>Ga0065720_1003581_pt1 | contig 14841 bp, 14 predicted proteins | sample Thericmetagenome_FD_59107 | JGI IMG/M metagenome (GOLD analysis project Ga0065720, IMG submission 59107) | Thermophilic microbial communities from the Joint Bioenergy Institute, California, USA of rice/straw/compost enrichment - eDNA_2 v2... | ecosystem: Engineered > Solid waste > Grass >... | reverse complement strand
CAGCCGTTACGACAAACGCGAATACATGTACGCCGGAACCGTCGACATCGCCTCAATCAGAATCTGGCTCCGCGACCCAGTCACATGATCCAGCAGACACGCCCTAGATCGGGAACGGGCTGGCCGCCATCCGGCGCAGCTCTTGGGCGAGGGCTTGGGCCTGCGGGTAGCCGGGATCGGTGGGCTGCCGACGGACCATGATCGCGTCGGCGATCGCGGTGAGCTCGTCGGACGGCAGCCGACCTCGACCCGGCGTACGAACTGGGATCAAGATCGCCACGCCCGTGCGGGGATCGCGGGCCCGAACCGCAGCAGACACGATCTCCCCCCACGCGTTCTCGCCCACACGCACGGGCGTCGCGACCCGGTCGCCCGCCACCTCGGCCGTGGCGAGGTCGACCCGACGCGTGGTTATCGCCTTGCGCTGAATGACGACCGTGCCGTCGAGCCGGAACCCGGAGCGTACGGTATTCAGAATCATGACGATGACGAACACGACGTACGCGAGGCCGACCACCCATCCGGCCGCGACGGCGGTCGGGGTCAGCTCCGTGGCGTTGACCTCTTTGGTCATGAGGTAGGTCATGAAGGCGGCCAGACCGGCGACCGGGTAAGTGGCGCAGAGCGCCAGAATCCACACCGTGACCCACTGGGCCTTCTGGCGTGGGGAAAAGCCGATGGTCAACCGCCGTTTGCCGAGGGCTCCGGGCGCCGCGACATCCATGGCGGTAACCGTAGCGGGTGCGGTCGAGCGGCTTGGGCCTCCGAGACGCGGCCCCCACCGCGGGCCTATCCGTCCAAACTGGGCGGTCGGCGTCCAACGAAAGGCGTACGCACCGGGCTCGGCATCATCGAACGCCGGCGTCACCGCGGGCTGCGATTGCGCAGGATCACGGTGGCGATGCCGACCACGATCACGGTGCCGATGAGGGCGCCGAGGACGCCGCCCCAGTCGAAGATGTCGGAGTCGCCGATGCCGAGGCCAAGCGTGAAGATCACGTAGCCGAGGAGTGCACCGGCGAGGCCCAGGCCCAGGGAGACGAGCCAGGACACCGGCCCCCGCAAATGACGGAACGCGTCGCCGGGCACCAGCATGCGCGCGACCGCCCCACAGAACAGGCCCAACAGAATCGCTCCCAGCATCTCTCGTCTCCTCCCGGCGTACGGGTGTGGGTGTCCATTCTGTGGGGTCGGCGCCACCCCCACCCGAGGACAGGCTCGGTGAGGGTGGCGCGGCGATCAGCGCGTACCGGCGCTGGGTCGGGGACGGGCTGCCTTACATCGGGAAAGGGGCGGCGGCTATCCGGCGTAGCTCCTGGGCGAGGGCTTCGGCCTGCGGGTAGCTGGGATCGGTGGGCTGCCGCCGGGCCATGATCGCGTCGGCGATCGCGGTGAGCTCGTCGGACGGCAGGCGGCCCTGCCCCGGAGCGGGCAGCGGGACCTTGATCGTCACGCCCGTGCGGGGATCGCGAGCCCGTATCGCCGTGGACGCGGTGTGCCCCCACATGTCGCTGCCCGGAACCCGGGGCGCCATGATCCCTTCCGTGCCCACCTCGGCCGTGGCGAGGTCGACGCGACGCGTGAGGATCGCCCCGCGCTGGACGAGGACCGTGCCGTCGAGCCAGAACCCGGAGCGCAGGATCCCGAGCAGGTGGTAAGTGACAACGGCGACGAAATTGAGCACGGCCACCCCGAAGAGCACGAGTGTGATCACCACGATCTCGCGGCTGATGGGGTCGCCCATGAACAGTTCGATGGCGACGACGGCGAGGTCAACAAGCGGAAAGATGCCACAGAACAGGAGCATCGCTCCCAGGGCGAGCACGGTCCGCTGGCGACCGGGTGGGCCGACCGTCAACCGCCGCCCGCCGGGTCCCCCGTGGTTCGTAACATTCATGGCGATAACTGTAGTGGGTGGGGCCGGTCGGCGTAAGACCGGCGATGCGCGCACAGCTCCGTTCGGGCTGGCCGCTCGACGGGGTCGCCGCGCTGGCCGAGGCGGTGGGACGCCCGGTCCTCCCAACCGGTTGATTCAGGCCTGGTCGGACTGTTTACCTACTGCAGGGCAAAGGCGGCCAGCGCTATCAGCGCCAGGAAAGCGATGACGCTGTATCGAAAGCTCGCCAGTCCGCGCCGCAGGTATTTGTGTCGTCCAGCATGCTGAAGAATGTCCGTCCATAGCTCGGCGGCGGCGCTCTCGATGGCCTGCTCGGTTGTCATCGACTTCACGTAATCAAGGAGGGCGGGGAAGTTGCCGGCGGCCCTGATTGTGTCGCCCCAGTTGAACAGGTGCCGGAGGCTTATGTCGCGGTGGCCTTTCGCCCGTATTGTTCGGCGAGCAGCAATGGCACCCACGCAGCTCATTACTGAGATAACCGTAAAGGCGAGCGTAACCAGGGCACCGCCACCGACCAGGTATACGGGCACCGAACTGTATTCCCCGGTGTGCCGGTCAAGTACCACGCCGGCCAGGAGAGCTGTTCCGGTCAGTATGATTGCGTTGCCCGAAAGAAGCACCGAGGCACGGTTCGACGTCGAGACGCGGAGATTGTCATACCGTGCGATGTGCCACTTGAGTAGGTCCAAACGCTCATCGTCTGTCATGGGGTACCATTTCCTTGGCTCGGGGGCGCACGCCGGGTGGCATTGTACTTGCCACTCACTACCGCTTTGCCGCGGTGTTGGCTTGACGGCTGGCGCCCGCACTGTACGATAAATGGCCCCGCGGACTATGGGATGGTGGTCGTGCCGGAAATTTTTTTGAACTATCGGCAGCCGGAGGCATACGCCGCACTGGCGCTTGACGACCGCCTGTCCCGTATTTTTGGCGCCGATTCGGTCTTTCGCGCAAGTCGTTCGATCGCGCTCGGAAGGTCCTTTGACAGCGCGATTCTCGAGGCAATTGCCAATGCCCGGGTAATGCTCGTCCTTATTGGGCCGACGTGGGCAAGGCAACTCCGCAGCCGGGTGGACGCCAGTGGCTCACGCAAGCTCGGCTGGGTGGAACGGGAGATTGTGACGGCCCGCGACCACGAGGTACCTCTGGTGCCGGTCCTCATGTCCAACGTTCGCCTCCTAGAGAAGAACCTGCCGGACGCGTTCAAGGAGCTGGCGCGTCTGCAGTACCTGCGTTTCGGATATCGCACGGCCGACCAGGATGCCATGGCTATCGCGCGTAGCCTGATGGACCTGGTGCCCACGCTCAAGCCTCGTCGCAGCGTCAGCCTGGAGGACTGACTCCGGTCGTCACCGGGTGCACTGTCCACATCGGAGGCTGCCGTACGGGGAAATCCTCCACGTCCCTCGAACTCGTGCTCTGGGGCATTTGCCAGGCGAGGCAGACCGGCAACGGCTGGTCTCAGCGGGCCTGCCGCGGCGACTCGCGCAGCCGGAACGTGGTGTTGCCAACGGAATCGAGCCGGCCGTCGTCGATGATTCCGTCCCTGGCGAGCGGTGGTGGAGGGCGATTGCCCGATTTGACGGTAATGCGCACAGCAGTGGGGGTGCGCGGACATCCGGTGTGTCGCTGTCCCGAACGGTCGTTCAGCTTCTGTGCATCGGCGGCTAGGCTGACCGGCTGTGACGGCGCAGCGGGAACGGGCCACGCGGGCCGCCGCCGGGCGGCGGCGATCGCGGAGGGAGGAGATCCTCGACGTCGCGGTCGGCCTCTTCGCGAGCCGGGGGTACGACGGCGTGTCGATGGACGCGATCGGTGCGGCCGCCGGCGTGACGGGGCCGGCGCTGTATCACCACTTCAAGGGCAAGGAGGCGATGCTCGCCGCCGCGCTCTACCCGGTGAGTGAAAGCCTGCTGAACGGGGGCCGGGCCCGGGTCGCCCAGCACGCCGACGACCCGGAGGCGGCGCTGGTCGCCCTCGTCGACTTCCACGTCGACTTCGCGCTCGCCAACCCGGCCGTGATCGCCCTGCACCTGCACGAGCTCGATCGGCTGCCCGAGCAGCCTCGCCGTGAGATTCGTCGGTTGCAGCGGCTCTACGTCGAGGTATGGGTCTCCACCATTACCGCGCTGCGGCCGGAGTTGACCGCCGCCGAGGCCCGGGTGCTGGCCCATGCGACGTTCGGCCTCATGAACTCCACCCCGTTCCTCTCGGTCGAGGTGGATCGCAACCGCAGCGCCGCCCTGCTGCGCAACGCCGCTCTCGCCGCCCTGCGAGCCTGACCAGGCAGGCGGCACCGAACCCCAGATCAGCGCCTGTCGCCGGAGTGTTTCGTCCGGCTTCGCCGGAGTTCGGGTACCCCGCCGGCCGGGCGTACGGCACCGCCGTACCCGGTGGCCGCCCGCGGCCAGCGCGTGCATAGCGACTGGTCGGATGCGCGTGCATCTGCCCTGGCTGCGCACAGGCTGTGGATAACCATGTGGACAACCGGTTGCCGCTGTGGATGACCCTTGTGATGGTGGTTACCTGAGGCGTGTCGTAACGCGGGTGGGCCGTGGTCGTTGTGGCGACGGCTGGCGGCGGGGGACTGGCGGCAAGCCTCGGCCGGAGGCCACGATGGTGCGCCGAGCCATCCACGAAAGGACGTCACCATGACGGTGCCGCCAGCGGGCCGGGCGACGCCGCCGCATCGCGCGGAGGCACCGGTCCTCGAGTCGCTGCTCGTGGCCAACCGGGGGGAGATCGCCCGGCGAGTGATCCGGACCGCCGCCCGGCTGGGCATCCGTACGGTCGCGGTCTACTCCGAGGCCGACGCCGAGCTGCCCTTCGTGCGGGAGGCCGACGAGGCCGTCCCGATCGGCCCGGCCGCGCCGGCCCAGTCGTACCGCAATGTCGACGCGATCCTGGCCGCGGCGAAGCAGACCGGCGTCGCGGCGATCCACCCCGGGTACGGGTTCCTGTCGGAGAACGCCGGGTTCGCCCAGGCCGTGACGGCGGCCGGGTTGGTCTGGGTCGGGCCGAGCGCCGAGGCGATCGCGGCGATGGGCGACAAGATCAATGCGCGCAACCTGGCGACCGCGGCGGGCGTGCCGGTCGCGCCGGGCACGCCCGACCCGGTGACCGACGTCGAGGCGGCGGTGCAGCAGGCGCTGGCGATCGGCTACCCGGTGATGGTGAAGGCCGCCGCGGGTGGTGGCGGCATGGGTATGGGCGTGGCCTTGGACGTCGCCGGCCTGCGGACGGAGTACGAGAAGGTGCGCGGCTTCGCCGAGCGCATGTTCGGTGACCCGGCCGTGCTGCTGGAGCGGTACTTCCCGTCGGTGCGTCACGTCGAGGTTCAGATCCTCGGGCTGGCCGACGGGCGGGTGATCGCGCTCGGCGAGCGGGAGTGCTCGGTGCAGCGGCGTAACCAGAAGCTGGTCGAGGAGTGCCCGTCGCCGGCACCGGTGCTGACCCCGGAACGCCGGGCCGCCCTGCACGCCGCGGCGTGTCGGGTCGGCGAGGCGGTGGGGTACCGCAACGCCGGCACGGTCGAGTTCCTGCTCGATCCGGCCACCGGCGACTTCTACTTCCTGGAGATGAACACGCGGCTGCAGGTCGAGCACCCGGTCACCGAGGCAGTCTTCGGCCTCGACCTGGTCGAGCAGCAGGTGCGTATCGCCGCCGGCCTGGGCCCGACCGTCGACCCGGAGACGCTCACCCCGTCCGGGCACGCGATCGAGCTGCGCATCAACGCCGAGGACCCACAGCGGTTCCTGCCCGGGCCGGGCACCATCACCACCTGGGTCGAGCCGACCGGCGAGGGCGTGCGCGTCGACTCCGGCTACACGGCGGGCACCATGGTCACGCCGCACTACGACTCGCTCATGGCGAAGCTGATCGTGCACGGCGCCACCCGCGACGAGGCGATCGAGCGGGCGAAGGCGGCGGTGGCGGAGTTCGTGATCGTCGGGCCGAAGCACAACCTGCCGTTCCATGCCGAACTGCTGGAGCGCGAGGAGTTCCGGCTCGGCGCCTACGACACCGGCATCGTGTCCCGCATGCGCTGAAACTGTTGCAGCGTGACCAAACTGTCACCGGCACGTGACCGTTTGATCGCCCCATGATTCGCGTGCGGCGGCTAGGTTGCAGGCACGGGGTTGTGGATTCGACTCGCGTCGGCCCGCACGTGGGAGACAACCACTGGCGGGGCGGCGTCTACATAGATGGACGGCCCGGTGTCCGCGTGATGCCGGGCCGTCTCGTGTCTGACCAGGCCTTTCGCGTCGGCGGACGACCGTCGGTTTCGGCTCGGCCGACGGTGCGACCGGCGTCGCCGTACGGTCCGGTTTCGCGCTCTTGCCCCACAGCGGTGCGTCGATGGTACCCTAACGCTCGTTAAGTCCCGGGCGGGGCGTTGGCCGACGAAGGAGCCGTACGCGTGGACACACAGGATGAGCTTTCCCTCGACGACCTGCGGACGCGCATCCTGGCCGGCGGCGCGGCCAAGTACCACGAGGCGAACGCGGCCCGCGGCAAGCTCTTCGCCCGCGACCGGATCGCGGCGCTCGTCGATCCTGGGTCCTTTGTGGAGGATGGGCTCTTCGCCAACGCGCTCGCTGACGGCCTGCCCGCCGACGGGGTGGTGACCGGGTCGGCCCGCATCGACGGGCGTCTCGTGCGGTTGATGGCCAACGACTCCACGGTCAAGGCAGGGTCGTGGGGGGCCCGCACGGTTGAGAAGATCATCCGCGTCATCGAGGCGGCGTACACCGAGGGCGTCCCGATGGTGTACCTCGTGGATTCGGCGGGCGCCCGCATCACCGATCAGGTGGAGTTGTTCCCGGGCCGGCGCGGGGCGGGCCACATCTTCTACAACCAGGTCCGCGCCTCCGGTTCGATTCCGCAGGTCTGCGCCCTGTTCGGCCCGTCCGCGGCGGGTGGGGCGTACATTCCGGCCTTCTGCGACGTCGTCGCCATGGTCGACGGCAACGCCTCGATGTACCTCGCGTCCGACCGGATGGTCGAGATGGTCACCGGGGAGCGGGTCACGCTCGAGGAGATGGGCGGGGCCAAGGTCCACTGTGAACAGTCGGGGGTGGGGCATTTCCTCTGCGCCTCGGAGGAGGAGGCGCTGGCGGTCGTCCGGCGCTACCTGTCGTACCTGCCGTCAAACTGGCGGCAGGCCCCGCCGTCGGCCGCGCCACAGGAGCCCGCGGCGGTGGATCTGGGGGCGTTGGTGCCGGCCAACGAGCGGGTCGCCTTCGACATGCGGCGGTTCATCGTCGGGCTGGTCGACGAGGGCTCGTGGTTCGAGATCCAGGCGCGGTGGGCGAAGGAGATGGTCATCGGCTTCGCCCGCCTGCACGGCGAGGTCGTGGGCGTGGTGGCGAACAACTCGCTCTACAAGGGGGGCGTGCTGTTCGTCGACTCTGCCGACAAGGCGGCGAGATTCATTCAACTGTGTGACGCCTTCAATGTGCCCTTGCTGTTCCTGGCCGACGTACCCGGGTTCATGGTCGGGGCCGCCGTGGAACGGGCCGGCATCATCCGGCACGGGGCCAAGCTGATCAGTGCCGTCGCCGAGGCCACCGTGCCGAAGATCTGCGTGGTGGTGCGCAAGGCGTACGGTGCCGGGCTCTACGCGATGGCCGGGCCGGGCTTCGCGCCGGACGCGACGATCGCGTTGCCCACGGCGAAGATCGCGGTGATGGGGGCCGAGGCGGCGGTGAACGCGGTCTACGCCAACAAGATCGCGGCGATCGCCGACGAGGCCGAGCGGGCGGCGTTCGTGGCGGCCCGGCGCCAGGAGTACGAGAAGGACATCGACATCGTGCGGCTGGCCAGCGAACTGGTCGTCGACACGATCGTGGCGCCGGAGGATCTGCGGGGCGAGCTGGTCCGCCGGTTCGCCGCCGCGCGCGACAAGGACCGCCATTTCTCCCGCCGCCGTCACGGCGTCACCCCCGTCTGACCGATTTGTCCATTTGTCAGGAAGGACGCCTTCCTAGGCAAGAACCGTCAAGAGGGCGTCCTTCCTGACAACAGCACCGGGCGCAACAACGAGGAGGGTCGATGCTCACCGACGAGCAGGAGGCGTTGCGCGAGGCGGTGGCGACGTTCGCCCAGGACAAGGTGGCGCCGGTCATCGCGGGCCACTACGCCAACCACACGTTTCCGTACGAGATCGTGGCCGCGATGGGGGCGATGGGCCTGTTCGGCCTGCCGTTCCCGACCGAGTACGGCGGGATGGGCGGGGATCTGATGGCTCTCGGCATAGCGATCGAGGAGTTGGCCCGGGTTGATTCGAGTGTGGCCATCACGCTCGAGGCCGCGGTCTGCCTGGGGGCCATGCCGATCTACCGGTACGGCACGCCCGAGCAGAAGGCGACCTGGTTGCCCCGGCTGGTCTCGGGTGAGGCCCTGGCCGCCTTCGGGCTGACCGAACCGGAGGCCGGCAGCGACGCCGGCGCCCTGCGGACGCGGGCCGTGCTCGACGAATCGACCAACGAATGGGTCATCAACGGAACGAAGGCCTTCATCACGAACTCGGGGACCGACATCACCGCCCTGGTGACGGTCGCGGCGGTGACGGGCGAACGCGACGGCCGCCCCGAGATCTCGACGATTCTCGTGCCGACCGACACGCCGGGGCTGAGCGTGGCGCCGAGCTACGACAAGGTCGGTTGGTGCGCCTCGGACACCCACGAGCTGTCCTTTGTGGACGTACGTGTCCCGGCGGAGAACCTGCTCGGCGAGCGGGGCAGGGGTCTGGCCCAGTTCCTGCGGATTCTCGACGAGGGCCGGGTGGCGATCGCCGCGCTGGCCACCGGGCTTGCCCAGGGCTGCGTGGACGAGTCGGTCGCCTACGCCAAACGCCGGGTCGCCTTCGATCGCCCGATCGGGTCGTTTCAAGCCATCGCGTTCATGATCGCGGATATGCAGGCCCGGGCCCACGTCGCCCGGCTGGCCTGGCGGGACGCCGCGTCCCGGGCGGTGCAGGGGCTGGACTTCACCACCGCGGCCGCGATCGCCAAGCTCACCGCGAGCGAGACCGCCGTGGCCAACGCGCGGGCCGCCACCCAGATCCACGGCGGGTACGGCTTCATGACCGAGACGCCGGTGGCCCGGTTCTGGCGCGATGCCAAGATCCTGGAGATCGGTGAGGGGACGTCCGAGGTCCAGCGGTTGATCATCGCGCGGGAGTTGGGCCTGTAGCGCGGGCCCGGCTTGGTGGTCGGGGTTGGTGACGACGGCCCTCGTGCGGGTTCGGCGATGACGTGGGTGGGGCGGCGTGGGGGCTGCTCAGACCCCCACGCCGCCCTCGGACTCGCCAATCGTCGGTAACCCCCCGGTCCCGGCGATGGCCTGCCTGGCTGAGCCGGTGGCCCGGCCGGCCACTGGCCGTCCGATCATGCGCGCACCCACCCGCGCGGAACGACGCTAGCTACTCCGCGCAACCATACCGCCGCTCACCGTTGGTGCCACTGGCGTAGATTGCCGAACCTCCGGCCGCGGTGTGCCCGGTGGTGGCTGTGCCGCTCGAGGCTCGTTTCTCGCCGCTGCGCTGCTTTCGCCCCCTCCCCCGGGGGACGTACGGGGCAAACGCTGGCGGTGGGACGGTCCGCGTACGGTGTGGACGCTGGCGCGCGGGACCGACCGGTCGGCATCATCGATCGGCGGTGCGACACCGGCCGCGACGGTGCGGCGGATGCGTACTGTGGCGGCAGCCGGAGGGCCCTGAACCGGCTGCGGTGCGCACGATGCGGCACCGGTACGTCGGTGGTGGACCCTCGCGGCGCCCGTGTACATCTGATCCACGAGACGGCGCCTGTCGGGGCGAGCGAGAGGAGAGGCGATCATGGCCGGGCAGGACCGCGGGGACGACGCCGAACCGACCAGCCGCGACGGCGCCCAGGACGTGCCTGACACCGACCCGACGGCGCCCCTTCCGCGCAAGACGGGTGGGGCACAGCCGGACCAGCCCGTCGCTGACCAGGAGCCGGCCGCCCGGGAGCCCGCCGACACGGAGCCGACGCGGCCAGTGCCGGCGACGCCCGCCGCCGAGCCTGAGCCGGGCGGCCCGGGGGCGCCACCCGCTGGTCCGCCACGCCCGGCCACCGGCCCGTCCGGCACGGCAGTGCTGCCGCCCACCCCCGGCGGTCCGCCACCTGAGCCCCGGTGGGCGGCCCGGGCCCAGGTTCCCACGCCCCGGGTCCAGGACTACCCGGACGAATGGGTGGCCGCCGAGCCGTCGCGCGGCGTGCTCGTCCCGCTGCTCGTGACGCTCTGCCTCCTCCTGCTGGTCGGTGTCCTCGGCGTCGGCGTCTGGCTCATGCTCAACAACCAATCGGGGCCCGTGGCGCCGCCCCCGACCTCGGCGACCACTCAGCCGACGACGACCACGACCACGACTCGGCCGACGGCGACCACGCCCGCGACCGCCACCCCGACCGCCATCCAGGTGCCGCCGCTGACCGGCGAGACGTACGAGGACGCGGCGGAGGTGCTGACCGAGCTGGGCTTGAAGCCGGAGCGTGAGGACGTGGTCAGCGACGCCGTTCCGCCCGGCCATGTGGTTGGTACGAGCCCGACCGCCGGCACCCGCGTGTCGCCGGGGGACACGATCATCGTCTTCGTGGCCCGGAACCCCACGCCGACTCCGACCGCGTCGGCGAGCCCGACCGCTTCGCCGACGACGACCACCACGTAAGCCTCGCTGCTGACGACGGCCCCGGAGCGGGTCGCTCACCGCCCGTCCCGGGCGGTGAGCGCGTCAACGGTTGCGCGGCTCCGCGGTGCCGGTTGGTGGGCGTCGCTGCTCGCGGCTCGTTCCTCGCCGCTGCGCGGCTCCGCGGGTGGGCGGGTTGCGTAGGGCGACCCACGAAGCACGTTTGTCGGCGTTGCGACATCCAACGGACCGGCTGTTTACCATCCCCCGTTCGGCTCGAATGTGGTCGCCTACACGACACGCCGGTGCATAAATCACAGCGATGTCATTCGGTGGCCAGCAAGGATGGGGCGTCTTGGGCGAACGGCCACAGCCAGCCCGGGGGGAAGTTATCGATGTTCGGCTCGCCCGGCATCACGGCTGCCGAACTGAGTCACGAGGAGAGTCCCGTGCAACTGCCACAGCTGATCCGCATCCGCTGGGCCGTCCGAGCAACGCTCTTTCTCGGCATGGCGGCGTCGATTGCCGCCAACGTTCTGCACGCCGAGCCCAACATCATCAGCCAGATCATCTCCGCTTGGCCGCCGCTCGCCCTGCTGCTGACGGTCGAGCTCACTTCACGTATTCCGATGCACCGGCCACTGCTGGCCACCATCCGTGTGCTTGCCACCGCCGTCATCGCCGGCATCGCCGCCTGGGTGTCCTACTGGCACATGCAGGACGTGGCGGTGCGCTTCGGGGAGGCCGAGATCGCGGCCTACCTGCTGCCGATCTCGGTGGACGGCCTCATCGTCGTCGCCAGCGTGAGCCTGGTCGAGCTCGCCGGTCGCATCCGGGAGCTGCAGGAGGCCCAGGCCAACGGTGCCCAGGCCGCGACTGCTGCGCCGGCTCCGGCTGCGGTGGCGGCCCCCGCGGCTGCGGTCCCGGTCGCCCCGGCCCCCGCTGCTCAGGCTCCGGCTGCTCAGGCTCCGGTTGCCCAGCCCACGCCCACTCCGGCGGAGGCTCCGGCGCCCGCCCCCGCTCCGGCGCCCGCGGCCGAGGTGGCCCAGCCGGCGGCGACCACCGACGCCGGTGAGCGCGCCGAGGCGCCGACGCCGCTGTCCGCCGGAGGCGACTCGCATGGCCCGGTCCGTACGCCTCGCTCGGCCCCGGTGAGCCCGGCCGTCGGCCCGGTCTCGCGGCCCGCTCGGGCCGCGGCGGCGGTCTCGACCCCGGCCCGTACCGTGGTCACCGAGTCGACCACTCCTCGTCCGCGTCGCCCCGCGAGCGAGACGGCGCAGTTGGCGGACGCCATCGAGGCCATGAACCCGGGCATCAGCGAGGACGAGGTGGCCAGCCGGCTGAACATCAGCGTCAGCCGCCTGCGCCAGGTGCGACGCGAAGAGGCGGCGCGGCGGGCGTCGCTGGCCCAGTGACGGGCGGTTTCGGAGGCGTCGTTTCACCGACCGGGCTTTCATCGCCCATGGCTTACTTCCGCACCCACCACCGGCCACGGGCCCTCGCCCACGCGGGGGCCCGTGGCCTATGGTCGTCAGGGCCGTGACGGTCCTGAGCGCTGCGAAACCGGGCGATACGGGACTCGGTGAATACCCTGTTCCGGCGGCCGGCTCGGTCCGCTCCTTGCTGGCAGGACTCGCCGCGAGGCGCCCTCGCGCCGCCGGGGAAAGAGGACCCAACAGCGGCGGGGCGACCCATCCTCGCGAAGACCGGCAATCAGCGGGGTGATCGATAACCAACGCAATGATCCGGTCGCGCGAGCGACGATCGGGGTAGCGTCCGCCGGTTGGGTCGGTGGGACCACGATGGTGAGCGATACGCGGACAGTGCGGCCGCCGCGACCACAGCGTCGCTGGTCCCGCACTGGCGGGAAAAGACGTCCATCACGCTGTCGCGCTCGTCGGTCCACCACGTCGTGGGCGTTTCCGGGCGCTATGTGAACGCGTGGCCGGTGCGTGATGGGTGGGGCCCGGCCTGTCGTGGGCGGGCGACAGGGCTGGGAAGGACGGAGAGGTTTCTACGTGCCCTGACGGAAAGCAAGGACGCCGCTCGAGGGGCGAACGGATCGCGCTGGCGTCCCTGCCCGTACCCGTACCTGTCCGATGCGCTCGCGGTTGTGGGGGTACAGCGAGTTCATCGGGGGCGATGGGACGGCCTAGAGGTCGAACTCGCCGTCCTTGGCGCCTGCGATGAAAGCGCGCCATTCGGCCGTGTCGAAGACCAGGACCGGACCGCGCGGATCTTTCGAGTCCCGTACGGCCGCGTGTCCTTCGACGAAGGCGACTTCAACGCAGTTGTCGGTCAACGGTCCGGATCGACTTGACTTGCGCCAGACAGCCGACGCAAGATCGACGGCTGTCTTGTCCTTGATCATCGTCCCTCCTTCCAGAGCGAGAGCATGAACCTGCTGGAATCCTGCGGGGTGAGTGCGAGCGAGGTCAACATTTCAAAGACCCGGACGTGGCGCTGGACGTGTTCTGGTTTCTCCANGAACGCGCCGCCGGTCGCGGTCGTGACGTACACCGCGTCAGGGTCCGACTCGTGGGGGAAACGGAGTATCGCGAACGATCCATCCATCCCGGGATGGGCACCAACCCGGAGGGGAAGCACCTGAATCGTCACGTTGTCCTTCTCCGACATGGCGATCAGGTAATCGATCTGTCCGCGCATCACGGTCGCCCCGCCGACGGGACGCAGCAGTGCGCTCTCGTCGATCACGCACCACAGGTGCAGCGGGTCGTCCTGGGTGAGTAACGACCGACGCCGCATTCGGACATGCAGGCGATTCTCCAGGAGGGTCTCGTCTTCGTCTCCGTCGACCAGCAGCTGGTGGGCGCCGGCCAGGAGGTGGCGGGCGTACTCCTCGGTCTGCAGCAGGCCGGGCACGCACTGGGCCTCGTACGAGCGGATCAACGATGCGGCCTGCTCGAATGCCACGAAGTCGCTGGTGAGGGCCGACCCGTGGCGCTGCCACCAGCCTCGTTGCCGCGTCTCTTTCGCTACCTCGACCAGCTCGCACACTGTCGGCTCGCCGACTTGGAACAACGTGAGGATTTCGCGGATGTCGTTGGGGCTGGAGCCGATCTGGCCCGTCTCCAGGCGCGAGATCTTGGACGTGGAGCACCGCAAATGCTCGGCGACCTGCTCGATCGTGAAGCCCGCCTGCTCGCGGTAGCGGCGAAGTTCAGCGCCCAGTCGCCGACGGCGCACTGCCGGACTGAAACCGCGCCTGGCCGTCACGTTGGGAGCCTCCTACCAGACTCCTAGGGGCGGGTTCAGTTTCCTCCCGTCACGAACGACAGGCAAGCACCGTCCACTCTCCGGGGCGCCGTACGCCGGGCCAACCGGAAGACTGCAAGTTGCACGACTCGGGGGAGCACGTCATCCTGTTCCGTAGGCACGCAGTGACCCTGTGTGGATCTTTCGCCAATGCTGGCCCGGGTTCGGCCCATCCACCGAGCCATCCAGCGGCGAGCACACTTCGCGGACGGCCCGCCCCGCCGGAACGCGCGCACCTCGATATGGCTGCCGCCAGCCGGTGTTCTCGCACCGCCTGACCTTTGTGGACGGCGAGTGAGGAGGGCACGTGAGACCAACGTCCAACGGGGGACCCAGACACCTGAGAGGGAGGGCACGATGCCTCGTTCTGGGGACGTCCTTCGCGTCACACGAGCCGCGAGCGTCCAGTTCACCCAGCCCATGATGTTCCGCGTGATCCGCGTCCAGGACTGGCCCACCTGCGACGGGTGGGCCTGGCTCGACGGGTATGAGCTCGATTCTGCCGGCGAGGCGGTGGCGCGTCGTTCGATATTTGTCCGTCTTCACGGCCTGTAGTTCCTCGCAGATTGATTCAATCCGATCGCCGTGAGGCGGACGTGTTCCGCCGAACGTACGTGTGCCTCACGGCGCCCCCCCGATATCTCGACCACACCCGATACCTGCGGTGAGGCGGCCGTACGGCCTCCCACCCGCCTCACCGCGATCAACCTTCTGTCGACGGGGCTCCTCCGGGGACCGGGGGATTTCAGTCTTTAAGAGATCCAAAGACACCCGCCCAGCCGACGCGGGCACGGTGGCCGGCCGCTGCCGGCCGACCCGGCCTGCTCGGCGTGGCCCCGGTCGGGTTCACGCCCGAGCTTCGCCGGCCGTCGGCGATCCGCCGGCCGGCCGGGCCCGAGCCCCGCTCAGCCCGGTTCACCCCTGAGGCCGGGCTCAGGCACGACGACCCGATCAGAGCCTCCGGTCTCATCCGCGTCTCATCCACGGCACCGGCCTGGGTCGGGGGCTTGGCCCCAGA
>Ga0065720_1020391_pt1 | contig 14855 bp, 20 predicted proteins | sample Thericmetagenome_FD_59107 | JGI IMG/M metagenome (GOLD analysis project Ga0065720, IMG submission 59107) | Thermophilic microbial communities from the Joint Bioenergy Institute, California, USA of rice/straw/compost enrichment - eDNA_2 v2... | ecosystem: Engineered > Solid waste > Grass >... | reverse complement strand
CCTCTAACCGCATATCCTTTTAAGGCCGGCCTTCAAATAACACCCAATGGCACGCGTCTCCTCCGCGCTTGGGGCCTTTACTCTTCCCTCCACCCCCTCGCTGCCATCCCCTCCTCCCTCTCCGTCCACCGCTACGATGGCACGAAACTCCTCGCGCACGAGCCCAACTTCCAAACCCAGATCCTCGCCCGCTACAACGGCAACCCCTTCTGGGACCTGCACCGCGTCGACCTGCAGCAGGCGATGGTAGCGCGGTGTAAAGAGCTTGGCGTGGAAATCCGGCTGGGGTGTCGCGCGACGAAGGTGGATTTCGAAGAGGCGAGGGTGTATGTGCAGAGGAGGGACCCCGTGACGGGGGAGCTGGATAGGGAGAATGTGGAAGCGGCAGAGGGGGATGTGGTGCTGCTTGCGGATGGGTTGTGGAGTCAGATTAGGCCGCAGTTTCTTGGGCGGCCTAGCCCAGCCATACTCACAGGGGATCTTGCGTACAGGATTACCATTCGGGCGGATGAGCTAGAGGGGGAGGATGCAGAAGAGTTGAGGAAGTTCATCGCCAACCCGACAGTAAATTTCTGGCTTGGACCGAGAGCTCACTGCGTGGGGTACTCTGTGTGCGCAGGGAAGGTACTGAACCTGGTGTTCCTCTGCCCGGATGATCTACCGGCTGATGTGGTCAAGATCGAGGGTGACATGGATGAGATGAGGGAGAAGTTCAAGGACTGGGACCCCCTGCTGGGCAAGTTCCTTCGGCAGGTGAAGAGCACGGTGCATAAGTGGCGCTTGTGCTGGTTGGATGCGCTGCCGGAGTGGGCGAATAAGCAGGGCACGTTCTTCATGGCCGGGGACTGTTGCCATCCGATGCTGCCTTACCTTGCGCAGGGAGCGAACTCGAGTTTGGAGGATGCGGCAGTACTTGGGTCGTTGTTGGGGAAAGTTAGGAGGAGTGAGATGAAGAGACAGTTGCCCGTGGTGTCGAAGCTGTATCAGAAGTTGAGGATGGAGAGAGGCAGGTGGATTCAGCTTGAGACGTTTAAGCAAAGAGATGACTCGCATATGGAGGACGGGCCAGAGCAGGAGAAGCGCGATGCCTTGATGATCAGCCAGCTAGGCAAGGAGCTGGAAGGGCCGTTCCCCAGTCGCTGGACGTGTCCCGTTGTGCAGCCAGTCCTATACGGGTACGATGCATATGCTGAGGCCGAGAAGGCGTACCAGGAAAACCCATATTGATGGTATTGACGAACAGTAGATCTATACCAAAACATTACTTTTGTGTATCCAAGCGTACCTATCGTGAAACGTGCAACAAAACACATTATGTTATCCCTCCCCGAGATCCCTTATGTCGCCAACTGCGGGTCTATGCATGTCTCGGATGTTATTATGGAAAGATAGATGTCAGTCGGGAGCAGCCCCAGTGTCTCTCGCGACACACAACGTCAAATTTTCACCCAGAACTTCCATCCGGTGACCGCGACTCTCGAGCACCCGATGACACACGCAGCCAGGATGAGAAGCAAGCCAGCCCACATCTGCGCATAGAGATACCGCCCATCGGTAGCGTCGATGATGGCTCCAGCAATCGGCGGACCCGCAAGCGTGGCAAACGCCATGATGGTGCACACCATGCCGAAGCGGGTGCCCATCTTCCTCGGGTCGGTGGTCAGGCTGGCCAGGGCGGCCGAGTACAAGCCCTGGGCAGCACCGTTGGCCAGGCCGAAGAAGAACGCAAAGACGTACATGCCAGCACGGTCGTGCACGCCGATCCAGGCAAAGACCAGGCCGCCGAGGATCAGCGTGTGGAGGATGTAGAGATTGATGGGGCCGAAGTAGCGGTCTGCTAGGAAGCCCACAATGGGCCTGCTCGGGACGCTCATGCCGCTGGTAATCAAGATAAGCTGGACAGAGTTTGTAGTTGAGAAGCCGATAACATTACGGGCGTATGCGTTTATCTGCTAGTGTGAGCAGTCGTTACTGTCGACAAAAAAACAACGGGGAACACTTACATAAAAGAAGCCAAAGTATAGGGCCAAAAAGAACAAAAACGCTCCGAGGGTATAGAATGCATACGGAGCCTCCTTGAACGCTTCCCACTCAAACAGCGGCCCAGACTTCCTAGGCTGCAGCCGCGGCCTGAGGATGAGGACTGCCAGCGTAGCGATGCTTAGCGCGACGAAGGCTGCGCACCGGACAGCCCACGGGAAGCCGACTTTAGGGATAAGATACTGGACAGTAGCTGAAAACACGACGGCACCAAACCCCGTCCCGGTAGCAGCAACGGACAGCACGAACGACCGCTTCGTTGTAAAATACGAGTTGATGACTGACACGGGGGGCATGAAGATGATGCCGAGTCCGAGGCCGATGCAGATGCCCTGCGCCAAAAAGAACTGCCAGTACTCCTTGGCCAGACTAGTCATGAAGGTGCCGAAGACGATAAGGAATGAGCCGGCGATGATAGTCGACTTGATGTAGCCCGCATCCGCCAGTCGGCCCGAGAAGGTGCACATGGCGCACGCGAGGAAGACCTGCAGCGAGCCGATCCATGAGATCTGGGATTCGGGGAGTTTCAAGGTGTCGCGGTAGTAGAGCTGGTAGACGCCGAACGAGGTGGGATAGCCCCAGGCAAGCATGTTGAGCAAGATACCGCCCAGCACCTGAGACCATGCAAGTAACCCCCCATTGGGCGGTTCTGAGTCGAGTTTCTCGAGCTGCTCGCTGTCTGTTTGATGCGCAGCATCCTCAGGTCCGGAAGTCGAGACGTCATCGGGGTGCGACAAATGGCCGCCTTTCTCAATGTCGGAGTCCGCGACCATGCTGGGCGATGTCATCGGCGACGGAAGCGTGCAGTTGGTTGCAACCACATCGCCAGATCAATGGGAGCCTATGTCATTATGAATGCTGTAATTAAGGCGGGCTGGGAAAGGGGGGAAAAAACTTCTATCACTAGCGGGATCCATCACGGAAGGGGCCGATGATTGACGTAGGAGCAGTGCCGGGGCCATGAACCCGGGAGCTGCTCCCGCCGTCGACCTGGTTGCTTTGGCTGTGGAATGTGGGCTTGTCGATGTCAAACGCGCCTTTCTGGTGGAGCTGATGACAGACCGCTGAGCAGGACTCGCAGGTCATGAGCCATGACCTTCCCGATGATTCCACGAATCGCACGCGGGCCGGTGTCGCACACCCGGCTATCGGGAGACCGGGTGTCAGGCAGATCCCCCTATCTGTTCCATTCCAAGCCCATCGATGAGCATCTTTCTCGACCTTGCCGCTGACATCAAAACCAAGTCATTGTTCATCTCGTCCCGTGTCAACGCGTGAACCCAGCCCAGCATTGCATTGCAGCGGCGGCAGTGAACCCAACGGCCGGGATGGCGTTGGACACGCGGCCGGTACCAACATCCAAAAGTTCGGGAATTGTTCCGCTTTCCAACTTTTCCACAACTCCACCGCATATCATGTGCAGATTTTGGTGTTAGCGCAAAGATAACTAGCCGCCACGGCTAGAGGCGGCACCGTAGCACTACTCTCCTCGGGGCTGATCATCAATGTCGCGCAGACGAACGGTGGATGTTGAGCACTCAGATTTCGCAGACGCACAAAGTTCAAAGCTTCGATGCAGTTTCGCAATTTCTCTAACAGCAGGTGTGATGGTGGTCGAAGGATCTAATCTGCTGCTTCTGTGCGACACTCAATGATGTCTTCCGTGGCAGAATATAGACCCGAGAATTCAATAACATTGCACTCTGTTTGAAGTTAGCTTCAAGTCGGTCGATGATGGCCCGAAGCTTCGCTTCGAGACCGACATAGAAATTATTATCGGACCGGTCTCGACTCAACTGACAAGGGTCGACAGGCAGCAAATCTGCTGCTATTGAATTGAGCAATCAGCGGTGTAAGTTGACTATCCGACTCAACAATTGGCTTCAACACCAATTGAGACAAATATACCGAGTAATTGACCGCGCGATGCTAGCAGAATTGAATAAAGAATTGTCCTTAAATTCCCAAAACCATCAATCCTGATCCCCTCAAAGCTCGTGACTCCCTCAACTCTCCTCCCAGACCGCCAATTCTTTTTCGCTTGGCCGAAAATCATCAAGCGTCCCACTCTCCAGGCAGCCCAGCAGCTGAAACCAACTGCCAGCTTGGGACAGTGGAACTGCCAAGCTGCCCCAGCAAGCGGGCGCAAACCAGGGCATCTGAGACATCTGACCAATCAGCGCTCCCTGTCACGAAACATTTGATCAAAAAGGGAAGGCGGCCCCTGCCCCACACTGACACGTCGCCAACCGGCGGCAGCCAAGGAGGAGGGGAGAACGCTCGGCAGCAGGAACAAGGATTTTGCGAAAAAGAGCACAACTCCTGGTCTGGGTTGTGGGAATGATTATAAAAGGGGAACGAAACGAGGAAAACGAAAGAACGAAACGGCCACTCCCGCACTAGAACAAGGGATCAGCTTTTTTTCTATTCCGTCACTCATCTACCCATCCATCGATCGCTTCCCTTTTTTTTTTGTTTTCCAGATTTCTGGCGGGCGGGCTTCTTCCCCACACAATCGCATCGCACACGAACCATGAATTGATTGGAACGGTTCACGAACGAGGGTTAAGGCTTGGGCTTGCGCTGTTGGCGCTTCCAGCCAACGCCCCAACGCCTTATGGCCTTGGCAACCAAGCCCAAGGCCCAAAAACGGGCCCAAACCGTTTCACTCCCTGCACACCGGGAAAGCCCCGCACGAATCGCAACGAAGGGTGTTGCGAATCGGTGATCAATGGAGTTGTTGACACACAGCAGCTAGCACTGAGTAAATGCAAAGCCGTAGCGTCGACGCAGTCGGTTGCGCATCCCATTATCTGTAGACAATGACCTTGTCAAGGGTGAGATCTTCAATAGAACCAACTTCAAAAAGTGGGCAGAAAAAGGACCCCGCTGTTGTCTTTTCTCCTCAACACGCCGCACTAACCCAGATTTGGTCTAGCGCCAAAGTTTGTTCAAACACTTCTTGACCTTCCACGTCAGTCGAAGCTGCTTCCAATCGAACTCCCATTCCATTGTTGATTTTTTTTTTAACAATTTTTAAATTTCGAGTCCGATTTCATTTCTCCTAACCCTAAGAGCAAAATTTCCCATTTTGTATTAACTGTGCGACATCTGTGCGCATCATTGCTCCCCATTTGCAACAGCGACTAACCCAAGCGCCGGAGCCGCGGCACTGTGCGCTGGCGCGCGGGGCTGCTTGCTGCCAGCTGCCACGACGACAGCGACGGGTAGAGCCGGGTTGTCGCATTTATGTTTGATGTAGCCTGCTGTGGTCGCGGAGGTCTGGAAGTCGTGTTTTGGACGTCGGCGCATTTATACAACCATAGAAACTGTTGACAAAACAGTTTGAACGGCTGAAGTCGGCCATTAGTAGATGATTTTCGGAATGTGAACTGTGCGCATCTTCAGTAAATGTCCGTCGCTGAAGATTTGGAGCAGCAAGGCTAGCTTCAGATTGAAACTGCGTGTAGAAGTAGCTGTCATCGGGGCTGGAATGTCGCGGTCGAAAAACACTTATATGCGCCAGACAGCAAACACCGTATTCAACTTCAAATTAGAAATCTTAGCTCACATCAGTTCATGCAGCGCACGCCTGAGTACGTAGACAGACAAGATGGATAAAGCTAAAGTACGTATTCTGAAGCTAGTGCTACAAACCCCGATCATGGCCCAGTTACCTTTCCTTTCCCAACAACGTCTGCGCCATTATGCCCTGCCCCAATTGTATGGCACAAATCGAAGCATGTGACTACAAGACTTTCCCCCTGGAGAACAGTAGAGGGTACACAAAACAAACAGGATGAATGAGCTGAGATTCTCCTGGCCAACGCCAACCTCCATTGAAACAAAAAGAGACCCTTGACGAAAGAAGCTTGAGGGGTGAGAGAGATGAAATAAATAATATAGGTGGTCGTCAGGACCAGGGAAGAGAAATAAGACCTCAACAAGGCCAATGTTGCCCTACCAGTACTTGTCCCAAGCTCTTGCGCATTGTTTCTGCGACAGTACTTGACAGAAGATTGTTGTTTCTTCTTGTCGAGTTTTGCTTCGTTGCCGACTCTTATCCTCTTCTTTCTACCGAACCGATTACCAACCATTCACACATCCCACAAACCTTTCCATCTAAACACAATACACCATTTTTTTTTTCGCAATAACGTCCAGGTATTCCCAGGAGTAGTGCAGTGTAGTGTAAGTCACCTTCCATACCTAGAACCTAGAGTATAGTGTACTTAGTGCACCTAGTAGCTTCAGCAACGGCAGTACCGCGAGCAGTGTAGTAGATGGATATGATCATGATGGATGAGGAGGAGGGGAACAAGATCGAAAAAAAAAAAAAAAGAGAGATAATGGAATGAAATAATGAGAACCAGTTTCACACTCCCAACCCGCCAACCCGCCAGCCAGCCAAACCAGCCAACCAGTTCACACAAACCTGCCTGCCTGCCAACCAAACCAACCAAGCCAACCGACCAGCCGGCCATCCATCCATCCATCCGTCAATCCATCGATACAACCGTACATCAAGTTCGCGAATGAATCCACTTCATCCATTTCCATGGCAATCACCGTATTCATATCCTCCTCTCTCCCGGGATCCAACCGCCCGTTCGTTCGTTCGTTCGTTCGTTCGTCCTTTATATGTTGTGTGTTTTGTGTTTTCTTTGCGCTCATAGTTCGCCCAACCCATATAAACGATGATGACGATGATGATGATGAATCAGAGCAAGTAGTACAGAAAGGGATCAGAGTAGCAAGTGGGAGAGGCAAATAGCCGACCGGCGATGACACCTTTTTTTTTTCCCCTCGTCTTCCTCGATGCGCGCCAGGTGTGGGGATCTCGTCGACCTCACGAGACCGTCCTCTTCGTTCGTTAAGGATATGAGGGATGTTGAGAGTTGTGTGCTCCCTCATCATATATTTCGTCTTCCATCCCATCACGTGGACAGACAATAGTCGAGTGAGTGGAGTATGGAGTCCAAGCTTTGGTGACATTTTCCATTGTTCTCATACCTCAGACAATACCACCCACACGGTATATATCAGACAGCTCGACGGGGTCGAAGATTAAGTAAATCCCTTGCGCCACGCGCCAAAGGCTAGACCGCGCTCGTCACCGAGGCCTCGATTCGACGAACCCCACCGCACGCCAAGAAGAGAGAGCCACGCCAGACGACTAGGCTGGCCAGCTACCTTTTGCGCTTCTTATCCTTACCAGCCGCGCTCGGGGAAGCCAGGCCAGCAATAGCTGACGCGGGAGCAATCGGCGCCGCAGGCAGCAGCATAGCTGCGGTGGTCGCACCGGTCATAACCGCAGCGGTCGGCGCCGTCGCCGGAGGGGGCATATCCTCCCTCTTGATGGGCACACCCATGTGACGACCATACCGGCCCTTGCGACCGTTGCCCTCATCTTCCGAGATGCACTGATCGGCGGGGATACCGGCATCGCGGCAGCGACCACAAGGACGCTGTCTGTCGCAGCCTTTCTTGCTCTTGCGGCAGCGCTGGCAGCGGGGCTTGGTCGAGAGGTCGGGGGTCTCTTCCTCGCCAAGGGGCAGAGGGAAGGCGGCGTTGGAGTTGATGGACTGCTTGCGGGATGCGGGGAGCGAGGCCGGAGACATGGGGCCGACAGCAGCGGGCGCCTTCTTGAGCTTGGGCTTCGCAGTCTTGGTAGTCTTGGCCTTGTTGGCAGGCATCGACCTGGCCCTACCCGTACCGTTGAGGCCGGTAGCCTTAGGCTTCTTCACGACCGAGGGCGGCAACGAGTCGTCGACATCAGAGTCGTCGGCCTCATCACCGCTCGCCTCGGCATGGAAGGTGCCGTCTGTGTTGTTGAAAATCTTCTTGTGATTGCCCATAGCGTCGAGCTTCTGCCTCTGACCGGCATGCATGTCCTCGGGGGCAAGACTCTCAGCGTCGCTCGTAGCGCCAGTAGAAGAGGCGTCGGCCCGACCGCTGAAACCGTCGTCGACAGTCGATGCGGATGCGCGTCCGTGATTGGACATCTCACCCAGGCGCATCAGCTGTATGGCGACGTCCTTATCCTCCTCAGACATACAGCTTCCGACAGTGGGTTCCGGAGTGGGAACGAATTGCATACTCGGGCCCATGCCTTGGCCAGAGGGATACCCGAAGCTTCCGCGACTGCGGCGGCTATCAGTATTCGCTGGATTGTACGGTGCAGAGCCGGAGTACGAGGGGTTGTACGACTGCGGAGAGGTAAGCGGTGGTCTGGGCGTGCTGAACGGGTTCTGGCCTGTTTGGATGTAGGGAAGAGAGTGTCTGGCTTCAAACCGGCGAACAGGGGAAACGGATGGATTCGAGGTCACGGCAGGCATCTGAGGAGGGGCAAAGAGAGGCAGTTCCTGCAGAGCAAAGACAACTCTCGTCAGTACCCGAGCGATTTTCACGGATCTCAGCGATTCACTGTTGAATAGCTTACCGAGCTTTCAAACTTTGCGCGCTTGCGCCGACCACCCTCAACAATATTCTCGATAGTGATGTCGGCAGGAGGAAGCTGCTCCTTTCTCCCCGACGAGGATTTGGGCGCATTGTCGCCGCTGGTGTAGCCATTGGCGCTGTCGGCGTTGCCGTCCTCGTTCTGGGGACCACGGTTTTTCGAGGACCGCGAGCGGCCCTTCTTGCTGTTGCCGTTCGTCGAGTTCGTCTCAGCTGGCGTGCTGCGACGACCCCGCCCGCTGCCGTTGGGAGACGGGCTGCGCAATCGCGATGTGCGAGCCCGATCCGATTCTGACGGCTTGGAAAGCGGGTCAATGCCATACATGGGGCCCGACGTGGGGCTGTAGAGCTCAGGCTCGATGGGCTGGTCAATGATGCGAACAAAGACCATCATACCATCTGTGAAGTTCTCATATCGCGCGATGAGGATGTTACCTTTCTCATCTTCGAAACTGACACCCTTCGAGAAGCCAGGCCCCGAATAGATGCCATAGAAGTTTTTGACTGTGGTAATAATGGAGTCTGTTGAGTCATGGGGCCAGATGGAAACACGCAACGGTAAGCGTGCGCGATGCGTGTTGTCCTTGAAGACGAGGATGAACTGCACCGTTTTAGGCAGTGCTGGTGTGCGAGGGGAGATGCTCCCACTCTCTAGGCCGGGCACCGGGCCCACTCCGTTATGTGTTGCCGTGGACATGGTTGGCGGCAATACCTCGTTGGGGGTTACCAAGAGGCGTTTGATGTGTATTGTATGTGTTGTGGTGTTCGTTAGGCCGGGTAGGCCGCCGGCGTCGGCTCCGAAAGGGTGCCGCCGAGGGTTGGGAGATCTGGGCTCGTGGAGGCGAGCTCAGCTGATTGACTGGCCAACAGCGACCCTGCCAACACTTAACCCCGAGGTATTGAATGTGTGAAACGAGTAAACGAATGGCGTTGGTCACAGGCGTCGGAACGCCTGGCTCGTCGGCTTGCAGAGAGGGCGGCCAGATGGGTTGCGAGTACGCCGGGTATCGGGATCTTGGGAAGTCTGGACTGCGATTTTTTTTTCCCACACGTTCTGTTCAAGAAGAAAGCTTGTGAGCACTCGAACAATCGAAATGGGATGGAGAAAAATGCGCAGCGGGTGTCTGACGAGGGCAAGCCTGGCGGTGCTGGGGGCTGGGACGAAAGCGGAGGTGGAGAGAGAGAGGAGGTGTGCTGGTGCTTGGTGCATGGTGTTTTGGTGCTGGTCAAGCGGCGGGCGACGACTCGACTCGACTCAACTCGATCGCAACGAGCCCATGGACAGAAGGACTCTGCGACGCTGGGAGCCTTGGGTCCGAGAACGACAAAGAGGGGGCGGCAGATGACCAGACGGCGTCGATCGCAAGTGGCAGCAGCATCGAAATGACTTACCAAATCGCTGAGGGGGGAGGGGGTTGGTAGCGTGTGGGTTGGGAACTGAATTCAATGCCGGGAGTTTGGGACGTTGCGCACACAAATCCGCAGCAGAAGTGGACGCAGAGGCGACCGCAGCGGACGCAGTAGTAGACGGAGACACTAGCTGGATACCCAGGCTGGGGGTTCGACGACAGAGAGCGACAGGGCCGCAGCTGGGGGCAGGACGGGAGAAATGGAGTGCAGGAGCGGCGGTAGACGAATGGAAATGGTAGAAGACGGGCGATGGAAGAGAGGAATGGCTTGTGGTTTGGGATTCGAAGTGGTTCGACGGGTCACCGGTCAGCTGGGTGCAATTCGGAGGTTGTGGGCGGAGAGAACGAGAGGAGTCTCAAGAAAAGTGCTTTTAAAAGGCAGATGCCGGTAATCGCACACCATCCATGCTTCAATCCATCTCAGCACTGTCTGTTGTGGACTGTCCACTGGCACTGTCTGCTGGGACTGTCCAGCACTGCTGCAGCACATCTGCCAGGTGCTGCTCGCTGAGTGCCCCATCTTCCCCCAGGCTTTGTGCAGAGTTACCTTACGAATGAGCACGAGATGGGCCCTCGCACTGTATCTAATGACTGTATCTACCTGCGACAGCCGGGTCTTCTACGACGTCGCGGCAACAATCAACGAGCCAGTAATGCTAAATTTTACATAGAATCGATTCTAAATTTTCCCCTCTATCTCCAGACTTGAAATGATGCTATTTATCCCTGGTTTTGTGCGTTGTCGTCGCCCCTCAGCTGGTCGCTTTGCGAAGCAGCGAGCATCTCGAGGCCAACGTGGAGGAGCTCGCACTGTCAGGCCAGCGCTTGCGACTCCACCCGGGCCACCGCCAGCACCGCCAGCAACACCAGCGCCAGACAATCTCGTCGTTGTGTCGGCCGTTGTGTGGCCGCCTCAGCATGTCCATTGAAGGCTGTCATAGGCTATCTCAGGTCTCAGATCTTACAGAGTTGTTGGTTGTCCACAATGGGCGGGTTTTGATGAGAAATAGGGTTGGTAAGGGGGGGGGGGCGTAAAATTGTGGGCTGTAACGGCGTAATCCGTATCGAAAATGCCCTCGATTCCTCGACACGGCGCACACATGGATCCTGCGGCAATCTTGTCGCATTCCTCTCCAGATGATCTCGTCGGGTCGGCCGCCTGTTCCGGGTGGGTGTTCAGGTAACCGTTTCTTCCCTTATCTTACAAACCCTCGAACCCCTTCATTTGTGCGGCGATGGATGCAATAGATTCCCTGAGATAGTGGATCGCAAAGCAAAACCTGGGCAATGAGAAATGTACATGCAGCTTGGTTTTGCGGCGCACTTGGTCTGCCTCTCGCACGGAGAAGACTTGGGCATTCTTAGGATGGTCTCAAGGAGTTGACCAGTAGCTGCCAGTTTTTGTGCTTCCAGCGCTCCCATATACGAGAGACAGGTGTTTATAATCTCTGCTATCTGGCCCCGGAGCAAACTGCTTGTGCAAGCGCAGGCAACCCGAACCCATCACTGAGGTGTCGCAAACATTCCAAGTCCCTCTTGTCAAGCAGCGCTCCCGTCTAGATGAAATCGCCCGGGCCCAATGTGTGCTTTCATGTACGTTGGCATGGCCTGACGGCACATCAAGACTCGGCCGATCAGCTTTTGTTGCTTGTTTGTGTGTGCATGTACCGCAGTATGCTTCTAGACGGCCCCGCGCCGATGTTACGACGGACGCACATATTCGGGAGACACACACACATATACAATAAACAAAAAAATCCCACCCCTCAAAGAGCTGGAAAAAGAGCCAGAGCCGCGAAACGGAAACTGTCCGGATGGGTCCTGCGGCAGGCGACAAGAAGGCAGTGGACGAGAATGCGCCAGCCAAGTCATTCGAAGTTCGCAGGTGGATTGTCGCGCCCAGGTCGGCTCTCGACCAACCAATGGCATTCCCAGGCTGCCATGCTAGCGAGGGCAAGGGGGGGTTGTAAGTTACCGTTTTGAGTACACTAGTGCCGCCGTGCCTAGTGGGCTTCTGGGCTGTTCTGGGTCTCGACGGTTCCTCTGGATGCAAGCTTCGCTGCCCAAAGCCTGGAGAGAACACACTCACATACGGGCAGTTGCAGCGTAGGAGGGGATACGGGAAGAATGGGCAAATGTGCTCGCCTAGATCGCTGGAGGAGATCGCTGGTGTGGGCGCCGTGTGTGAGCGATGCGCAAGTACGAATCGCTTTACAAGTTGAGTCAGAGCGCTGAGACGAAAGGCGACCGTCCATGGCGAAATCTCCCGTTAGAGAGTAGCCGATCGCGGGGTATCGAAGTTACGCATATGCAAATGACATTGAAAAGCTGGGGAGTTCGAGGACTTGAGGTCAGCTCGGAGGGAAACACCGAGGCTGCTGCTTCTCAGTTGCCACTACAGCAGGGTTTTGAGGGCTAGCGGATGACAAGAAAACATTACGGGGTAGGGTCAGATCGCAATCATTTGTGGGATGAGACGTTGATTTGAAATGCATGAGTTGGCGAACCAAAGCACATGAGATTCAAAATTTCCGGCTCTCACCTGTCCAAGGAGATGTCTTTCAGGGAAAATCAAGGATAGAGAGTCTTCCTAAGATCTTGCCGTCCACCTTGCTCCGTTCATCAAGCGCGGGACTGTCGGGAGCCGATTTGCGATCGCGGCTCGATGAGTCGCATTATCCACTTTCCACTCTTTGCGCAAAAGCCTGGAATCAGAGGAATTAATCGGTGGAACGCGGAGAGGGCGGAACGCCCGAAGCTCTTATGCTTGCCGTGGAACCTACGACCTCAGGTCTCGATCCAACATGCACGCTGTGCAGCACACCAGACAGACTAAAGACACCTTTGATTGTCCGTATACACCAACCTTTGATCACCAGCTAGATCTCCCAAGAAAGCAGGTAGGGAAGCAGAGGATGCATCAGTCATCAAAAAGCTGGGTGGCAGCCCGCCTAGACGGGCTGCCGTCCACTCCCGCATCCCTGTCGGTTTTTAAGTTACAGATCTGCAGCTCCCTTCGATCTCGTCGCCCCAGGCGGTCGCCCGTTGTCGCAAAGGAAGCGCATCCGTCCCGATCGAGTCTTGCGATGGCACTGTCGCCGCCGAGGGGCAACATCGACGTGGTCGCCTCTCTGTGCTCGCGACGGGCGCAATTTTGGGCCCTTGGGCTGGGCAGATCATCTGGTGTGGTGGGTTGGGGACAGCGCCCAGGCTTTCTGCCCCACTATAACCCAGACCCTGGCGATGATGGAAACATGCAGCAGCGCATCTGCGGCACCCGGCCCACGACTGTTGAGATGCTCTGCTCTGGACAGACAGACGCTGGACACCCCCCCGCCCGAAGGTTCGCCACTTGCGCTGCTGCCCTGGCTCTTATTCCATGAGAAAAGAGGGGGCGCTCGTACAGACAGTGGCTTTTCTGAGTATTTGCAAGGTAAAGAGTGAAATCGCACTACCCCTGCAGGAAGCCAGCAACAACACTGCAGCGCACATCTCTCTCGCAACTCTCGCAACCTCGTAACCTCGCACACATCTAGGAGGGTTTCGCAAATGGCGGCAGAGTGGGCCGCTGGGCACAGTGGAACCCCGCGTCAGTAGCAGCAGGACAGAAGTAAGCAGCATTGGCACTGCTCAGCAGCACAATCTCTTCCATTCATCCATGCTGCTACCCATCCACGAACTTCCAGGTATGTCTCGTCAAAAGGCACCACATTCTGGGTATTTAATAGCTGGAATAGGAACAGGCGGATCAACCGAAAGTTGGGGGAATGTAAAACCAAGCACTGGCGGCCAGGAATCGAGCAAAAGTGCCGTTCATGTTGCGTGTGTTGTGCTGTTGCGCCTGGCGCCCAATCATCCAATCGCACAAAACTGATTGACTGGCTGGCAGACGAACTTGCCGGCCCTATGTTTTCAGATTTCGATCATATCCGAGTAGTTCCAGCAGACCCGCAACAAAAATGGGCAGTGTTGGCCAAAACAGAAACCCTTCTTGTCTTTGTGCTCGGCAGTTTGAAGTTTCAGGCTCTGCGAAAACCCCGCAGCAGTCACTGGCACTGCTTGGGTCTGGCAGCACCGGGGATTCGGTGAAAGCAAGCCGGCACGAGAGAGCGACCGAGCCTGGCCAAAACACCAAAACAATGCGGTACCTCAACTCCCGTTGCGCGCGCGCTCTCACTGGTTAGTTTTTGCGGTTGTTGGCCATCCATCTTTGTGTGCGCGGAAGCAGGCGAAAGGAAGGGGGGGAGGGGGCTTTGGCCGCTTAGAACGCAGGCCAGTTCCCCCGGCTCCCCGTACAAATGACAGAGGAAGCGCTATCGGACGTCTTTCCCGGCCAAGCAATGCTAAGCATCCCGAGGAAAATCATCATCGGTGTTGTGTTTAATTGTCGGATACTAAGTTTGACCCGAAAACATGTCGCCGTCGTTGCAGAAATGGGGTCGCTGTGTGCAGGTCGTTTCTTCGCAGAGAGCCGATGGCAAAGTCACATGACTTCGTGTCAACTTGGCATCGCTAGCGCGGTGTGAGGCGCGTCAGTCGACCAATTGATGAAGTGAAATAAACAAGCCGCTAGACAGCCACAATGGTAGGTAGAATGGCAAAAGAAGATACTGTGCAGATGAAACTTTGATGCGGTTGCAAAGAATCTAATTTGAGATATCACGAGTGCGATATTGACATTCTACGTGCAACTCCAGTCTTTGGTCGCTCTCCAGGAGGACGCGTCGGAGGGAAAAGGCCCCACTTGGCAGCTTTAATCGCTTTACGTCACTGGAGGGCGGTTGCCAGTGGTTGGTCCCGGCAACGACCAAGCAACCGTTTTTAAGGGTGGCACGGACCACCTCCCACGCCAAGCAGGAGCTTGTGTTTACCCTACGGGGCTGTCAATAAACAGAAGGAACAAAGCATCGCCAGTGCTGGACCCTCGAGGGAAAAAAAAAAAAAAAA
>Ga0065720_1003764_pt1 | contig 14865 bp, 10 predicted proteins | sample Thericmetagenome_FD_59107 | JGI IMG/M metagenome (GOLD analysis project Ga0065720, IMG submission 59107) | Thermophilic microbial communities from the Joint Bioenergy Institute, California, USA of rice/straw/compost enrichment - eDNA_2 v2... | ecosystem: Engineered > Solid waste > Grass >... | reverse complement strand
GTTCGAATCGCGTCCATTCAGGGGAAATAAGGGTGTAAAATGCAAGGAGTGCGGGTTTAGTCAGGCTGCAATGCGAATGAAGTTGTATGAGGTGCAATTCACACACCCTGACCGGGGATTTCCGGCATAAAAAAGAGGATGGTGCGCAAATTACCCGCACCACCCTCATTCCTCACGGACTGAGCAGCCTATGCTTCACCAGAAAGTCTCTGGCTGTCTTCGTGATGTCCTTCTGCAAAATGTCGACTTGATACATCAGTTCCAGCATGTTGTCGCCCGTAATGTACGGCGTCAACCGCTCCAGCGCCTCTCCGAGCTCCGGATAACGCTCCAGCGTCTCTTGCAGAATAACAGGCGCCGCGTCGTACGGGGGGAAGACGCGGCGATCATCCTCGAGGATCACCAGTCCGTTCTTCTTGATCCTCGGATCTGATGCCATGCCGACAGCGACGTCGACGCGGCCGTCCTTGACGGTCTGCGTCAGCAGATCGGATTCGATCGCCACGACTTGATCGTCCGGAAGCGCGAAGTCGTAGATCTGCTTCAGGCGTTCGAGCCCGTCCTCCCGAGACTGATATTCCTCGTTCGTCGCGAACTTCATCTTCGTGCTCGAGGCCCGAATGTACTGCGCCAGGTCGCTGATCTTATAGATATGAAACCGTTCGGACAGATCCTGGCGCATCAGCAGCGCCCAACTGCTGTTGAACGTGCTTCGGGACAGCCACACGATGCCGAGCTTGGCGTCTTCCCGGGCAACCTCGCGGAAGGCTTCGTCGGAATCGAACAGCGGCGATTCCTTATGGTAGTAGATTCTGGCGGTCGTCGTGTACTCCCAATACAAGTCGACTCGCTTCGCCTCCATCGCTGTCCGAACCGCCAGGCTGTCCAAGAATACCATCTCATTCACCTTATAGCCTCTGTCCCTCAGGAGCAACGCGGTCATCTCCATGAGCAGATATTGCTCGGTCAGCGATTTGGAGCCGAGCGTAATCTCCCCTTTGACCGGCACGGGCTCCGCGGAAGAATCCTGCGACTTGCGGTCCGACGCGCAGCTTGCCAGGACCGCGGCGATGACGACCACCAGGCAACCGAGCAGCCAGCGGCGCATCATCGGGTGAACCTCTTCATCTTGTAGATCAGCGCGTTGCGGGAGATGCCCAGCAACTCGGCCGCTTTGCTCTGGTTGCCGCCCGTCCGGTTCAGCGCATCGGTGATCATCTTCTCCTCAACCTTCTCGATCACATCGTAGAGCCGCCCTTGCAGCGCGATATCGTCCTTCGAGCTCATCCCCGACTGAAGTACGGAGTCCGGCAAGTCGTCAACCTCGAGCGCCCCGTTAAGCTTCAGCAGATGCATGCGCTCGATCAAGTTCATCAGCTCCTCGATATTCCCTGGCCAGGGAAGCTCGGTCAGCAGCTCCATTAACGGCTCGGCAATCTGCAGCGGCTTCCCGTACTTCACGTTCAATTGCTCCAGCTTCTGCCGCACAAGGAGCGGGATGTCCTCGCGCCGATCCTTGAGCGGAGGAATGGCTGCCTCGACCAGATTCAGCCGATAATACAGATCGTCGCCGAAGCGCCCTTCCTTCACGAGCGTGTGCAGGGGCACGCTGGACGATGTGATCAACCGGAGGTCAACCGTTATCGTCTCGTTCGTATCGGGACAGACCACCTTGCCTTCCTCGAGCAGCCGGAGCAGGCCCCCCTGTACGAGCGGCGTCAGCTCGCCAACCTCATCCAGATACAGCGTTCCTCCATCGGCCGCGACAGCTTTGCCCGAGGCGCCGAACAACTCCCGGCCCAACAGCTCTTCCGGCATCAGCTTGCAGTACACGCTGAGGAAAGGCTGCTCGCTCCGTCTGCTCCGGGCATGCACCCATCTGGCAAGCGTCGACTTGCCCGAGCCTTGCTCGCCGTGCAGCAACACGGGAACATCCGTCGTCGCGATGCGTTCCAACACCTCGCGAACCGCCTGCATGCGCGGACTCTTGAAGACAACGTCTCCCGAGACGTCATTTAGCGAACGGTAAGCTTCCTTGACGATGTCGGCCAGCTGTTTCAGATCGAACGGCTTGTTCAGATAATCCGAAGCGCCCAGCTTCATCGCCAGCACCGCGTTCTCCACATTGCCGTAAGCCGTCAGCATATACACTTTTGCGCGCGGAGCAAGCTGCTTGATCTGCTTCAGCACGTCGAGCCCCGTCATATCCGTCAGCATGAAGTCAAGGATAACAACATGGATCGAATGCTTCTGGAGTTTGCGAATCGCGGCTTTGCCGTCATAAGCCTCATACGTGACGAATCCCTCGCGCTTCAGCTTCAACGCGATATTCCGACACAGCTTGATCTCGTCATCGACGATCAATACGCCTGGCGTCGTCATGCGTCTCCCTCCTTCGTAAGCAGCGGCAGATGACACCTCACAACCGTACCTTTATGCCGTTCGCCTCGTATCTCCAGCGTCCCCCCGTGCTCCTCCATAATGTCCCGGGCGATCGACAAGCCGAGGCCGCTTCCTTGCTCTTTGGTCGTAAAGAACGGATTGAACAGCCAGTTCATATGCTCCTCCGATATGCCTTCCCCTTCGTCCACGATCTCGACGTCGACCCCTTCATCCGAATAGCCGATCCGGATCTCGATCGTCCCGCCGTCCGGCATTGATTCCATGGCGTTCACGAGCAGATTCAGGAATACCTGGATGAGACGGTTCGTGTTCCCGTTCACCTCGGGCACGTCGTCCGCGTACGACCGGCGCACCCGGATATTTTTCTCGTTGAATTTGATGCGCAGCAAGTGTAGCACCCGGTCCATCAGCTTGTCCGGACGGACTGGCGACATTGCCTCCTGTCTTGCCTTCGCCAGTGTCAGGAACTCGTTCACGATCACCTTCATGCGTCCGATCTCTTCGTCGATGTCCTGCACGAGCGCAGGCACCCATTCCGATTCCGGGTTGAGCTCCATCTCTTCCTTCAGCAACTCCGACGAGCTGGACAGCACGGCCAACGGATTTTTCAGCTCGTGTGCGATGCCGGTCGTGATCTGGCCGACGAGCGCAAGCTGCTCGCTTTGCTTGACGTGAGCTTCGAGCATGCGAATCTGCGAGACGTCCTGCACAATCGCAAGCACGCCGTCATGGAACGCCGCCTTCACGACGCTCAGCTTCCTCGCGGTGCCGTGCGCATCCGTCCAGCTCACTTCCTGAACCTCGGCGTCGTTGTCCAGGAAGCGGTATGCCGGCAGCTCGGACACCCGCTGCCCTTCCCAATCAGAGGCGATGCCGCCGAACATCTCAACCCACTTCCGATTGACCCGGGTGGCTGCGCCCTCCGCGTCCAGCGTAATGAGCGCGTATGGAATGCCCTCGATGATATCTTGCAGGAACCGATGGCTTCGATTCACCCGATCGTTCATGTCCATAAGCGCCTGAGTCAGCTCCCCGATCTCGTCCTTGCGTCTCTTGATCGGCTCGGGCAGAGGCGCCGGCGCCTTCTGGCTTTGGATCCGCTGAGCGAACCTCGTGAGCTGCAAGATCGGTACGATAATTTGCCTTCCCCCGACCAGAATCAAACAGATGATCAAGGTGTACAAGACGAGATAGCTGTACGTTAATGCCTTGGAAAGCGTTTTCACCGGAGCGAAGGCGAAGCTCTCGGGCACGCCCAACGCCAGCCCCCAATTTTCGCGCATCGTCTGATACGTTACGACGCTCGGGGTACCCCGGTAATTTTCCTGAATCGAGCCGGAATCGCCCTTGAGCAAACGCTGCACGATCGGCTCGCCCGAGTAATCCATGTTCCAGTCCTCGTCAACCGTCGATGCGATGACTTGACCTTCGTCGTCTACGATGAAGCTGAAGCCCTCCCTCGTCTCGCTCGTGCTGCGCAGTATATTCGACAGGAAGTTGCGGCTGAGCTCGGCGACGAGAACCCCCTGGAATACCCGATCATCGTAAAACACCGGAATGGCCACCGTGACCGACTTCTCCGATCTCATGTTCGATACCAAACCGGATACGACGTACGTGTAGCTCCATTGCACGTGCTCGAACTTGGGATAGTCGTATTGGATGCCATCGAGATCCGGCCTGAAGGGCGCTTCGAACTTCACATACCGGGCGGCGTCCAGATAATAGATCGATTGAATGACCGTGCTCTTGGAGATCGCTTGCTTCGCTCTGGTATACATCGTCGGCAGATCGAGGCGGTGCTGGTCGGACTGTCCCGCGATCAACAACAATTGGGACACGACATCGCTGAGCTCGCTGTTCATCCGGTTAATGATCAACTCGGCCATGATCTCGTTGTTCTCGATAATGTTCTGCTGCATGACCTTCCCGGAGTACCGAATGATCCCCTGATGAATCGCCACCGTCGGAAAAATAAGGATCAGCACGAAGACGAGCAAGTATTTGCGAGTCATTTTCATACGTGCATTTTTCATACGTGCATTGTACACCTCGTCCCGGTTGAAGACAACTTCCCCGGCTATGCTTGAATACCGCTCGAATGCCGAATATGACGAGCAATCCTCCCTTCGTCCAGGGAGGATGCTGCTGCCCATATTAGCCGAATAGCTCGTATGACTTCCTCAGAACCGCGTCCGTGCAGCCTGTCAGCTGGCGATACACTTCCTCGTTCATGCGGGTGTACAATGCCGTATGCTCCGGGATCGGCTCGAACGTATCCCGCACCTTGACCATGCGCGAGATCGCCGTATCGTAGTCGGCATATACGCCGAGCGCGACCGCCGCGCAGATCGCCGAGCCCAAGCTGGCCGAGCCAGTCACGACGTTCCGCGACGCCGGAATTCCAAATACGTCTGCGAAGATCTGCATGATCAGCCCGCTGTTCGAGCCGCCGCCCGACAGCACGAGACGTTCCAGTCGTATGCCGAGCTCGCTCGTCATCGCGTCCGCGTGATTCTTGATCGTAAGCGCGATAGCTTCCAGAATCGAGCGGTACATATGGGCTGACGTATGACGCCCGTCGAAGCCGATCATCATTCCTTTCTTGAACGGCTCGTTCGCCGGCGCGAGCCAGTTCATGACCGTCATCAAGCCGTTGCTTCCCGCCGGGACCTTCGCCGCCTCCCGGTTCATATATTCCTCGGGAGAGATGCCGAGCGCCTTCGCCTTCAAGCCGATCTCGTCGCCTAACAGCTGCTGCAGCCAGCTGACGGTCCACATGCCGCGGCGAATTCCGTTGCTCTCGTATAGATATCCTCCCGGCACCGAAGCAAAGTTCACCCAGAAGCGCTGCGCGTCCTTCGGGTTATCGCGCCCGTTCACCATCGCCGCGATATACGTGCCGAGCGAGACGAGCGCGGTATTCCCTTGGAGCAAGCCGGCGCCGAGCGCCTCCACCGCTTTGTCGTTCGCCGTCGCGACCACCGGAATACCTGCCGGGAAGCCGGTCAAGCGAGCCGCTTCTTCGGTCACGCGGCCGAGTATCGTTCCCGGCATCTGCAGCTCGAACAGCATCTCCCGCGGAATATTGCAGCTGTTGAAGAACGCCTCGTCCTCGCTCCATTGCCACGTATCGGTATCGATCGGCCATTGCCCTTGATAATTCGCGGCGGTATCGCGGAACTGGCCGGTCAACCGATGCGTGAAGTATCCCGTCGTCGTCGTGACGTACTTCACGTCGTCGTTCTCGTGCACGTACGGACGAGAGACCCGCGCGTCCATCCAGCTCATCACAGGGGCGGCCAGCGTTCCGTCCGCTTTGAGCAATACCCTGCAGAAGCGGATCGTGCACAGCCCGAGTCCGATAATCTCTTCGGGACTGCCCGGGAAGCGCGACATCGCCTCCCGGCCGGCCGCGGCGATCGAATCCCACAAGTCGTCGTCCGGATGCTCCACGATTCCCGGATCGCGCAGCACCATCGGCCGCAGCGGCTGCTTGCCTTCGCTGACGACGTTGCCCTCGAGATCGAAGATGACGACCTTTGAGCTCTGGGAGCCGCCGTCCACCCCGATTATATATTTGTTATTCACGTTAACCATCCGTTCGCTTGATCGGAATAATCGTGCCCGCATTCATGATGCCATTCGGGTCGAACGCCTTCTTGAGCGTATCCAGCAAGTAGTATGAGGATCCGTACTCCTGCTCGATGAAGTGCGACCGGTACTTCCCAACACCATGATGATGGCACATGGAGCCGCCCGCCTTCAGCGTTTCTTCAACGATGATGTCTTGAATTGGCAAGTGGTACTTCGTAATCTCTTCCTCCGGCTTAATATCGACGAGATTGTAATAATATACGAAATACATGTTCGTGCCGTTCTGATAGCTGTGGGAAGAATGGCCTCCGAGCAGTGTAATGTCCGGAATTTCCCGGCGAATGCGCGCGATGCTGTTCTCGTATATATCGTGAATGATATCCCAGTTGCCGGATACTTCCGTCGTGAAGCCGAGGTTCTGCGTCTCTCTGATCTCGATGCGCTCCTGTGCAACCTTCTGCGGATCCCAGTTCAGATTGTCAAACCATTCCTTGATCAGGCGCGTATCGACCGGACGGCATTCCTCATATCGCTCGATAATTTCGATGATGGCAGCAGCTGTCGCATCCGCGATTGCCTTCGGGCCTTCCGCCATGAAGATCAGAACGCAGCGCCCTTCGGAAAAATGCGAGAAGTGATAATTGCCGTCCTCCGGATCGTATAAACGGGCAACGGATGGACGGTAACCGTTCACCATCACCTCGCGCAAAATTTCAAACCCGGTCTTCATGCTGTCCAGCGTGTAACCGATCAGAATGTTGTTCTCCGGCATGTACTTGAAGATTTTCACGGTCACTTCCGTAATAAAGCACAAAGCGCCTTCGTTGCCGATAATGATGTGACGGATATCCGGGCCTGCCGCGCGCCGCGGAACGTTCTTAATACGTGTTATTTGGCCGTTCGGGAATACCGCCTCCAGCCCGACGACCATGTCCTCGATGCCGCCGTACAGCGTCGAGAATTGTCCGATGCTGCGGGTGGCCACGAGTCCGCCCAGCATCGCCAGCGGCTTGGACTGCGGAGAATGCCCGGTCGTATAACCTTGCGCGCGCAGCGTATTCTCGAGCCGCTCCAGATTGACCCCGCATTGCACGGTGGCAAGCATGTTATACGTATCAATCTTGATGATGTCGTTCATGCCGGAACCATCGATCACGACCGAATCTTTCACGGCCGTCTCAAGTCCGCCTTCCGTCGCCGACCCGCCTGTCCTCGGTACGGCGTTCAAGCCGTTGTCGTTCATGAACTTCAGCACGCGGGATACCTCTTCCGTGCTCTTCACCTTCACGATCGCCGCGGGGATCGGACGCGTATACACGCCGCAGATGCTCTCGTACTTGCGGAAGCGGTCGATGCTGGCTTCTTTGAGGACGTTCTCGTCCGTAATGACGCGTTCCTCTCCGACGATATCGACCAGATGCCTGACAATTTCGTTTCTCGTGAGACTCATATCGGATCTACTCCCTTAATCGGTCATGTAAAATGAAATGTACTGAGCTTCAGGTACTGATGTTGATTCTGTTGCGAGTTACCGAACGAGGTAGCCGCCGTCAACGACGAGCAGATGGCCGTTCACATAATCCGACGCCCGGCTGGCCAAGTAGACGACTGCTCCCATCAGATCCTGCGTCTCGCCCCAACGTCCCGCCGGGATATGCTCCAGCACCCGCTTGTTCGTCTCCGGATTGCTTCTCGTCTGAAGCGTAAGGTCCGTCGCATAATAACCGGGGGCGATCCCGTTGACTTGAATGTTGTATTGCGCCAACTCGTCGCAATACGCTTTGGTGAAGCCCGCCAAGCCGTGCTTCGTCGCTGCGTAAGCCGGAGACCATTGTCCGCCGAGGTACGAGAACAAGGAGCAGATGTTGATGATCTTGCCGCTCCGCTGCGGTATCATGAACTTGGACGCTTCATAGCTCAGCTCGAACGCGGCCGTCAGGTTGACCGCGATCATCGGATCCCACTGCTCTCGGCCGAATTCCTCTACGGAAGCAAGCTTGCAGATCCCCGCGCTGTTCACCAGAATGTCGATGGAGCCGAACGTTTCCACGCACGCTTCGATGATGCGCTTCGGCGCCCCCTTCTCGGTAATGTCAGCCTGCATGAACGCCATGCGGACGCCTTCGGCCTCGATCAGCCTCCGCGTCGTGCCGTCATCGTCCGACAGGCTCGGCACGAAGACGTTGGCCCCAGCCTTCGCAAGTGCGAGGGCGAACGTCTGCCCAAGCCCCGAATTGCCTCCCGTAACAATCGCGTTCTTGCCCTTTAGGGAGAAGAACTCCAGCGAGAAATCCATAATCGACATATCGTCGCCTCCTCGGTGAATCAAGCAAATAAAAAAGGAGAGAGAAAGGTAAAATTCCACAGAAATATCCCTGTAGAAAATTACTTTTCTCTCTCCACTAGTAATTTGATATCAATGTAACCGACACGCGGGCAGGTTGTCAATGTGTATTTATTGCCATGTACACATTACATCGCCCAGACACTTTCGTTCGTCGAGGAGATCGCCGTCGCTCCAGCCTTGAGCGCCGCCACGACGTCCTCTTTGTCACAGACGAGCCCGCCCGCAATAATTGGAACCGACACGATCTCCGCTACCCAGGAGATAACTTTGGGCATTGCGCCGGGCAGCGTCTCAATGCAATCCGGCTGCGAGATCTGGATCTGCTTCTCGATGCTCCGGAACGAGAACGAATCGATGAGGAACAGCCTATGGATCGTCAACAAGCCTTGCGCTTTGGCCGCTCTGATCATGGCGGCTTTCGAGCTGAGGATGCCGTCCGCCGCGGTATGGTGCTTCATAAACTCGACGACGATCTCCTTGCTGGAGAAGCCCTCAATCAGGTCGACGTTGACGAATACAAGTTTTCCCTGATCCTTTAGTTGCTTCACGATCTGCGCCACATTCATCACGTTCCCGTACAACACGAACACGATCTTGCTGTCGTTAGCCGCCACCGCCTGAAGGCCTTCGTCGTCCTTAATGCCCGGGATGACGGGGTTCTCTTCCAATAACTGATAGAATGCGCTGCTCATTGCTCCTCCGTGGAAAAAGGACTGAATGTTCGTTGCACAGATTATACCACAATAAGAAACCCCGTTCTCAAGTCCGAGTCGTGCCTGGGGCGGAGTATGCGCGAGCCGGGCAACTGGATGACTCGTGACCTGCGACGAACACGCAGCGCACGATGACGAGGAGGAACAGGACCCGCATCAACCCGTGCCACTTATGTTCTTTGTTGCCTGTCAAGCTTGCTGTGAACGCAAGCTGCACGCACGATACGATACCGAAGGAGATCCCGTTCGCGATGTCGTACGTGCAAGGCATGAACGCGAGCCGGAGCGTCCGCCTTGCTCTCGACGTAAGCCGTTACCGTACTCGTACCGAGCATAACACCGCCGGGGACCAGCAGGAGCAGCGCCAGCAAACATATCACATGTCTTCGCAGCTTGCTTCTCATGAAGATGAATCGACTTCCAATCCACGACTTTCATGACTTATGCAGTTCGATCCAAATGCTTAAAAAATAGACCAAAAAGTGTGAAATTTTCAACAAAACACTTGACAAATCGAGAACGCCTAAATAATCGCGAAGGATACCTTTTTTACGGGTATATCTTAGACGATTTTAGTTGATTCGTTTGAAACTGCACCAATCCCTTGAACAACCACGATTCCGCAAGCTCATGCATAGCGAATGCGCGGGAGCGCCGGTCTTGCGTTCGTTGCGGGATCACTATGACTTCTCCCTGCTACTTAAGCTAAGCGGCATCTTCTAACGCAGCGGAGCACCTTCGTGGATGCTTTGTTTCCTGTACGTCGTCGGGCTCGTCTCCGGCTGCACGGCTGTCAATCAAATGGCCCAGCTTGCGAACAAAGATGCGCTTCTCGAGATCATGTTTCGGCCTTATCGACTTGCGCAGTACACGCTCAGCCGCTTCTTCACAACGCCGTATGCTTGGCGCACCTTCGGCAAGAAACGCGTGGAGCGGCTGCGACAGGATTCCGACACGATGCCGCATGAAGGCGATATCATCAATCTGGACGACACGCATAGCGCGCATCCGTACGCACAAAAACTGCCTTTCTTATCGTGGCTGTTTGATTCGTCGTCGAACACGTACAGTTGGTGCATGAATTTCGTCGTGTTGCAGACCGTGCTTCGTAACGGAATGGAGTATCCGCTGTTCTACTCCGTCTGGCTGAAGCCGGACGGTGATGCGCCAGGCCTGAGCAAGCTCGATCGATGGGGTAACCAAGGCCAAGCACAATACCGCCTTATACCGGAAAATCGTCGAACCGGGCCGACGGGAGCGGTATGTGCCGGTTACCCCGCGGCAACTGATCCGGGGCGTTTACAAGCGCCTTGCCGCCGGCAGCGGTCTGACCGCTGTTGCGATCGCGGGTGTCTACATGAAGATGCCTGTTCAGACGGTGGGTCCCAAGGGACAGGTCATATGCGTTGTGGCAGGTAAACAAAAAAAAAACGAGTGATGAAAGCTGTACCCACGGCCAAATGGTTAGCAGCTTCTTCCACACTCGTTGTCAGGTTCGCGTCAGACACCACAAGGGTTCCGAGCGAATCTATTTTGATTTTGACCTAGAGGTGCGCCGTTTTGCAACGCTTATTTCCGAGTTCTGGCCGCCGCATCTCGCCATGTCCTGGTGGCCCGTTTTTTCAAGTAAAGATCCCCGTCATTCCTGGTTAAATGTGCAAACTGCATAAGTCGTGGACTTTTTATGCGCATACAATCCTCTCTGTAAAATTGCGGAGTTGAACAATCTTAGCTTTTTCTTTCAAAATTTTAGATGCGGGGAAATTGCATCGAAGGTCCTGATCGGCGAGCCATGCGAGATCGCCGCCATTTTTCGCTATAATGGGGATCATTGGATTGTTCATGCAGCCGACGACATCAAGCCGGGGAAAAAGGGGGTGTCCGCCATGAAGGAACTGATCTCGGCCGCCGAAACGGCCCGCATCCTGTCCATCTCGGTCGCATCGGTGCGCAACTGGATGAAAGCCGGGCGGCTGCGCGGGATTCGGTACGGCCGGACGCTCGTCTTCGATCGCGCGGAGGTCGAAGCGCTGAAGGAAGCGCTCGCTTCCGGCCGCGCGGAACGGCTCCGGAGCCGCCGCAACAAGACGGCGGCGGACGGCGCGTTCGTCCCGGCGGGCTACGTCCGGACGAAAAATTACGAGCGGCTGGCCCGGTACGCGGCCGAGATCGCCGCGGACCGGCTCGATCCGCGGCTCGCGCTGCTGGAGCTGGCGCTGAAGCTGCTCGTCAGCCGCGGGCATCTGGCCGCGCGGCCCGATCCCGGGGGAGCCAGCCTGGCCGAGCGGTTCCTGGACGGCCGGCTGGATGCCCGCGGCTTCGCGCCGCTGCTCGCCGGGCTGTGCGGGCGAGGCGGCGAGGACGAGGCCCGGGAGGACGGCCTCCCGCCGCTCGATGCGGACGCCCGGCGCGCGCTGCGCGAGCTTGCGCGGCTGCCCGTCGTGTACGTGGAAGGCGACGACCTGCTCGGCCTCGTCCATCTCTCGCTCGCCCGGCTGCGGCGGCGCAAACAGACCGGCGCCTACTACACGCCTTCGGCGATCGTCGAATCGCTCGTGGACGACGCGCTGGGCGGCTGGCCGGAGGATGCCGGCCTGCCGCTCGTCATCGACCCCTGCTGCGGGTCGGGCAACATTCTGATCCGCGTCTATCTCGCGCTGAAACGCCGGCTCACCGCGCGGGGCTTCTCCGCCCGCGAAGCCGACCGGATGCTGCGGGAGCGCGGCGCGCTGGCGGGCTTCGACATCGACGGGACGGCCGTGCAGCTGGCGCGGCTGAATCTGGCCCTGCTCGCCGAACCGGAGAGAAGCGGCATGCCGGCCGGCTTCCCGATCCGGCGGCAGGACGCGCTGCTCGCGCCCGAGCCGCTGCCCGAACCCGGCCGCTACGACCTGGTCATCGGCAACCCGCCCTGGGGCTACCGGTTCGCCCCGGAGGAGGCGGAGCGGTTCAAGCGCCGGTTCCGGACCGCGGCGAGCTTCGGGCCGGAGTCGTTCGGCCTGTTCATCGAGGCGGGCCTGTCGATGCTGAAGGACGGCGGACTGCTCGCCTACGTTCTGCCGGAGTCGCTGCTGACGGTCGACCGGCACGCCGAATCGCGCCGCCTCGTCGCGGAGCAGACCGCGATGCTCGGCATCACGCTGGCCGGCAGCCCGTTCGCGGGCGTCAGCAGCCCGGCCGTCACGCTGACGCTGCGCAAGCGGCCGCCCGAGCCCGGACACGCCGTCATCGTCCGGGACGGCCGGGGCCGGGCGGACGCGATTCCGCAGCGGCGGTTCCGGACGAACCCGGGCTGCGCGTTCAATGTGCGCGCCGCGGACGCGGAACAGGCCGTCCTCGAGCGGATGCGCGCCGCGCCCGGCGTCTGGCAGCTCAAGGACCGGTGCGACTTCGCGCTCGGCATCGTCACCGGCGACAACCGCACTCATGTGCGGGAGTTTCCGGACGGCCAGGCGCCCGAAGGATGGGAGCCGGTGCTGCGGGGCGCCGACGTGTCCGCTTATCACGTCCGCCGTTCGGGGCGGTACATCCGGTTCACCCCGGACCGGTACCAGCAGACCGCGCCCGAGCCGCTCTACCGCGCGCCGGAGAAATTGATCTACCGGTTCATCAGCGCGGATCTCGTCTTCGCTTACGACGACCGGCAGCGGCTGACGCTGAACAGCGCCAATCTCATCATTCCGCGCGCGCCGGGCTATCGCATGAAGTANGTGCTCGCCGCGCTCAATTCCCGGCCCGTCCGNTTCTACCANGCCTACGCGCACGCGTCCGTCAAGGTGCTGCGCCGCCATATCGAATCGCTGCCGATCCCGGCCTGCCCGCCGGAGGAGCAGGACCGGATCGCCGCGCTCGTCGACCGCCTGATCGCCTGCGGAGAGCCGGACGGACGGCGGGAGCTGTACGAGGCGATCGACCGGCGCATCATGGCGCTCTACGGTCTTAAGGACGCCGAACAGCGGCTTGTCGCCGAGCGGATCGGCCCGCCGGCAACGCTGTGCCGCCTCGAGCCGTAAGGCCATCGAGCAGTCTGGTGCATAAATGCACCAGATGCAGACCGCACAGACGCGAATCGGGCCGGTCTGGTGCAAAAATGCACCAGATTCCAGCCCATGCCACGCGGAATGGGCAAATCTGGTGCACAAATGCACCAAATCCCGCCCAATCGCCATAAGACGAGCAAATCGGGTGCAGATTTGCACCAGACGGCAACGAAAAGGCTGCGATGCGCGGTGTCATCGCAGCCTTTTTTCATCATCGTTACCGATTGACCCTGCCCCACGGCGTGCCGAGGATCGGAAGCGCCCAGCGGTCGAGGCCGTACCAGCCGGCCACCTTCCAGGCCAGCACGAGCCAGGTTGCCAAAATGAACAGCAGCGGGTTCGTGCTCAGCGTCCCGGCAAACAGGAAGCTGACGTTCATGAACGAGCCGAAGAACGCCGCGATGCCGGTCAGCAGGCCGAGAATGAGACCGAGGCCGACGAGCACTTCGCCGAAGGCGACCATGTAGCTGAACACCTTCGCATTCGGCAGGACGACGTTCTCCAGGAACGACGCGTACCAGCCGGTCACATCCTTGCCTTCTTCCGCCTTGGCAAGCGCCCCCTTGACGAACCCTTCGATCGACTTGCCGGCGTTCGCGCCGACCCAGGCGTCCGAGTTGACCTTGTGCCAGCCGGCGTCGAGCCATTTCCAGCCAAGGTACAGCCGCACAACCAACCAGATCCAAGCCGAACGGGTGTCGTTGAACAGAAAATGCGATACGGGGTTGTCAGGCACATTGATGGTTCTGGCCATGCATTATCCCTCCGTCAACCGTTTGTTCGGACGCCTTCCGGCGGCGCCGTCAACCAAGGACTGCCACAGCGCCATTGTACCATGCGGACGAAACAGGAGGTAAGGGAGAATTTGTGAACGTTGTATCCGCTTACTTCGCCTGTATAAACGGGAGCGCGGGGAATCCACGGCCCGCCGCCCGCCGACTCCCCGCCGATCACCCGCCTCCGTTCCCCGTCGGTCGCGCCATCCGCCGATCACTGGCTTCCGACCACATCCGCCGACTACTGCCTCCGATCACGTCCGCCAATCGCGTCCGCCGGCTCCCCGCCGCGCCGATCAGCCATCCGTCGGTCACTTCCGCCGGCTTCCCGCCGCGCCGATCAGCCATCCGCCGATGACGTCCGTCGGTCGACCCGCCGTCCGCCGATCACCCGCCGCCTGCCGCCGCTTGATCCACGGCCCGCCGGTCAGCGGGCCGGGTGCAGCTCCGCGGAACGCTCCTTGCCCGCGCCTTCCTGCGGCAGCTTGTTCGTCGTGCGGAGCGGAATCGGTCACTTCCGCCGGCTTCCCGCCGGCCGATCGTGCCATCCGCCGATGACGTCCGTCGGTCGACCCGCCGTCCGCCGCTCACCCGCCGCCTGCCGCCGCTTGATCCACGGCCCGCCGGTCAGCGGGCCGGGTGCAGCTCCGCGGAACGCTCCTTGCCCGCGCCTTCCTGCGGCAGCTTGTTCGTCGTGCGGAGCGGAATTTCCCGCAGGAAAATCGTCAGCACGCCGGCTGCGGCGACGATCGCCGTGCCCCACAGGAAGACGAGCGTCAGCGACGACGACAGCGCGTCCCGCAGCGCCGCGACGATCTGTTCGGCGATCGGCTGCACGTCCGACGGAAGCGACGCGATCACGCCCTTCAGCTTCGGCTGGTCCAGCAGCATGTTCGGGTCCATCAACCCGGACAGCTGCGCCGCCGTCTCTTCGTCGATCCGCGCCGAAGCGGCTCCCCCCTCCGCCATCTTCGCCTTCAGATTCGAAG
>Ga0065720_1003576_pt1 | contig 14866 bp, 9 predicted proteins | sample Thericmetagenome_FD_59107 | JGI IMG/M metagenome (GOLD analysis project Ga0065720, IMG submission 59107) | Thermophilic microbial communities from the Joint Bioenergy Institute, California, USA of rice/straw/compost enrichment - eDNA_2 v2... | ecosystem: Engineered > Solid waste > Grass >... | reverse complement strand
GGTCGGGTGACGCAGCTTGGCGAGGGTCTTCGACTCGATCTGCCGGATCCGCTCCCGGGTGACGCCGAACTCGCGGCCGACCTCCTCGAGCGTGCGCGGGTGGCCGTCGCAGAGCCCGAACCGCAGCTGGATGATGCGCTGCTCGCGTTCGGACAGCGTCGCCAGGATGTCGTCGAGCTGATCCTGCAGCATGATGAAGGCGGCGGCCTCGATCGGGACGACGGCGTCCGCGTCCTCGATGAAGTCGCCGAGGTCGGAGTCCTCCTCGCCGATCGGCGACTGCAGCGACACCGGCTCCTGCGCGATGCGCTGGATCTCCACGACCCGGTCCACCGGCAGGTCCATCTCCTTGGCGATCTCCTCGGGGGTGGGCTCCCGGCCGAGGTCCTGGTGGAGCTGCCGCTGCACCCGCACCAGTTTGTTGATCGTCTCGACCATGTGCACCGGAATGCGAATCGTCCGGGCCTGGTCGGCGATCGCCCGCGTGATCGCCTGGCGGATCCACCAGGTCGCGTACGTGGAAAACTTGTAGCCCTTGGTGTAGTCGAATTTCTCGACCGCGCGAATGAGGCCGAGATTGCCCTCCTGGATGAGGTCCAGGAACAGCATGCCGCGCCCCACATACCGTTTGGCTATCGAGACCACGAGCCGCAGATTCGCCTCGATGAGCCGCTGCTTGGCGCGCACGCCCTCCCAGACGAGCTCCTCCAGCTCCGGGGAACGCAGCCCGTTGGCGAGCCGGTCCTCGGCGAACAGGCCCGCCTCGATGGACTTGGCGAGTTCCACCTCCTCCTCGGCGGTGAGCAGGGGCACCCGTCCGATCTCCCGCAGGTAGATCCGGACCAGGTCGTTGGTCGAGGCCCGTCTGCCGAGGTCGTCGTCGTCGGCACGGGCCGAGTCGTCCTCGGTCTGCGGTTCGAGCACCTCCACACCGTTGTCGGCGAGCATCCGCACGACGCGGTCCAGCGCGTCGGGAGGAAGCTCGGAGCGGTCGAGCGCGGCGGCCACGTCGTCGACGGTGACGCTCCCGCGCTCCCTTCCTCTCGCCATCAGATCGGCCACCTGGTCTACCGCCGGCGGCTCACTCGTTGGCAGCACCGATGCACCCACGCAACACAGTCTGCGCTATAAGTACGGCAAAACGGCAGACCTATTTTTGTCACGTGAGGTAAGGCGATCACCATTACCGAATTGAGACCGGATCAAGGTTTGCCGCACTCGGTAAATGGAAAGGGAAGATTATTTATGCGCCGACGGCGCGTTCCCGGAGCACGCGCCGCTGCTGTTCCAGCGCGACCAGCTCGCCGAACAGCCGGTTGTACTCCTGCCGCTCGGTCACCGGGTTGAGCCGCTCCATCCGCGCCTTGACCTGCACCAACACGCGGGTGACCGCGATCTCCCCGAGCCGGGCGAGGGTCGCCGAGGCGTACCGCTCCTCCCCCTCGGCGCTGGTCGCGATCGGCTCGACGGCGAGCCGGGTCACCAGCGCCCGCAGCTCCTCGTCGGCGGCGCCGGCGAGCAGCCGGTCCACCCACGCCTGGCCGCCGGGCCCGGCCGCGACCGTGCCCCCGGCGGCCATGATGAGCTCGTACAGCGCCACGTGGCCGGGCGCGGTGAAGGCGCCCGCGCCGAGCGCGTCGAACTCCGGGCCGAGCAGCGCCGGGCGCTGCACGGCGAGCTTGAGCGTCTCCAGCTCCACCCGGACGGCCGGGTCGGAGAGGTCGGCGACCGGCCGGGGCCGGGCGGCGGCGCGGGCCGCACGGGCGGCCCCGGGGGCGGCGGGGCGGCCCCGCCCGCGGGCCGCGGCCTCCTGCACCCGGCGCAGCACGAGCTGCTCGTCCATGAAGCCGAGCCAGCGGTCGAGGTCGACGGCGTAGCGCTTGCGCAGCGCGGGGTCCTTGATCTGGGCCACCATGGGCGCGGCGGCGTCGAGGGCGGCGATCCGGCCCTCGTTGGTGCGCAGGTCGTGCCGGGAGATCGCGCTGCGGATGGCGAACGCGAAGAGCGGCTCCCGGCCGGCGATCAGGTCCCGCACGGCCGCGTCGCCCTGCTTCACCCGCAGGTCGCAGGGGTCGAGCCCGTCGGGCTGGACCGCGACGAAGGTCTGGGTGACGAACCGCTGCTCGCCGGAGAAGGCGCGCAGCGCGGCCTTCTGCCCGGCCGAGTCGCCGTCGAAGGTGAAGATCACCTCACCGCGGAACTCGTCCTGGTCGAGCAGGAGCCGCCGCAGGATCTTGATGTGCTCGTCGCCGAACGCGGTGCCGCAGGTGGCGACCGCGGTCGGCACCCCGGCGAGGTGGCAGGCCATCACGTCGGTGTAGCCCTCGACGATCACGGCCTGGGAGCGCCGGGAGATCTCCCGCTTGGCGAGGTCGACGCCGTACAGCACCGAGCCCTTCTTGAAGATCGGGGTCTCGGGGGTGTTGAGGTACTTGGGCCCGTCCTCGGCGTCGTTGAGCTTGCGCGCGCCGAAGCCGATCACGTCGCCGGTGATGTCGCGGATGGGCCAGACGAGCCGGCCGCGGAAGCGGTCGATCGGCCCCCGCCGTCCCTCCTTGGCGAGCCCGCCCTTGATCAGCTCGGCGGCGGTGAACCCGCGGGCGAGCAGGTGGCGGGAGAGCTCGTCCCAGCCCGCCGGGGCGAATCCGACGCCGAACCGCTCGGCGTCGGCCCGCTCGAACCCGCGCTCGGCGAGGAACCGGCGGCCGGCCGCGGCGTCCGGGCCGGTGAGCCGCTCGGCGTAGAACTCGGCGGCGGCCCGGTGCGCCTCGATGAGCCGGGTGCGCTCCCCCTGCTCCCGGCCGGGCACGTAGCCGCCCTGCTCGTAGCGGAGCTTGATGCCCGCCCGCTGGGCGAGCCGCTCGACGGCCTCGGTGAACGACAGGTGCTCGATCTCGCGGATGAACGTGATGACGTCCCCGCCCGCCCCNCAGCCGAAGCAGTAGTAGTAGCCCCGCGCCGGGGTGACGTTGAACGAGGGGGTCTTCTCGTCGTGGAAGGGGCACAGGCCCTTGAGGTTGCCCCCTCCGGCGTTGCGAAGCTGGATGTGCTCACCCACCACGTCGGCGATCGGTGAGCGCTCCCGTACGAGAGCGATGTCCTCGTCACTGATGCGCCCGGCCACGCAGCGAGTCTATTGCCGCAGGAGCCGCAGTGATGCCGTACCGCAACCAATCGGTTGTGATATCCGGTCGTATACGGATGAATGGTCCGTTACAAATGAGTGGTTGACGAACCGTGCAGATCGGGGGGTAGGGGTTGATGCGATCGGGGAGGGTCACCGCTCTCGCGGGCCTGGCGCTGCTCGCCGCCGGATGCGCCGCGCCCGGGGTGCCCGGGATCAGCACGGCGCCGCCGAGCATCACCCCTGTCGCCAACCCCTCCGCCGACGCGGCGGAGGAGAGCCAGGGGTTCCGCACCGTGCCCTCCGGCAGCCCGGCGCCGTCCGGCGGCGGGGCGAGCTCCGCGCCCGGCGCCACCCCGCTGCCCACCCCGGGCGTGGTCGGGGACGGCCCGGTGCGGGTGCCGCCGCCGAAGGTGTCCTCGTACACCTACGTCTTCCCGGTGCAGGGCTGCAAGGTCAGCTACGCCCGCAAGCTGCTCGTGCTGCCGAAGACGACGATCTGGGCGAAGCGCGGCTGCCGGTTCGTCGCCCCCATCGACGGCACCGTGCACGAGGTGAACCGGACCGACCGCTGGTCGGCGAGCACCGACCGGGGCGCGGACCGCGAGGGCAGGTTCGTCTCGATCATCGGCGTGGACGGCGTGCGCTACCTCGGCGGCCACCTCCACTCGGTGGCGAAGGGCATCCGCCCGGGGGCGAAGGTGAAGGCCGGCCAGGTGCTCGGCCGGATCGGCAACAGCGGCGACGCCGCGGGGAAGGCGCCCAACCTCTACTTCGCCGTCTCCTGGGAGGCCCCCGCCGACTACTGGTGGGTACGGCGCGGCATGGTGAAGCCGTGGAAGTACCTCGACGCCTGGTACGACGGCAACCCCACCTACTCGCCGCGCGAGGAGATGCTCGCCCTGCGCAAGCGCGTCGGCGCGACCCCGCAGTGCACGGTGCGCTGCGCGAGCAAGGTGCAGCCGCCGCAGTGGCAGCCGCAGCGGACCGTCCCCACCCAGCGGCCCACGCCCAAGCCGAAGCCGAAGCGCACGAAGAAGCCCGACGACGAGTTCGTGTTCATCGAGGAGTGACCGGCCGCCGCGCCCGCGCGGGCGCGGCGGCGCGCGGCCGGGCCGTACCGCCGGGCGTCACACCTCGGCGAGCGGGACGCCGGGGTCGGCGAGCCGGTCGGCGTTCACCGGCCGCTTGGCGCGGATCAGCGACTGGATGTCGGAGACGACGTCCCAGACGTTGACGTTCATCCCCGCGATCACGGTGCCGTGCCGCAGCCAGAAGGCGACGAACTCCAGGTCCTCCACCGACCCGCGGTAGACGATCTCGTCGTGCCCGGTGACGTCGCCGCTGAACTCCATGCCGAGCTCGAACTGGTCGGTGTAGAAGTACGGCACCCGGTCGTAGACGACCTCCTGCCCGAGCATNGCCCGCGCCGCCGCCGGNCCNCCGTTGNGCGCGTTCGCCCAGTGCTCGACCCGGATNCTGCNGCCCGAGCAGCGGGTTGGCCGACTCGGCGACGTCCCCGGCGGCCCAGATCGCCGGGTCGGAGGTGCGCAGCGAGGCGTCGGTCACCACCCCGTCGGCGACCTCCAGGCCCGCGTTCTTGGCGAGCTCCACGTTCGGGGTGACGCCGATGCCGACCACGACCTCGTCGGCGCGGAGCGTCTCGCCGGTGGAGAGCACCGCCTCGCGCACCGTGCTGTCGCCGCGCAGCTCGGTGACGGACGCCCCGAACCGGAACCGCACGCCGTGCCGCTCGTGCAGCCGGGCGAAGACGCCGCCCACCTCCTGCCCGAGCACCCGGTAGAGCGGGGCCGGCGCGGGGTCCACGACGGTCACCTCGCACCCNGCCTGCCGGGCCGCGGCCGCGGTCTCCAGGCCGATCCAGCCCGCTCCGACGACCACCACCTCGCCGCCGTGCGCGAACGCCGCGCGCAGCGCCTGGCTGTCGGCGATCGTGCGCAGGTAGTGCACGCCGCCCAGGTCCGCGCCGGGCACCGGGAGCGGGCGCGGCGTCGCCCCGGTGGCGAGCAGCAGCCGCTCGTACGGCAGGCTCGACCCGTCGGCGAGCGTCACCCGCCTGGCGGCCGGGTCGATCGCCGTGGCGGCCGTGCCGAGCCGCAGCTCGATCCGCTGGCCGGCGTACCAGTCCGGGTCGTGCACGTACACCGAGCCGAGCTCGGCGCTGCCCTGCAGGTAGCCCTTCGACAGCGGTGGCCGCTCGTAGGGCGGCTCCTGCTCGGCCCCGACGAGGATCACCTCGCCGTCATAGCCCTCCGTGCGCAGGGTCTCGGCGGCCTTCGCCCCCGCCAGCCCCGCCCCGATGATCACTATCGCCATGCTCGCTCCTCATCTCCTCGACGCGTCGCGCAGGCGCCGATGCCAGGCCACGGCCGAGGTGTCGGTCAGCGACGCGATCTGGTCGATCACCACGCGCAGTCGCGCCGCGTCGTCGGCCGCGTCCAGGAACGCCGGCCGCAGGGCGGGTTCCAGGGTAGCCGGGGCGCCGCGCATGATCAGGGAGGCGAGCTCGGCGATCAGTTCGCGTTGCCGCGCCCGGTTGGCGCTGTGGTCGGCGCGGGTCATCACGTAGTGCGCGGTGACGCCCTTGAGCAGCACGCACTCCACCCGGATCCGGCGCGGCACGACCAGCTCGCGGCCGCCGGCCCGCAGCGTGGCGGCCTCGGCGGCCCGGCAGAACCGCCCGATGAGCGCGCTGGTGAGGCTCTTCAGCGCGACCAGGCCGGCGAGCCCGTCGGCGGTGCGCCCGGGCCACAGCGGCTCGGCGACGAGCCGGGAGAAGACCTCCTCCAGCTCGGCGATGTCGGCACGGCCCAGCTCCTTGCCGTACCACTCGAGGGTGCGCAGGCACACCTCGTGCCGCTCGCCGGGGTCGTTGAGCGCCTCCAGCGTCACGTGCCCGGAGTGCAGCGCGTCCTCCAGGTCGTGCACCGAGTAGGCCACGTCGTCGGCCCAGTCCATCACCTGGGCCTCGAAGCACGGCCGCCCCTGTGGGGATCCCCGGCGGAACCATTCGAACACCGGCAGGTCGTCCTCGTACACCCCGTACGGCCCGGCCCCGCCCGGCCGCCGGGAGCGCGGCCAGGGGTACTTGCAGCTCGCGTCGAGCGTCGCCCGGGTGAGGTTGAGCCCGGCGCTGCGCCCGTCCTCGGTGAGCACCTTCGCCTCCAGCCGGGTGAGCAGCCGCAGGCTCTGCGCGTTGCCCTCGAAGCCGCCGCACGGCGCGGCGAGCTCGTCGAGGACCGTCTCCCCGTTGTGCCCGAACGGCGGGTGCCCGAGGTCGTGCGCGAGACAGGCGGTCTCCACCAGGTCGGGGTCGCAGCCGAGCGTCTTGCCCATCTCCCGGCCGATCTGCGCGCACTCCAGCGAGTGGGTGAGCCGGGTGCGCGGGATGTGCCGCCCCTGGTCGATCACGTCGCCGGGCCCGACCACCTGCGTCTTGGCGGCGAGGCGGCGCAGCGCGGCGCTGTGCAGCACCCGGGCCCGGTCCCGTTCGTACGGCCCGCGCGCGGGATTGCCCGGCGGCTCGGGGACCCAGCGGGCCTGCCGAAACGCGGCATCCTGCGCATCGCGCTCGAAGTATCGCCTCATGGGAGAAGGTGTCCTACCCACCCCGGCCGCGAGTCAAATCAGGGGCGCCCGGCCGCTTCGCCGCGGCCGGGCGCCCGTGGTCGATTTCGAGCGCCCCGGATCGGCGGGCGCCGGTCACCGCGCCGATCGCAGCGCCGGTCACAGGGCCGGTCACAGCGCCGGTCGCGGGGCCGGTGACCCGTGCCGGGGACGCCCGCCGGTCAGCGGGTGTCGGAGCCCACCGCCGCGCACGCGGCCCGCCCGGCCTCCAGGCGCGCGATCGGCACCCGGAACGGCGAGCAGGACACGTAGTCGAGCCCGATCTCGTGGCAGAAGTGCACCGAGTCGGGGTCGCCGCCGTGCTCGCCGCAGATGCCGAGCTTCAGGTCCGGCCGGGCGGCGCGGCCCTCCTCGACGGCGATCCGCATGAGCCGCCCGGGGCCCTCGCGGTCGAGCGTCTCGAACGGCGACACGCCGAACACGCCGAGCTCCAGGTACCGGGAGAAGAACGACGCCTCCACGTCGTCCCGGGAGAAGCCCCAGGTCATCTGGGTGAGGTCGTTGGTGCCGAAGGAGAAGAACTCGGCCGCCTCGGCGATCTGCCCGGCGGTGAGCGCGGCCCGCGGCACCTCGATCATGGTGCCGATCATCGCCTCGACGCCGACCTCGGCGAGGATCCGCTCGGCCTCCTCGCGCACGGTCTCCAGCTCCTGCACCGCGCCCACGAGCGGGATCATGATCTCCGGCCTCGGGTCGCCGCCCCGCCGCCTCCGCTCGGCCGCCGCCTCGGCGATCGCCCGGACCTGCATCGCGAACAGGCCGGGGATGACGAGGCCGAGCCGTACCCCGCGCAGGCCGAGCATGGGGTTCTGCTCGTGCAGCCGCTTCACCGCCTCGAGCAGGCGGCGGTCCTTCTCGCTCGCCCGCTCCCCGGCGAGCGCGACCTTCACCGACAGCTCGGTGAGGTCCGGCAGGAACTCGTGCAGCGGCGGGTCGATGAGCCGGATCGTCACCGGCAGCCCGTCCATCGCCTCGAGGATGCCGATGAAGTCGTCGCGCTGCAGCGGCTCCAGCGCGTCGAGCGCGGCCTGCCGCTCGGCGTCGGTGGTGGCGAGGATGAGCTCCTCCACGAGCTTGCGCCGCTCGCCGAGGAACATGTGCTCGGTACGGCACAGCCCGATCCCCTGAGCCCCGAACCGGCGCGCCCGGGCGGCGTCCTCGGGCGTGTCGGCGTTCGCCCGTACGGCGAGCCGCCGCACCTTGTCGGCGTGGCCGAGGATGCGGTGCACGGCGTTGACGAGCTCGTCGGAGAGGTCGCCGTTGCCCTCGAAGTACTCCACCACGGCGGACGGCACGACCGGCACCTCGCCGAGGTAGACGTCGCCGCTGCTGCCGTCGATGGAGATCACGTCGCCCTCGTTCACCACGACGCCGCCGGGCGCGGTGAACCGCCGGTTCGCGGTGTCCACGTCGAGCTGCTCGGCGCCGCACACGCAGGTCTTGCCCATGCCGCGGGCGACCACCGCGGCGTGGCTGGTCTTGCCGCCCCGGCTGGTGAGGATGCCGCGCGCGGCGATCATGCCGCCGAGGTCGTCGGGGTTCGTCTCCCGCCGCACGAGGATGACGTCCTCACCGGCGGCGGCGAGCTCCTCGGCCCGCTCGGAGGAGAACACCGCCTTGCCGACGGCGGCGCCGGGCGAGGCGTTCATGCCCTTGGCGATCGGGGTGTGCCCGCTCGCGTCGAACCGGGGGAACATGAGCCGGGCGAGCTGGTCGCCGGTGACCCGGGTGACCGCCTCGTCCATGTCGATGAGGCCCTGGTCGACGAGCTGGGTGGCGATGCGGAAGGCCGCCGCGGCGGTGCGCTTGCCGACCCGGGTCTGCAGCATCCACAGCTTGCCGCGCTCGATCGTGAACTCGATGTCGCACAGGTCCTTGTAGTGGTTCTCCAGGATCTCCATGATCCGCATGAGCTCGTCGTAGGAGCGCTTGTCGATGCGCTCGAGCTCCTGCAGCGGCATCGTGTTGCGGATGCCGGCGACCACGTCCTCGCCCTGCGCGTTCTGCAGGTAGTCGCCGTAGACGCCCTGGTGGCCGGTGCCGGGGTCGCGGGTGAACGCGACGCCGGTGCCGGAGTCCATGCCGCAGTTGCCGAAGACCATGGCGCAGACGTTCACCGCGGTGCCGAGGTCGGCGGGGATCCGCTCCTGGCGGCGGTAGAGCACGGCGCGCGGCGAGTTCCACGAGTCGAACACGGCGCGGATGGCGAGGTCCATCTGCTCGCGCGGGTCGGCGGGGAACTCCCGGCCGGTCCGCTCCCGCACGATGCCCTTGAAGGCGTCGACCAGCGCCCGCATGTCGTCGGCGTCGAGGTCGAGGTCGCTCGTGGTGCCCTTGGCGCGCTTGCGCTCGTCGAGGGCGTGCTCGAACAGGTCGCCGTCGATGCCGAGCACGGTCTTGCCGAACATCTGGATCAGTCGGCGGTAGGAGTCCCAGGCGAACCGCTCGTTCCCGCCCGCCTGCTTGGCGAGGCCGTGCACCGAGTCGTCGTTGAGGCCGATGTTGAGGACCGTGTCCATCATGCCGGGCATGGAGAACTTCGCCCCGGAGCGCACGCTCACCAGCAGCGGGTCGTCCGGATCGCCCAGCTTGCGGCCCATGGCGCGTTCCAGGTCGGCGAGGTGCCGGGAGATCTGGTCCGCGAGCTCCTCGGGCTCCCTCCCGTCCCGGAGGTAGGCGCGGCAGGCCTCGGTCGTGATGGTGAAACCCGGGGGAACGGGCAGACCGAGATTGGTCATTTCCGCAAGGTTGGCACCTTTGCCACCGAGGAGGTCTTTGAGGTCCTTGTTGCCTTCGGTGAAGTTGTAGACGTACTTGGGCACGACAGCTCCTCCCGCGACCGCGTGGCGTTTTCACCGCCTTGCCCACGGGACTCTACCTATAACGAACCATATGAAACGTCACTATCCCCGCGCCACACCATTAACCCAGGTAGATGCCCGTATAGCGGTCTAATCCAATCTACTCCCCGACAAATCACAGTGATATACGCCACAGCCGGAAGAATGGTATATACCTGTGGTTCACACCAATGGTTCATACCAATTCCGGCGGAATTCCGGTCCCTCACGGGCCGCCGGGGGCGCCCATAACACAGGATGCGTCAGAGATTTTTGCGGGAGTAGAGCCTTAAGTCCTGACTTAAGGTGCTAATTGCCGGTCGTCCCGGCCGGCGGGCGCGCACCGCCGTCGCCCGGCCCGATGGCGAGCACCTCGCCCACCTCGCCGGGCCGCCCGGCCGGCGCCTCGGCGAGCGGGTCGACGTCGGGCGCGTCGCCGGACGTCCCCTCGGCCCCGGGCAGCCACAGCACGAACGTGGCGCCCTCCCCCAGCCGGGAGAACACCCGCACCTGCCCGCCGTGCGACTCCACGATCTGCCGCACGATCGCCAGCCCGAGGCCGGCGTGCCGGTCGCGGCGGCTCGCCTCGCCCCGCCAGAAGCGGTCGAACACGCGCTCCTGGTCCGCCGGGGACAGCCCCGGCCCGGTGTCGCGCACCGCGACCCAGATCCACCCCTCGATCCGGCCCGCCGCGACCAGCACCTCGCTGCCGAACGGCGCGAACCGCATCGCGTTCGACAGCAGGTTGTGCACGGCCCGGCGCAGCGCGTCGTGGTCGCCGATCACGATGAGCCCCTCGCCGAGCTCCCGCCGGATCGCCAGGTTGCGCGCCGCCGCGACCGCGGCGAACTCCTCGGCCGCCTCGCTCGCGGCCTCCCCCACGTCCACGTCCGCGTCGGCGAGCGCGGGCGCCGAGCGGCGGGCGGTGGCGAGCAGGTCCTCCACGAGGCGGGTCATGCGCACCGCCGCGCGGTCCACGATCGCGGCGGCGCGCGCCCGCTCCTCCTCGGTGCTGTCCGGCGAGGTGAGCACCGCGTCCACGTTCGCCCGGATGATCGCGAGCGGGGTGCGCAGCTCGTGCGAGGCGTCGTCGATGAGCTGCCGCTGGGCGCGGAACGCCTCCTCCAGCCGGTCGAGCATGGTGTCCACCGTGTCGGCGAGGTCGCGCAGCTCGTCCTTGGGGCCGCTGAGCCGGATGCGGCGGGACAGGTCGGTCGCCTGGATCTCCGCCGCGGTCTGCGTGATCGCCCGGACCGGGCGCAGCACCCGGCCGGAGAGCACCCACCCGATGCCGAGGCTCGCCGCGAACAACCCGCCGAGCGCGGCGAGCGAGTAGTCGCGCAGCGTCCGCATGGTCTCCAGGTTGACCTGGTTCTCGAACTCCTTGAGGTAGACCATCGGCACGGTGCCGAGCACCCGGCCCTGCACGATCTTCTCGACGGGTTTGACCTGCAGCTCCCGGTTCTCGGTGCTGATCGCCACCGCCGTGTAGATGCCGCCCAGCACCAGGGCGGCCACCCCGAACAGCATCGACGAGTAGAGCACGGTGAGCCGGAAGCGGATCGTCTGCATGAACCCCGGCAGGGTGGGGAGTCTCATCTGTCTTCTCTCAGCCGGTACCCCTTGCCGATCACGGTCTCGATCAGGCCGTCAACCCCCAGTTTGCGCCTGAGCGTGCCCACCGTCACCCGCACCGTGTTGGTGAACGGGTCGGTGTTCTCGTCCCACACGTGTTCCAGCAGCTCCTCGGCGGAGACCACGTGCCCCGGGCGGGTCATCAGGTAGTGCAGCACGCCGAACTCCTTCGGCGTCAGGTTGAGCGGCCGGTCCGCGTAGAACGCCTCGAACCTGGCGGTGTCCAGCCGCAGCCGGCCCACCATGATCACCGCCGTGCCGCTGGGGCCGTCCCGGCGCAGCAGCGCGCGCACCCGGGCGAGCAGCTCGGGGAACGCGAACGGCTTCACCAGGTAGTCGTCGGCGCCCTCGTCGAGGCCGCGCACCCGGTCGTCGAGCCGGTCCCGGGCGGTCACCATGAGGATGCGCACCGAGTTGTTCTTCGGGTCGGCGCGCAGGTTGCGGCAGATGTCGAACCCGTCGCCGCCGGGCAGGTTGAGATCGAGCAGCACCAGGTCGTAGTTGTTCACCTGCAGCTTCTCGTCCGCCTCGGCGGCGTCGCAGGCGATGTCCACCGCGTAGCCCGCGCGGGTCAGCCCGACCCGTAACGCGTCGACGAGATCCTCCTCGTCCTCGACCACCAGCAACCGCATGGATCGCAACTTAGTTCCTGATGATGCGTTCCGCGACACTTGCCGCCCTGTCTATGGGGATGGCGAATCCGATACCGATCGATCCGGACGACCGGCGGAGCGTGGCGATCGCGGTGTTCACCCCGATCACCTCGCCGCGCGCGTTGACGAGCGGGCCGCCCGAGTTGCCGGGGTTGATCGACGCGTCGGTCTGCAGCGCGGTCTGCGTCCCGCCGCTCGTGCCGAGCCGTACCTCGCGGTCGAGGGCGCTGATGATGCCCGCGGTGACCGTGCCGGAGAGGCCGAGCGGCGAGCCGACCGCGAGCACCTGGTCGCCCACCCGCACGTCCGCGGAACGGCCCAGGGTCGCCGGGGTGAGCCCGGCCGGGTCCGCCACGGCGAGCACCGCCAGGTCGTACGCCTCGTCGGTGCCGACGATCTCGGCGGAGAGCCGCCTGCCGTCGTCGAGCACGACCGACACGCGGCCGCCCCACCTCGCCCCCGACACCACGTGGGCGTTGGTCACGATGTGACCCCTGTCGTCCACGATGAACCCCGAGCCGGTGCCGCGGCCGACCTCGACCGACACCACGCTCGGCAGCACCCGCGCGGCCACGCCGCTCAGGCTCGCCGTGGTGGGCACCGGCCCGGCCGACGAGCGCGGCAGCGCCACCGGCGCCGAGCCGGACCGGCCCCCGGTGAGCTCCGCCCCGGCGTACCCGGCGGCGCCGCCCGCGATCGTGGCGAGCACCACCGCCGTGACCACGATCCGGGCGGCCGAGGCCCGCCGCGGCGCGCCGCCCGTGCCGTCCGCGACGCCGCCGGGCGGCTCCGGCGGGCCCGCCTCGGGCGGCCGATGCCAGATCAGCGGCCTGCGGAAGTCCGGGCCGCGCGGCAGGCCGAGCCCGAACGGCTCCCCGGCGGCCTGCCCCGGCGGCCCCGCCGGGCCCGGCGCGTCCGCCGAGCCCGGCGAGGTGAGCACCCGGGTGAGCCCGTCGGGCGCCGCACCGCCCGCCCCGGCCCGCCCGGACCCCGGACCGGAGGCCGCATCGGCCGGGGCCCGCCCGGGCGCCGCGCCGGCCGGGCCGGACACGGCACCGGCCGCACCGGGCGCGGGCGCGCCGCCCGGCACGTCCGCCGCCGCACCCGCGGCCCGGGCGTCGCCGTCCCGCGGCGTCCACTCCCATCGCATCGTTCAGATCACTCCTTCACGGGATCCGCGAGAACCAGAGCAGGGACGTGCCCGCCGCGACGACCGCGCCGAGCAGCGCCACGCCGACGAAGTACGGCCAGATCTCCTGCCGCTCGGTGCGGTAGCCCACCGAGCTGCCGATGTCCTCGTAGACGGCCTGGAGCTCGTCGCCCGAGGCCGCCTCGTAGAAGCCGCCGCCGGTGCCCTGGGCGAGCTCCTGCAGCGCGGGCGCGTCGACCGGCACCGGGACCGACTGGCCGCCGAGGTCGATCTGGCCGTCCGGCGTGCCGTACGCGATCGTGGTGACCGGGACGCCGCGCTCGGCGGCCTCCCGCATCGCCTCGGTGACCGAGCGGCCCGTGGTGTTCGAGCCGTCGGAGAGCAGCACGATGTGGGCGGGCGGCGGGTCCTCCGCCGAGCGCTCGTCGAGCGCGCGGATCGCGTCGAGCGCGGAGAACACGGCCTCACCGATCGCGGTGCCCGAGTCGGTGGTGAGCCGGTCGATGGCGGTGAGCACGGCCTGCCGGTCGGTGGTCGGCGGCACCGCCACCGTGCCGGTGCCGGAGAACGGCACCAGGCCGAGGTTGAAGCGCTCGGGCAGGCCCTGCACGAACTGCCGGGCCGCGTTCTGCGCGGCGGCGAACCGGTTCGGCGCGACGTCGGTCGCCATCATCGACGCCGACACGTCGAACGCGACCATGATCGTGGCGCGCTCGCGCGGCACCCGCACCTCGGCCTCCGGCCGGGCGAAGCCCACCACGAGCAGCACGAGCATGAGGCCGAACGCGGCGGCGGGCACGTGCCTGCGCCAGCCCGGCCCCTTCGGGGCCACCTTGTCGAGCAGTTCCAGGTTGGTGAACCGCACCGCGTAGCGGCTGCGCCGCAGGTACATGATCACGTAGGCGACGGCGAGCAGCGCCACCGGGATCAGCAGCAGCAGCCACATGGGCGCCAGGAACGTCATCGCACTCCTCCCGTCTGCGGTCCGGCCCCGGCCGGCACGGCGGCCGGCCCGGTGGCCTGCGCGGCGGCCGGCGCGGCGCGGGCGGCCGCCATCGAGGGGCCGACCCGGGCGAGCCGCCGCTGCAGCATCACGTGCCGGACGATGTCGCGCACCCAGTCCCCGTCGGTGCGCAGGCGCAGGTGCGCCGCGCCCGCGCGGCGCAGCGCCGCCCGGATGCCGTCCCGCTGCCGCTGCGCCGCCTCGGCGTACCGGGCGCGCAGTCTCGGGCTCGTCGTGGACACCTCGCGGCGGCGGCCCGTCTCCGGGTCGACCAGGGTGAGCAGCCCGACATCGGGCAGGGTGAGCTCGCGCGGGTCCACGACCTCGACGGCGAGCAGCTGGTGCCGCAGCGCCAGGTCGCGCATCGGCCGCTCCCAGGTGGCCGGGTCCTCGAGGAAGTCCGACACCACCACGACGAGGCCACGGCGCCGCAGCACCCGGCCGAGCTCGCCGGCCGCCGCGCCGAGCGCCCGCCCCCGCGCGCCCTCCGGCACCCGGGGCAGGCCGTACACGGTGCGCAGCAGCGCCAACAGGTGCGGCCGCCCGGTCCGGGCGGGCACGCGGCGCGGCTCGCCCCCGTGCAGCACGTGCGCGCCGATGCGGTTGCCGGTGCGCTCGGTGAGGAAGCCGACGGCGGCGACCGCGGCGAGCGCGAGGTCCCGCTTCTCCACCCGGCCGGTGCCGAAGTCCATGCTCGCGCTCGCGTCGAGCAGCACCCAGGTCTCCAGCTCCCGGTCGGCGACGAGGTCCCGCACGTACGGCTCGCGCATCCGGGCCGTGGCGTTCCAGTCCATCAGCCGCACGTCGTCGCCC
>Ga0065720_1020390_pt1 | contig 14871 bp, 16 predicted proteins | sample Thericmetagenome_FD_59107 | JGI IMG/M metagenome (GOLD analysis project Ga0065720, IMG submission 59107) | Thermophilic microbial communities from the Joint Bioenergy Institute, California, USA of rice/straw/compost enrichment - eDNA_2 v2... | ecosystem: Engineered > Solid waste > Grass >... | reverse complement strand
ACGCATCCCAAGTACGGGCGCCAGTTCGAGGCCGAGTTCCTGGGCCACGACCTGGAACTCGATCCCGAGGGGCTTGCCAACTTCCTCGCCAATCATCCCGACATCAAGGGCATCGGCCCGGCCAAGGCGCGGTTGATCGCGGATCGCTTCGGACGCGACTTCGATGCAGCCATCCGGAACGAGCCTGAGTCGGTGGCGGCTGTGGCCAAGGCGCCGGTCGAGACCATCGGCGAACTGCGCCGGATCTGGATCGCCAACCGCGATTTTAACCATGCCATGTCGCACCTGGCCGCCTACGGCCTGACGCATCACCAAGTCACCACGCTCGTCGGCAAGTTCGGCAGCCAGGTGGTGGCGATTCTCGCGCGCGCCCCCTATCTGCTGATGCGGGAGATTCCGGGCTTCGGCTTCAAGCGCGTGGACAAGATCGCCCGGAAGATGGGCACGCCCAAGGACCTGCCCTCGCGGATTCGCGCGGGGATTCAGTATTGCGTGCTCAGTGCGCTCGACGACGGCGACTGCTGGGTCGAGTACGAGGATCTGCTCGACCGCGCCAACACGCTGCTGGTGATGGACACGCTCGACAGCCGGGAGGTGATCGAGCGGTATCTGGAAGCGCTGATCGCCGAGGGTGCCCTCGTCTCGCAGGCATTCGAGCGCCTCATCGTGGCCGATCCCGAGATCCACCGCATGGAAACGGAGTTGGCGGCGATTTTCAAAGACGCGCGCCGGCGCGGACCGCATGCGGTAGCCGATCTTGATGCGTTGCTCGACGTGGAAGGCGGCGAGCTGACTCCCGAACAGCGGGAGGCCGTCAGGAACGCGCTCACCTTTTCGATTTCGCTCATGACAGGCGGCGCGGGCAGCGGCAAAACCTACGCTGTATCGACCATCGTGAGCATCGCCGACCGGCTGGAACGGAAAGTCTTGCTGGCGGCGCCTACGGGCAAGGCGGCCAAGCGGCTCGAAGAGGTCGTCGGCCACGAGGCGAGCACCATCCACCGGCTGCTCGGCTTCAACGGCCACAGCTATGCGAAGGATGCCATGAATCCGATCGAGGCCGACATTCTCGTGGTAGACGAAGTGTCGATGGTCGATGTCGCGCTCGCCTGGAGACTGTTTCAGGCGGTCAACCTGACCAAGACCGCTGTGGTGCTGGTCGGCGATCACAACCAGTTGCCGCCCGTGGACCCAGGGAACCTCCTGCGGGATCTGGTCAAGTCGCGGGTGGTCCCAACGACGATCCTGACGCGGATCATCCGCCAGGCGGGCGTCCTCAAGGAGAACTCAACCGCCATCCTCTCAGGCGAGGTGCGCCCGACGGCGGACGTTCAGGAAGGGGCACGCCGACCCTGGTACGTCATCGACCGCTTCAGCGACCGCGAGGACGTGCGGCGGATGTTGCTGCTGCTGTTCGAGGAAGTCCTGGCCGAACGGCTCGGCTACGATCTGTTGCGCGATGTGCAGGTGTTGACGCCCACCCACAAGGGTCCGCTCGGCACGGCCGAGTTGAACGTCGCACTCCAGCGGCTCTTGCAGAAGAAGTTGCGCGGCTTCGACGTACCGGATGTCGCTTCCGGACACAGACCCGCTTTCTACGCCGGCGACAAGGTCATCCAGACGCGCAACGACTACGAGCTAGGCGTCATGAACGGCGCCGTGGGCTACGTCGTCGAAGCCACCGCGAAGGGCGCGCTGACGGTCGAGTTCGACGGCGATGTTGTCGAAATCGAGCCCGGCTCAGACGCCGCCAGCCGCCTTCAGCTCGCCTATGCCTGCTCGGTTCACAAGGTTCAGGGCTCGGAGTTTCCGTGCGCCATCGTCGTCGCCCACAAGTCGCACTCCTTCATGCACCACCGCAATCTTCTCTACACCGCGGTGACGCGCGCCCGGGAGTCCGTGATTCTGCTCGGCGACCGCTGGGGCATTGAGAACTGCGCGGCCAAGCGGCAGGTGGACCGGCGCAACACGTTTCTCTCATTTCTGCTGGAGCCGGAGGCGCGCGCATGAGCACCTCGATCGATGTCCATGCCTACTACCGCCAGATCACCGAGTTAGACATTGGCGGGATCGCCCGCGAGCTGCTCAGTGGCCGCATCGTCGAAGAGTCGCCGCGCACGCTGTTCTGCGATTGCCCGAATCACAAGAGCCAGTCGCGGCGCTCGCTCCACGTCATGCTCGACAAGCAGGGCTGGTATTGCTTCGGCTGCGGCGTGGGCGGCGATGTGCTGCAACTGGTCGAATTCGTCCGCTTCGGCGTGGTGACGCGCGGCCAGTCGGGGACGATGCCGGAATCGCACCGCCAGGCACGCGACTTCCTGGCCGCCCGCGCCGGATTGCCGCCGCTGGCTCAGCTTGCCTCGGGTTCGCCGGAAGAGGCGGAAGCCGAGCACCGCCTCACGCTGCGCGTGCGCGAAGCGCTGACCGCGCTCGCCGAGATCTATCACCAGCGGCTCGTGAGCAACGCGGAAGTCTATTCGTGGTTCTGCGCCCAGTACGGCATCCGCGAGGAGACGATCGAGCGGCTGAAGATCGGCTACGCCGAGGACGGCTCGCCAACTGCCGCGCGCCTGCTCATGGATGGGCCCGCCGCGTTCACGCCGCGCGAGTTGACCGCGACTTCCGCGTTCCGGCCCACGGCGCAGGACGGCATCGTGCCCTTCTTCGACCGCCGCATCGTGTTTCCCTACTGGAGCCGTGGCCATGTCGTCTTTCTGATCGGCCGCCGCACGCCGTGGACGCCGGATCACGAGTGGGAGAAGTCGAAATACAAGAAGCTGGCCGTGCGCAACGACCGCAACCACAGCTACGTCGCCCCGTGCATCCGCAACGATGTGCTCTACAACGAGGACGTATTGCTCACGCGCCCCGAGCGCATCGTCATTACCGAAGGCGTGACCGATTGCATTTCGCTCATCGAGCATGGCTTTGCGGCCGTCTCTCCCGTGACCGTCCAGATCCGCGAGGCGGATTGGGACCGGCTGATCTTGAAACTCGCGGGTGTGAAGACCGTCTACATCTGCCAGGACAACGAGGTTTCCGAAGCCGGGCTTCAAGGCGCAATGAAGACGGCGCGCCGGCTGGCCGGGCACGGGATTACCACGCGCGTGGCGATCCTGCCGCTCGGCGAGAAACAGATCGCCGCGCGCTCAAGGCTCGCTGGACTTCCAGGCAATCATCCTGAGGTCGACGCGCTCCGCGCCGAGGCCAAGATCGACGTCAACGAATACTTCGCATCGGGAAAGACCGCCGCCGACTTTGAAGCGATCCTTGCCGCCGCGCAGACACCGCTCGAGATGGCGATCGCGAAGTTGCAGCCAGACGCGCAGGACCTGGCGAAGATTCTCGATCCAATCTTGGCAGAGGTCCATCAACTCGATCCCATCGAGCAACCCCGCTACCTGAAGCTCATTCAGGAGAAATGGGGCAAAGGCCGGTTGCCCATCTCGGCCCTGCGTCAGCAGATGAAGGTCGTCCGGATCGACGGAGCGCGTGGCGGAAAGAGCAGGCGTGCCGGCGTGCAAGCCGTGCGGGCAGTCAATCCCAGCGGGGACTCCTGGCGCAACGATCTTCTCTTGAACCTCAACGGCACGGTCAAGCCCGTGCTGGCCAACGCGATCACGGCTTTGCGCGGAGCGCAGGAATGGTCGGGCGCGCTCGCCTACAACGAGTTCTCGAACTGCACCGTACTGCGCAAGCCCGCGCCCTGGATGAAACCCGGCGAGGATGTCCACGAGGAATGGACCCCGAACCACGACGTACTCGCCACCGAGTGGCTCCATCACCAGGGCATCTTTGTCCCGGTCGACGTGACGGGCCAGGCGATCGAGGCCGTCGCCCGGGAGTGCCCCTTCCATCCCGTGCGGACGTACCTCAAGGAACTCGCCTGGGACGGCACGTCGCGCCTGGAATCGTGGCTTGCTGACTACCTCGGCGTCGATCCCTCGCCCTATGCGGCGGCGGTCGGCTCACGCTGGCTGATCTCGGCCGTGGCGCGCGTGTTCGAGCCGGGCTCCAAGGCCGACTGCTGCCTGATCCTCGAAGGCGAACAGGGCATCCGCAAGTCGACCGCCCTGCGTATTCTGGCCGAGCCGTGGTTCACCGATGAGATCGCCGACCTGGGTTCGAAAGACGCCGCGCTCCAGACCCGGGGCGTGTGGGTGATCGAGATCGCCGAACTGGATTCGATGTCGCGCTCCGAGATTGGCCGGATCAAGGCGTTCATGAGCCGGGCCATCGACCGGTTCCGTCCGCCGTACGGCAAGCGACTCATTACCTCTCCGCGCCAATGTGTCTTCGCCGGCAGCGTGAATCACGGCACGTACCTGCGGGATGAAACCGGCGGGCGCCGCTTCTGGCCGGTCGAGTGCAAGGCTGCGGTGATCGACACGGACGGTCTGGCCATCATCCGGGACCAACTCTGGGCCGAGGCGACTTACCTCTACTTCGAGGGCAAGCCGTGGTGGCTGGATTCGATCGAACTCAACCGCGAGGCAGCCGAGGAACAGGCCGAACGCTACGAGGGCGATCCGTGGGATGAGCTGATCCTCAAGTGGGTCGAGGGCCGGGAGTCAGTGTCGATCCCGGAGATCCTCGCGCAGTGCATCGAGAAGAAGACCGAGATGTGGACGCAGATGGATCGCAACCGGGTGGCCAGGTGTCTGCGGGCGAACGGGTGGAAGCAGTACAAGGCCAGATTCGGCGACCGCCGCGAATGGCGATACCGGCGCCTGGAGTGAACAGGTCCATGTCATGAGTCAGGTCCATGTGAGGTCCACGCCCGGGTCCATGGTGCTCGTAAGCCGTAACGAATTGATTGGGCGCGAGATTTCCGGTCAGGTCCAGGTGGTCCACGTCCCTGCCTGTTAATTACTTGAGAACAACGGAATGCATGGAGGGGGGAGGGGATGAATGTGTGTAATTCGTATAGGAAGAGAGAGAACACCCATGGTCCCTGTGGACCCGATGGACCTAAACCGGAAAGCCATTCCAAATCAATCGCTTACAGAGAAGACGCCTCCACTGAGGCCATGGACCTGGTCCACGTCTCTTCGCGGACCTCTCTGTTCGTATCGACCGCGCTGGACATCTGGACCACGTGCCAGCCGGAAATCTTCGCCCGCGACGTGCAGATAAACGATACGGCCTACCGGCGGCTGGATCCGGGATACTACGCCTGGCTCCGCTCGCGGATGAATCTGGCGAAGCTCGCCGCCGGCGCGGGGCGGCTCAGCCCCGAGGCGTTCGACGATCTACGCGAGAAGTTCAATGCCGTGCACGAGTGGGCCGTCGCTCATTTCGGCGAGGACTCGCTGCGTGAAGCCGTTCGCAATCTCGACGCGCGCAACTATGCGCCGCCCGTCGCCGAACCGGACAAGCCGGTTCGCCCCGCGCCCGCAGCCGAGCACATCGCGTCTGATGCCGTGGCCATGGTCGATGCAATCCGCGATCGGGCGCTCTCGCTTGGCTGGACCGAGCAGAGTCTTTATGGGACCAGCGGCGCAACTCGTGCGCTGTTTGGAAAGGCATGTGGTCTCGCGAACCTGCTCAAGGCCACCGACCGGATCGGTGAAGTCACGCGGCAATTCATCGAGATCATCCTTGCGAACGGCGTGCGCCAGCGCTTCTACAACCCGGACGTCGAACAGCCCTGGATCCGTCGCGTGCGATAGCCGCGCATTTTGGTTGGACAATTTCGACCTCTCGCGAGTATCTATTACCGGAAGCGCAGTTCGGGCCGCCAAATGCGAAGCAACGGCGACGAAGGCGACTCCACCCGACAGCTCGGCCGAGCGATGGGACGCTCGCTAAGTGAAGCGCCCGGGCGAGAGGCCGAGCCGAGGTTCGGGCGCTGCTCGAAGAAAATCAGCTTCTCGGCCGGACAGTCGGAGACGATCCGGCGTACATAGTAAGCGAATAACGAGAGACGGGACTCTCGCGAAACTCCTTCCCTTGCGCTTCTCACACCCGACGTGTCTTCCAGGAACCAACAGATCCCGTTGTATGCCCCCGATGGCAGAGCGCTCGGCTTCCGTGCGCTGGATGCAGCCAAGCGGCTGATCGAGGGTGGCTTCGTGAAGCCTTCGTATGGCCGCAAGGGGCATCTGAAGGCGATCTGGCTGCGGCGGGAGGACGGCAGCAGCCCGGTAGAGGCCCGTGCCAGGGTGGGGACGCACTACAGCTTCATCGAGAACCTGGAACACGGCCGCTGCTGGAAGCTGCGGCGGCTGGACGGGAAGGACGAGGACGGAGTTCCATTCTCGGCGCGGGGTATTTTCCTCCAGGTCGTCACTGACTGCCTGGTGGCGAGATGAAGCAGCGGAAGAAGCAGATTGGCGCACGGTACGTGGCGCGGATGCGCGGCGCATTCTTCAAGGTGAAGTTGCCGCGGCTGCCGAAGCTCGCGGCGCCAGCGGCTCAGGTGGCGAAGGGATACTGACAGCAGCGCGAGGCACGGCGAGTTCGCACGGGTGCCCGCTTCCGGCCAGGCCCATCTTCGGAAATTCCGAAGATGCGATCGAGCGCCGGGTCCTCGGAAGTCGTTGATTTTTCGCGGGTAGGCCGAGTGCACGCTGAGAGTAGCCCCAAGGTCAAAAACTAGGCTGACACGGGTTGACGCGGCTTGCTGCAAGTGGTTGCTCCGAAACCCGTTACGCTGTCACCCGATTTGCTCACCGTGGTTGACATGCCCGGAGATCTCGACCCGTTCAAACCATGAAGGGCAAACCGTTCTGATTCCACACCAACCTTCGAAGGGAGAACCAACAACCATGCCTGAAGTTGCCACGCCGAACCAGGCCGAACGCGAGTTCGAGACCGGGACGGACGAATCGTTCAAGAACACGAGCGCTACCTCTGCGGCCGCCCACAGCGAAAACCAGCGCGTGACGTTCGCCAACATCAAGCGGACCTACGACGTCTATCAGGACCTGGACATCCAGGCCGCGCGGCAGGCTCTCACCGAGCAGACGCGGCTCAACCAGATTGCCTCGCAGGCGCTCCAGAACGCCGTCGAGACGGCCAACCTGGTCTCGAAGCAAGCCGTGCGTCACGGCGACATCGCCATCGACGGACAGTGGAATCCCGTGCAGCAGGGCGCGGGCGACACGCTGACCGCGCGGGCGGTCTCGATCGACGACGTCTCGCTCAAGGCTATCGGCGCGGTGGTTGCCGCCGCCGTGGCCGACGCGCTCGCCAGCCGCAAGTAGTCTTTCTCCTCCAGGCGCATGAATGGGCGGTTCCGCACTCCTCCGCGGGGCCGCCCTCTTTTTCACACGCGTGTGAATGCCCATGGCTGACCGCTTTGCTCTCGAAGCACGATCGTTCGGCAAGATCGCCGTGACCGCCCCCGGCACGCCGGTGCGGCTGACTGCGGATGAGACCTTGCGCGCCGTCCGGCTGCGGTTCGCCACGCTGATCGGCGAGACAGGCCGGGTGTTTCTCGGCGTGGCGGGAATGAACAAGTCGACCGGCGCGGGAGTGATCAAAGAATTCTGGCCCACGGGTGTGGGTGGCGGTGTTGCGGACGACCTCGTTCTCGAATCGACCAACGGACTCCGGCCTGCCGATTACTGGATCGACGCCAACGTCGCCGGCGAGGGCCTGATCGTGGCCTACTGGGTTCCCACTCCGTACTGGGCGCCGTAATCCGATGATTCGCGAACTGCGGATCTGGTGGCGGCTGCGGCCACTTGTCCACCAATTCCAGGAGCTTTCAAAGATGAAGTTCTCGGTCAACGTTGCGATTCAGATGCTGGCGCTCGTGGCGCAAGGCCTGAACGCCTCGATCGATCTACTGCCCGGGCGCGGCAAGTTCTGGGCCATGGTCGGGCTATCGGCGGTGCAGGGTCTCACGGCCGTGCTCGCCCACTTCGCCAACCCCGACGGCACGCCGGCGCAAGCGCCCTACATCAAGAAGTGAAGACGGATATCCAGATCGAACGCTGGTCCATCGACCGGCTGGTGCCTTTCGCCCGGAATCCGCGTACGCACACCGAGGAGCAGGTCGCGCAGATCGCCGCGTCCATTGTCGAATTCGGGTGGACCAATCCAGTCCTCATAGGCGCGGATGGAGTGATCATCGCTGGCCATGCGCGCGTCATGGCTGCGCGGAAGCTGGGCTTGAGCGAAGTGCCGGTGATCGTGCTCGATCACCTCAGCGAGGCGCAGCGGCGGGCGCTGGTCATCGCCGACAACCAGCTCGCCATTGCAGGCACGGGATGGGATGAAGAGCTGCTGCGCGGGTTGCTCGTCGATCTGCGACAGGACGAGTTCAACCTGGACGTGCTTGGGTTCTCCGACGAAGAACTCGCGGGTTGGCTGACGCAAGATCCCGAGGCGCCGCAGGAAGCCCTCACCATGGAAGACGCTGTTCCCGAGCCGCTCGAGGATCCGGTCACTCGCCGCGGCGATCTGTGGATCCTGGGCAATCACCGGCTGTTGTGCGGGGATTCGGCGAGCAACGAAGATGTGAAGCGCCTGGTGGAAGGCGCGCCGGTCGACCTGGTCAACACCGACCCTCCCTATAATGTGCGCGTCGAGCCGCGCTCGAACAACGCCATCGCAGCCGGGCTTTCGTCGTTCGCGGGCTTGCAACACCATCAGAGCTTCGACGTACACCGGGGCGCATCCAAGGCCAAGGCCACCACGAAGAAGATGCGGCCCAAGGACCGCGCGCTCGCCAACGACTTCATGAAGGACGCCGATTACGACGTCCTGCTTCGCCGTTGGTTCGGCAACCTGGCTGAGGTACTCAAGCCGGGTGGCGCCTTCTACCTATGGGGCGGCTACGCCAACTGCGCGAACTATCCTCCGGCGCTGGCCGAATGCGGGCTGTACTTCTCGCAGGCCATCATCTGGGTCAAGGAACACCCGGTGCTTACCCGCAAGGATTTCATGGGCAACCACGAGTGGTGCCAGCCAGCGGAAACGTCGGTGCTCACGCCTGATGGCAGCGTTCCGATCGCCTCATTGCGCGACGGCGATCGTGTGATCAGTTTCCGGCGGCGGGACTCAATGACCACCGGCCGGCGCGGCGCGGTTCCGGTTCGCCGAACGGAGCGCCCCTACACTGGCTCGCTCATCTGCGTGGTGGCCGGCGGGCGGGAAACCTGGTGTACACCGGGCCATATCTGGAGCGTGAAACCTGCGGCACGCGCCGCCGACGCCTGGTGCGTGTACCTGATGCGCCGCGGCCGGTGGTGGCGCATCGGCAAATCCAAGTTCCTTTCGACGTGGGGATTCGGGGTGAAGCATCGCCTGGAGACTGAAAATGGCGACGCCGCGTGGGTGCTCTCGGTTCATGACTCCAGTCTTGAGGCTGCGTTGTTTGAGCAGGCCGCCCAGGCGCGCTACGGCATTCCGACCACGACGTGGAACGAAACCTACTCGTCGCGACGAACGATCGCTGACGTCTCGCAGCTATACGAACTGCTCGACTTGGACAGGCTGGAGCAAGGAGCCATACAGGCCCTCACCGATCACGGGCGCGACCTCGCTTACCCGTTTCTGGAACGCCGTGAATGCCGGCCAAAGGTGGGCCGGCGCGTGCCTCTCACCGTGAGGGCGTGCAACATTTTGCCTGGACTGATGCTGGTGCCGGTGCCCGACAAGGAAGCCGCGGCGGTAGCGCCGTGGATGCCGATAACGGACTTACGGCGGGAAGCGTGGCGAGGGCAAGTCTATTCGCTGGACGTTCCGAGGCTGGCGCATTACGTCGCTGATGGCATTGTGACCCACAACTGCTTCTATGGCTGGCGTGAGGGCGCGGCGCACTGGTTCAACCCGGAGATCACGAACGCAACGGATGTGTGGAGCGTGAAGAAGGTGAGTCCGAACGCCATGGTGCATCTGACCGAGAAGCCGGTCGAGTTGGCCGCTCGGGCACTGACCTATTCGTCGAAGGCAGGCCAGACTGTGCTGGACCTGTTCGGCGGCTCGGGCTCGACGCTGATCGCCTGCGAGAAGCTCGGACGGCGGGCGAGGCTGATGGAGATCGATCCACCGTACTGTGATGTCATCATCCGCCGCTGGCAGGAGTACGCCGGAAAGACAGCGACGCTGGAAGGCGATGGGCGCAGCTTCGATGAAATCCGCGGCGAACGAGTCCACGATCGAGCGTGAGATCGAACGATGTCGCCAGGAGATTGCTGAGATCGAACGGCAGATTCTTGGCGGGCATCCGGACGTTGCGGGCCTCTGCCTGGCGCTGCACGACTGGGCACAGGAGTTGCGGATCTTGCAGAGGGAGCATGAGCAATGGATGAGCGGATCTTGACGGCGATCGTGCCGGCCATCGGGCTGGTCTCGGGGCTCATCGCTACCTACGTCAGTCTCCAGAACCGGGCGCTGCTGGCCGAGGTGCGCAAGGAACTGGCCGAACTCGAGAGCCGGATCATTTTGCGCCTGAACGGTCTGTACATCCGGCGCTCCGAGTGTGAGTTGCACAATGCGCTGCTGGAGGAACGGATCGAGGGAATTGTGCGGCAGAAGAGAGAAACCGCCAGCGACTGAGGCTGGCGGCGGAGGGTGTGGCGCTGATGCTATTGAGGTTTGATCCGATAGGCTCGGGCGCCCTCGGCGGTCTTGAGAGATTCGACGGTGAGGCCCATCTTTTTGCCGAGCGCGCCGCTGATGAAGCCGCGGACGCTGTGGGGCTGCCAGCCGGTGGCGGACATGATGGCGGCGAGCGTGGCGCCTTCGGGGCGGCGCAGGAGTTCAAGGACGGTGGCCTTCTTGCTGCCTTCGCGCGCGCCTTTGGTCTGGGTGGAATCCGTGGCCGCCTTGGTCTTCCTCGGCGCGACAGGAGCGGTCTGTGGCGTCGCGGTGGGCGTCAGTGCTTGGACCGCGCGCCAGATCCGCGCGACGGCGGTCTTGCGGTCGGTGAACTTCTTCACCGGCTTGAGGTCGCCGAAGGGCGGCACGCCGGCGAAGCCGTTCCAGATCTCGACCAGCCGCTCGGCCGGCCAGTTGGCGGCGAGCTTCGCGAGTTCCTTCTCGGTGCTGAAGCGCGGGTGATCCTCAGGGATGAGATCTCCGGCGAGGTAGGCAGTGATCGTGCAGTCGTTGTCGATGGCAAACGTTGTCATAGCAGGTGTCCTTTCTATCGGGTCATGCCGGCGAGTTGATCGTCGGCGGTTAGTTGCAGGTTCTTGAAATAGCCGCTGGCTAAGCGCGCCCAGCCGAACGGCGTCGAGATTTCATGCCGCGCCGCGATCCGGCTCAACTTGATGCGGTGCGTACCGTTCTCGAACTCCTTCTTGAGGTGACCCCAGCGGTCGAGCTTCCAGCCGTTCCGCGTGGCCCAGGCGATCAGTTCTTCGCGCGTCATGGCCATGGCGTCAGTCCTCCTGGCGGCGGTCGATGAGGCTCGAGGCGTCTTCGACCGACTGCCGGATATCGTTCCAGCAGTCGCGGCAGAAACGGGCCGCGTCGATCACGAGGCCGTCGTCGTTCGTGGGGGTCAGTTTCCGGTGGATCGGCTTCGCCTCATCGCACAGCGAGCATTCGATGTAGGGTTGTGCGGTCATGGTTCCTCTCCTGGTGATTCAGTACTCGAGGCCCTTGGCGTCGACCGCGCTCGGGTCGCCCAGGTCGGCGAGCACGTAGGCGAGTTGCTCGGTGATGCGGCCGAGGTCGCCGGCGTAGCCCCAGTCGGCGGGCGTGGCGGCCTGCCGCTTCTGGTGCTCCGCAAGGCGCGCGGCAATGCGCTTGAGCAGGTCCTGGGCTTCGGCGTACCGCACGGCGTACAGGTGAGCAGCGGTCTGTTGCGTGGTCGATTGCGCTTTAATGTTCCTCATTGCGACTCCATTCATCGCTCGGGGGCGGCGAACAATCAAGCAGAATCGAACAACTGAATCTCGCGACGTTTCAAACAGATAGGGCCGGGGATGTCGGATAGGCTCATGACTCAGGCCGAGTACGCGCGGCACCGTGGCAAGAGCCGCCAATACATCAGCCGCCTTGCCAAAGCGGGCGTCCTGGTAATGCGCGGCGCCAAGGTGGACGCGCCGGCCTCGGATGCCGTGCTGGATGACCGGCCCGAGCCGGTCTCGGAACGCGTGGCAGCCGCCCCGATTGAGGCTGCGTCCACAGGGACGACGTTTGCTCAGGCCAAGACCGCCGACATGGTTTTCAAGGCCCGGCTGCGCAAGATGGAGTACGACCAGCGGATGGGCAAGCTGATGGAGACCGATCTGTTCCGCCAACGGATCGAGGCGATTCTTGTGGTGATCCGGGAAACCGTGATGGCCTGGCCGAACCGGGTTGCGCCGGAGGTGGCGCCCCTAACCGATGAACGCGAGGTGTGGGACGTGCTGATGCGCGAGGCGCGCGTCCTGCTCAACGATACCCACCGCGCCGTCCAGCATGCGCGTTGACGAAATCCAGATCCTGGCGGCCGATGTGCTGTTGCCGCCGCCGGACCTGACCGTTTCGCAATGGGCGGATCAGAACCGGCGGTTGTCGTCGGAATCGGCTTCGGAGAAGGGCGAATGGCGGACGGACCGCGCCCCGCATCAGCGCGCGGTGATGGACGCCATGGGCCCGGCAAGCCCCTACGAAACGGTCGTGATGATGTGGGCTGCTCAGAGCGGGAAGTGCCTGGCGCTCGATACCCCTCTTCCGACACCAGATGGTTGGAAGACAATCTCAGACGTCGAACCTGGCGACCGGTTGTTTGATGAGCGTGGCAACGTTTGCCGCGTCCTCGCCACCAGCGAAGTTAAACACGGGCTGCCCTGCTATCGTGTGCGCTTCGATGACGGAAGCGAAATCACAACCGATGCAGAGCATCGATGGTGGGCACATGATCGGCGGCAGAGGCAGTTCCGTGTAGTAACCACCGAGGAGATGTCGCGCGAGGTCTCACTCAAGCGGGATAGAGCCGAGGCGTTCCGCTACCGCATATCCTGTGCAGGGCCGCTCAACCTGTCCGATGTTGTTCTCCCCATCGATCCTTATGTACTCGGTGTGTGGCTCGGCGATGGAAACTCCCACCACGCCCAAATTACTGGACTGCTCAGCGACGGGATGGACCAGCTCCTGGCGGCAACAGGGACAGAGGCGCGGGTCATCCGGACAACATCCTCCGGCGTCGCCAGCGTACAGATTGGCCGGCCAAGGCGAATCGCGCTGCGTAGCGAATGTCCGCGCGGCCATCGGCTCAAAGGCAACAATCTGGGGCCCGGCTACTGTCGGCCATGCAAGGTCATGCATGCCCTCGCCACAAAGCGGCGCCGGCAAGAGCGCCTTGGCCAAGGGCGGCTGTTTCCCCGCGTTGCAGGGCGAACGAACACTGTGGAGGCGTCCGACACGATGACCGCCCAATTGCGAAGGCTGGGTGTGCTGGGCAACAAGCACATTCCATCTGCGTATCTGCGGGCGTCGGAGAGCCAGCGCCGGGCACTCCTCCAGGGACTTCTCGACACAGATGGGTATGCTTCCTCGTCAGGCTCGGCAGTGGAGTTTACGAACACCAACGAGCGGCTCGCGAAGGAGTTTTACGAACTCGCGGTGTCGCTTGGCTTCAAGCCGAGTTTCAGAGAGGCGCGCGCCACCCTCCGCGGTAAAGACTGTGGACCGAAGTTCCGAATTACTTTCACCGCGTACCGCGAGGACCGCCCATTTCGGCTGGAACGAAAGCTGAACAGGCTGCGCACGGCTGATTCACGCGAGTCCCGGCCCTCTGAGAGTCGGCGCAGGAGCATCATCGCAATTGAATCAGTCGATTCGATGCCAGTCCGTTGCGTTGCCGTGGATTCGCCATCACGGCTGTTCTTGGCTGGCAAGGGGATGATCCCCACGCACAACAGTTCGCTGCTCGAGAACTTCCTTGGCTACATCATCGAGCTCGATCCGGGTCCGGTGCTGTTGGTCGAGCCGCGCGAGGTGGATGCCGAGGCGTTTTCCAAGGACCGCTTGGCTCCTATGCTGCGCGACACGCCGTGCCTGCGCGGCAAGGTGGCAGATGCGCGCTCGCGGGATTCGAATAACACGATCCTGCACAAGAAGTTCCTGGGCGGCTCGATTACGCTCGCGGCCGCCAACTCACCGGCGGGTCTCGCGATGCGCTCGATACGCTACTGTCTGCTCGATGAGGTGGATCGCTATCCGGCAAGCGCCGGCAGCGAAGGTGATCCGGTGAACCTGGCGATCACACGCACGGCGAACTTCTGGAACCGCAAGATCGTGCTCTGCTCGACGCCGACGACCAAGGGCGCATCGCGCATCGAGCAAGCCTGGCTCAACTCGAACCAGCAGAGCTTCTGGGTGCCGTGCCCGCACTGCGGGGCGTTCCAGGTGCTCGCCTGGGCCAATCTGGTCTGGCCCAAGGAGGCGCCGGAGAAGGCGGCCTACCGCTGCGAGCACTGCTCGAAGCTGATCGCCGACTGGCAGAAGCACCAAATGCTCAAAGTCGGCGAGTGGCGCGCGGCGCGGCCCGAGGTGGCCGACATCGCCGGCTTCTGGATCAACGGCCTGTACTCGCCGTGGCGCAAGTGGGGCGCGCTGGCTAAGAAGTTCCTGGCCGACAAGAAGTCGATCGAGACACTGCGCGAGTTCGTGAACACGGTGCTCGCTGAGCCTTGGGACGACGCGGCCGAAACGGCGGTCGACCAGGCGACGGTCATGGCGCGGCGCGAGCACTACCGGGCGGCAGTGCCGTTCGGTGCTGTGGTGCTGACCGCCGGGGTCGATGTCCAGAAGGACCGGCTCGAGTTGGAACTCGTGGGCTGGGGCCGCGGCGAGGAATCTTGGTCGATCGAGTACCGAGTGCTGCCGGGTGATCCATCGGGCGCGTTGGTCTGGCAGGAACTGGACACATATCTCGAGCGGCGCTGGCCGCACGAGACAGGGGTCTCGCTTCCGGTCTCG
>Ga0065720_1003667_pt1 | contig 14875 bp, 13 predicted proteins | sample Thericmetagenome_FD_59107 | JGI IMG/M metagenome (GOLD analysis project Ga0065720, IMG submission 59107) | Thermophilic microbial communities from the Joint Bioenergy Institute, California, USA of rice/straw/compost enrichment - eDNA_2 v2... | ecosystem: Engineered > Solid waste > Grass >... | reverse complement strand
GTCCTAGCGGGACAGCTCGCCCCTTGGGAGGCAGACTTGAAGCACATCCCCCCGCGTCGCCCTTCCCTCGCCGTCTCCGTCCTCGCTCTTGTCGCCCTGCTTGTCGCCGCCTGCGGAAGTGGTGGCTCGTCGGCTCAAGGCGGGACGCTTCAGCCGGGCGAGAACGGGTTGATCAAGGTAAAGATCGCCGAGACGCCGGGACTGCCCGCAGCGTTCACGCAGTTCGGCGTCGACAAGGGCTTCTTCAAGGAGCAGGGCCTCGATGTTGAGGTGACCACGCTTCAGGGCGGCCAGACCATGGTCAGTGCCATGCTCGCTGGCGATGTCCAGTTCACCGGCGGTGACGTGGTCGCCTTCACCACGTTCCGTTCCCGCAACGTTCCAGTTGTCATCGTGCGTCCGGGCTCGGGCGCCGGCGACAAGAAGGGCGAGGACTACCAGGCCATCGTGGCGAGCCCGAAGATCACGTCACCGAAAGACCTCGAAGGTGCCACGGTCGCGGTGAACGAGCTCAACAACATCGGCCAGCTCTTCACCGAGATGGCGCTCGAGCGCAACTACGGCGTCGACGTGTCGACCATCAAGTGGGCTGAAATCGCGCTACCCGATGTGAACGGTGCCATCGCGAGCGGCCAGATCGATGCCGGTTATTCGCTTGAGCCGTTCCAGACCGTTGCACACAATCAGGGGCTGCACACTGTCCTGACTCCGGGGGTCGAGTACGGCGCGAACTCGCAGATCGGTCTAGTGCTCACCACCGAGCAGTTCCTCAAGGCCAACGCTGACGTCGTCAAGGCCTTCCAGGCCGCGCACCTGAAGACCCGAAACTACATCCTCGAGCACGAGCAGGAATACCGCGATGCACTTGTCAAGTTGGCCGGTCTGCAGCCGGAGGCCGCGTCGACTATCCGCCTCCCCGCCTACCACGAGCACGTCAACCGCGAGACCATCAGCCAGGTCGTCAAGGACATGCGCGAACGCGGTCTGATTGACAAGGAGCTCGACATCGAGGCGTTCTTCGCACCTGACGCGTGATACCGCTCGCCCCACCCCTGAGGTACCCGCCCTGTGAGGATGTTCATGTCCAATGTGACGACCCCCACCCCGGCTGTTGACGCACCCGTCCGCGTCCATGGCACAGATGAGTTCTTCAGAGAGGTGCTGCGCGACGCGGAGCTGCCAGCGCTTCTTCCCGCTCTCGCGCACGCGACGGGTGATTTCCGGCTGGTCGACCCGTCGCTGCGGCCAGCGGGCGGTCCGATCCCCGCGGTCACGCCGCCGCAGGGCGGAATGAGCCCGCAGGCCCAGCAACGGGCCCGGGAACTGGCCTTTGAGGCGCTCAGGCGCCTTCGTGACGAGTCGCCTAGGCCGCTCAACCTCACGAACGACGCCGATCTCATGCCGCTGGTGACCTTCATGACCGGCGAGCAGAACGTCGAGTACCTTCCGCTGGTCAACCACGAGCTCGGCTTCGGTCGAGACGGTGGTGACCCGGACTGGACCATCGACGAAATCGCTCCGCACCGCGCCGCGGACTTCCACGCCGTGATCATCGGCTGCGGCCCGCAGGGTATCCAGGCCGCGCACCGGCTTCGGCAGGCCGGCATCAAGGTCACAGTTCTCGAGAAGAACGGCGACGTTGGTGGAACTTGGTACGAGAACTCCTATCCTGGCTGCCGACTTGACACTCCGAACTTTACTTACTCCTACTCGTTCTTCCAGAAGCACACCTGGCCGCAGGCATACACCGAGCAAAAGTATCTTTACGAGTACTTCTCCGAGGCCGCCTCCGTGCTGGGTGTGCGGGAACTTGTGTGGTTCAACACTGAGGTCGAGAAGTTGCGTTTCGACGACGAGGCCTCGCTGTGGCATATCACCGCTCGCGGTCCCGAGGGCGTCGTGGAGCTCACCGCTGACATCGTGGTGAGCGCGGTCGGTCAGCTCAACCGCCCGAACATCCCGGATATCCCAGGCGCGGACACCTTCCAGGGCCCGCAGTGGCACACCGTGCAGTGGCGCCACGACGTCGACCTCACCGGCAAGCGCGTCGCCGTAATCGGCACGGGAGCGAGCGCTTTCCAGGTAATCCCCACGATCGCGCCGGACGTGGCGCACTTGACAGTGTTCCAGCGCACGCCGCCGTGGATGTACCCGGCCAAGGATTATCACGAGGCGATCCCGCCGGGCATGCGGTGGTTGCTCGACAACATCCCGCACTTCCACCGCTGGTACCGGGTCTACCAGTTCTACATGAACATCGAGGGTCGGATCCCGTTCATGGAGCGTGACCCCGACTGGAAGCATCCAGCGTCCTGCTCAGCGAAGAACGAGGAACTGCGCGCAGAACTCGAGAAGTACCTGCGCTCGCAGTTCGCTGACCGGCCCGACCTGCTGCCACACGTGTTGCCAGCCTACCCACCGGGGGCCAAGCGTATCCTCCGCGACAATGGCGTCTGGGCGCGCACGCTCAAGCTCCCCCACGTCGACCTGGTGAACTGCGGCGTCAGGTGCATCGAGCCGCGCGGCGTCGTCGACAACGACGGCGTATTGCACGAGGCCGACGTCATCGTCTGGGGAACCGGCTTCAAGGCGTCTGACTTCCTGTACCCGATGACGGTGATCGGCCGCAACGGTGTTAACCTCCACGAGGAGTGGGGTGGCGACGTCCAGGCCTACTACGGCGTTAACGTGCCCGACTTCCCGAACCTGTTCCTGCTGTACGGACCGAACACCAACCTCGTGGTGAACGGCAGCCTCATGTTCCTGCAGGAGATGGGCACCGAGTTCATCCTCTCGCAACTGAAGCTGATGCTCGAGACCGACAGCAGGTCGATCGAGGTTAAGCGTGAGCCGTTCGAGGCCTACAACCGCTGGGTCGACGAGGGCAACGCGCGCATGTCGTGGAGCGATACCCGGGCCAACAGCTGGTACCGAAGCACCAAGTCCGGCCGATCGTCGCAGAACTGGCCCTACTCCATGCTCGACTACTGGAAGGGAACGCACGGATGGGACGCGTCCGTGTTCACCCTCCGCTGATCAACACGACCGATTCCGGTGGTGAGGGTGAACCTCTGGCGGAGCATCCTCCAGATGCCACGGCCGAACAGCGCGGCACCGGTCGCGCCCTGTCTCCTCGGGTGACCAGGTTCGTGCTCGGTGGGGCCGGTGTGCTGACCCTGCTCGCGGTTCTCGAGATCTTGCCCCGGACCGGCCTGGTCAACCCACGGTTCACCCCACCGCTCTCCACGGTCCTGCGGGCGTTGTTCACCGAGCTCATCCCGGGCAACGCCTTCTGGAGCAGCGTGGGGAACACGCTGCTCACCTGGGCGATCGGCCTCGGCGTCGTCATCGTCAGCGGCTTGATCACCGGTGTGCTGGTCGGGGCGATCCCGCTCCTGCGGACACTGACCACCACCACGGTCGAGTTCTTGCGCCCCATCCCGTCGGTGGCGCTGATCCCGCTCGCGATCGCGCTGTTTGGCATCGACCGCTCGGCAACGCTGCTCCTGGTCATCTACGCCTCGTTCTGGCAGGTCTTCATCCAGGTCCAGTACGGCGTACGCGACGTGGACCCGGTGGCTCGGGACACCGCCCGCGTCTACCACTTCCGCCGGGGGACCCTGGTGAGCAAGGTGATCTGGCCGACGATGCTGCCGTACGCAATGACGGGCTTCCGCCTCGCCGCGGCGGTCGCGCTGATTCTGACAATCACTGGCGAGCTCATTATCGGCTCCGACGGCATTGGTCGGCTCATCGTCGCTGCGCAGAACGCTGCGAACTATCCCCAGATGTACGGTCTGATCATCGTGACCGGCCTGCTCGGTCTCGCCGTGAACCTCGTCGCCCGACGTATGGAGCAGCGGCTGCTGCGGTGGCATCCCTCGACTCGCCTGGAGGCGGTGTGATGAATACTTGCAAACGGTGGGCCGCCGGGGGATTGTCGTTTCTTTACGCGGTCATCTTACCGATCATCCTTATCGCAGGCTGGTGGATCGGATCTGCGTCGTCCACCAGCATGTTCTTCCCGCCGCTCGCGCAAATCGTCGAGGCGTTTGTCCCGACGTGGCTCGAGGGCCGGTTCTTGTCGGACGTGTTCCCGTCGCTGGGCCGGCTGCTGCTGGGTTTCTTCCTCGCGCTTGTCGTTGGGGTGACTCTTGGCATCGTTATCGGATTGCGTCCGCTGCTCCGCGCTTACTTGGAGCCTGTTCTGGAGTTCTTCCGCGCGATTCCACCGTCGGTTCTCATTCCCGTACTGATGCTCTTCCTCGGCATCGGCACCGAGATGAAGGTGTTCGTCATCGCGTTCGGCGCGGTGTGGCCGATCTTGCTGAACACCGTCGAGGGAACTCGGGCAATCGACGAGGTGCTGCGCGACGTCACGCGTACCTACCGCTTCCGCCCGACTACGCGGTTGACCACTCTCGTGCTGCGCGGTGCCAGTCCGCAGATCATGGCTGGCACGCGCCAGGCGCTGGCACTCGCAGTGATCCTCATGGTGATCTCCGAGATGTTCGCTGCGAACAACGGTCTGGGATTCACGATCATTCAGTTCCAACGCAACTTCGCGGTTGCCGAGATGTGGACCGGGATCATTCTGCTCGGCGTGATCGGTGTCCTGTTCTCCCTCGCGTTCCGGTTTGCTGAGCGCCGAGTGCTCCGCTGGTACGACGGCCTCCGCCGGGCCGAGAAGGGGTCTTGACATGGACGGCCTGAGCAATCCCGTTGGCACCCTGTCGGTCAACGGACTCCAGAAGATTTATCCCACCGGAACCGAAGCAATCAGAAATCTGACGTTCGGTGTGCGGTCCGGCGAGTTCGTCTGCATCGTCGGCCCGTCGGGCGCGGGTAAGACCACGCTTCTACGGTGCATTGCTGGACTGCTGGAGCCCACCGCGGGCGAGCTGTCCATGTCCGGACAGAAGATCACGGCGCCGCCCCCTGGCCTGGCGGTCGTGTTCCAGGAGTACGCTAGGTCGCTGTTTCCGTGGCTTACGGTCGCGCAGAACATCGAGTTGCCGATGCGGGAAAAGGGCGTGGCGAGACAACGCCGGTGTGAGCTGCGCGAGAAGGCGCTCGAATCTGTGGGGCTGGCGGACGTCGCCGACTCGTACCCATGGCAGTTGTCGGGCGGCATGCAGCAGCGCGTCGCCATCGCCCGCGCCGTCGCGTACGAGCCGCAGATCCTTCTCATGGATGAGCCGTTCGCGGCCGTTGACGCGCAGACCCGCGCGGACCTGGAAGACCTGGTACTCCGTCTGTGGCACAGCCTGGGCGTGACGACACTGTTCGTCACCCACGACATCGACGAAGCGATCTACCTCGGACAGCGCGTGCTGGTGCTCTCCAACCGGCCAACGGTAATCCTGGAGGACATCACTGTCGATCTACCCGAGGCGCGCGACCAGATCACTACCCGAAACGATCCCAGGTTCGGAGAGCTGCGCGGCAGAGTGCACACGCTGATCCAAAAGGCTAAGCGTGGTTACCGCCCGGAGCGCACCCCTGCGGAGGTTGGCGCGTGAACGACCTCGTTGCCCGGTCGCTCCTCATCGATGGGCTCGAGACCTCATACGTTGAGGCTGGCCCCGCCGACGGTCCACCGGTCGTGTTGCTGCACGACGGCGCGTGGGGCGGCTCGGCCGTGATCTCCTGGAGCGCGGTGATCCCGTACCTGACCGACCGGTACCGCGTTGTCGCTCCCGATCTGTTGGGTTTCGGGCGGTCGGCGAAGGCGGTGCGGCTGGATGGCGGCCCATACGGTTTTCGTATCGACCACGTCGTGAAGCTTGTCGACGCCCTCGGCATCGACAAGCCGCTGCACGTCGTCGGCGCGTCGTTCGGCGGATCGCTTGCACTCAACATGCTGCCCAGGCACTGGCGGCGCATCGCGTCGGTCATGAGCATCTCGGGCACGGGAGGCCCTTGGCGCACCGTCTTCGGTCGCCGAATTCTGGGGACCTGGGACGGCACCGAGTCGGGATTGCGGCGCGTCGTGGAGGTACTCGCCGAACCGAGCGACGAGTTCGACCTCGACGCTCACGTGGCTCAACGTCTTGCCTCGGCCCGTCTGCCTGGCCACTACCGTGCGATGACGGCACCCGGCATCGAACTTCCCGAGCCGCTGCGCACGCGCAACGATGCAGCCGAGGAGTGGCCATCGCAGCTGGCGGGCATCCCGACGCCCGTGGTGCTCGTCGCCGGCACCCGGGACGGGCTGGTCGAGCCCGACTGGCCGTCTCACCTGGAGAAGGTGCTGATCAACTGCACGGTGACGTGGTTCGATGGCCTACACAGCCCGAACCTCGACGCCCCGTCGTACACGGCTCGGCTCATCGAGCAAACGATCACCTCGGTGGGAGCACGGTAGGCCATGCGTGAGTTTCGTGGAAAGCATGCCCTCGTCACGGGCGCGGCCTCCGGCATCGGCAAGGCGCTCGTGCTGGAACTGCTTGGCATGGGTGCGCGGGTACTGGCGACTGACATCAGCGACGCGGGCCTGGCCGCGATCGCCCACGAGGCACAGTCGTTGCCAGGCGACCTCTTCGTGCGGCCGGGAGACGTCTCCGACGAGGAATCGGTCGGCGCCCTGAAGGGCTATGCCGACGAAACGCTTGGCCACGTCGAGCTACTGTTTAACAATGCCGGCGTTGCCTACAATGCGCGTCCCACCTGGCAAGCCCCAGCCTCTGCCGTGGAGTGGATGTACGGCGTCAACGTGTTCGGCGTGCTCAACGGGATACGTGCCTTCGTTCCCGGGATGATCGACCGTGGTAGCGGCCATATCGTCAACACGGCGAGTATCGGCGGATTCCAGGTCAGCACCCGGACCGACATTTGGTATCAAGGCCTGTACGCGAGCACCAAGTACGCGGTGGTCGCGATCTCGGAGGCGCTTGCCATCGAGCTCGCTCCGTACGGCATCGGCGTGTCCGTGCTGGCGCCGTCCGCGGTCCGGACTGGAATTGCCAGATCCGGTGCGCACCGACCGGACCGATTTGGCAGCGCCACCGAGCGGGTCTCGCCCGAAGCCATGGCCGAAATGATCGACAAGGAAGGTGCACCACCGGAAATGGTGGCCCGCATCGCTTTACGTGGCGTGCGCGACAAGCGGTTTTACCTGTTCACTGACACGAACCTGCGCGAGCGCATTCGCGCGCGGGCACGGGAGATCGACGAGGCATTCGAGGTCATTCCTGACGAACAAATGACGGTACCGTGAACGTGATGATTGGAACGCAGTTCTTCGTGACCGAGCGGGTGCGGCTGCACGGTGCCCGGATGGGTGAGGGTCCGCTCGTGGTGTACCTACATGGCATCACCGCCAACTGGGCGGTGTGGGAGCCGATTCTCTGGGCAATGCGCGGCGTGAGCACGGGCGTGAGTGTGTCCCAACGTGGCCACGGGTTGAGCGACAAGCCCGTCTCCGGCTACACCGGGGCTGACTTTGCTGCGGACGTGATCGCGCTTGTCGAGTCGCTCGAGATGGGACCCGCCGTCGTGGCCGGTCACTCGCTTGGGGCACGGAACGCCGTGCTCGCCGGACATCGGCGTCCCGACCTGGTGCGTGCGGTGCTGTCGATCGACTTCGCGCCGAACACTGGCCGGGACGCCCTCGAGGTCCTGGCACGACGCGTGGAGGGGGGTAACCGCGAGTTCGCCGACATGGATGAGGTGCGGGCGTATCTGAGCGATCGGTACCAGCTGATGCCCGCTGACGCAGTCGAACGCCGGGCCAGACACGGCTACGTGGAGACCGACGAGGGCACGCTGCGCCCACTCGCAGATCCGGAGGCCATGCGGCAGACAGCGGCGGGCCTGTTCGAGCCGTACCCGGTCGCCTACCGGGAGCTGTCCGTGCCGATGATCGCGCTTCGCGGCGCCGCGAGCACGCTCGTGTCGCAGGAGGCGTTCGACGATGCGGCACGACTCCGCCCCGACATCGAACACATCGTGATCGAAGGGGCCGACCACTACATACCCGAGGAGCTGCCCGACGTCGTGTGCGCCTCCATCACCCGCCTACTCGGCTGACAACGGGCGGGGGCCAGACGTGGCATCAGCAACGAAGGGATAAGGGAAATCCGTGGCAAGGCATGCCGAAATCGCAGGTGGCGGGTTCGCCGGGCTGACCGCGGCGATCGCGCTGCGCCAGGAGGGCTGGAGTGTCACCCTGCACGAGCAGGGAGAGGAACTCCGCCCACTCGGGGCAGGCATCTTTCTGTGGGAGAACGGCCTTCGCGTCCTGGAACAGCTGGGCGCCTACGACGAGGTGATGGCAGACTCCGTGATGCCGCCGTTCTACGAGACCCGGGTGCACAACACCACCGTCTCGAAGGAGAACTTCGCCGGACGGCGTTGGCGCACCATGACACGTGCCCGGCTGCACGGCGCCCTGGTCAACGTCGCAGTGCGCAGTGGCGTCGAGATCCGCACGAACTCCGAGGTCGTCGCCGCCGACCCCGATGGGAGCCTCACCTTGGCGAACGGCGAGCAGCGTGAGGCCGACCTCGTCGTGGGCGCGGACGGCGTGGGATCGAAGGTACGTGACTCCATCGGCTTCAAGGTGGAACGCACGATCTCGCGCGACGGCATCTCGCGCGTGCTCGTCCCACGCGACCGCGAACACAAGGGCGGTGACTGGGACAACGTGATCGACATGTGGAACTTTGCGCCACGGGTGATCCGCATCCTGTACGTGCCCTGCAACGACGACTACCTCTACCTGGGCCTCATGGCGCCAAACGAGGACGCCGAGGCCGCGCGAACGCCCATCAACTTCGACGTATGGGTGGACTCGTTCCCGCTCCTCGCGCCAGCCCTGCGCCGGGTTGCGGCCCTGGAAGACCCGCGCCGCGACACGTACCAGACCAACGTTCTCGACCGCTGGTCCGAGGGCAAGGTCGCACTCGTGGGCGACTCCGCCCATGCGATGTGCCCGGCATTGGCGCAAGGGGCGGGCTGCGCCATGATGAATGCCCTCGCGCTCGCCCGCGCCGTCGGCCAGAGCACTCTGCCCGTCCCAGAGACGCTGCGCGCCTGGGAGCAGCACGTACGTCCCGTCACCGACCGCTGCCAGAGCCGGTCAGCCTGGTTCGCGGAGACGCGGTCGATGTCCCGGGGCTACCAGTTCACCTACGACGTGATGGAGACGGCGAACACGGATCCCCTCGACCTGTGCAAGATGCCCGTGTTAACCGCTTGAGCGGCGCGACACCAAGTGCTGCGGCGTTCATGGAAACCGCGAAAGAACCCACTAAACGATGACCTACCAATACGAGATACGCTCGTGGCACTCGACGTACGAGGAAATTTATGTCGTCGAAGGCGTCAGACACGAGGAGCCACTGGCCAAGGCGGCGGTTGGCGTCATCATCGCCAACCCGTTCGCTGGCCAGCCGTACCAGGACGATCTCAGCGACCTGACGGAGCCGAGCGCCGCACTTGGCCACGAACTCGGCCGCCGCGCGGTCGCGCTGCTCGGCCGCCCTGCGGAGAGCTACGGCAAGGGCGGCATCGCTGGCCTCGCCGGCGCGCAGGAGCACGTCGTCGCATGCATCACCACGGTGTTCGGCAACGCTTTCCGCGAGTCCGTGGGTGGTGGGCGCGCGTGGATCTCGTCAATGACGAAGGTGGCGCCCCCGGGCACGAGCATTGATATCCCGCTCGCCTTCAAAGACGAGGTCTATGTACGTGCCTACTACGACGGCATTACCTTCACCGTGCCGACCGGCCCCTTGCCCGACGAGCTGCTCATCTGTGTCGCCGTCGCGAGCGGACCACGTCTGAACCAGCGCGTGGGTGGCATGACGAAGGAGGAAGCACTCGCGCGGCTGGCTCGCTGAACACGACCCCGATTCCATCCGCAGCAGGCTGAGGAAGGGACACCATGCCCCTGAACATTCAGAAGCTGGCGATCAGCAGTCCGGACATCGAGCCGCTGGCGCCGATCGGCAAGGAGTTCGCCGCCGACGGCGGCAATACAGCGCCCAGGCTGATCATCAGCGGTGTGCCGCAAGAGGCAAGAGAACTCGCGGTCATCGTCCACGACCCCGACGCTCCGCTTCCGTTCGGCTTCACCCACTGGACTCTCTACGGCATTCCAGCCGCGGATCAGACGATCAACCCCCAGGAGGTTCGGGTCGGGCCCAACGGCGCGGGCGAGCACGCATACACCGGGCCCGAGCCCCCCTTCGGCCACGGCCGGCACCACTACTACTTCTGGGTGTACGCGCTCGACTGTGAGGTCCAAGGCGCCCCTACGCGTGAAAATTTCCTGCAGGACTACGCGAACCACGTGATCGAACAGAACAGGTTCGTCGCGCATTACGAACGGTAGGAGACTTCGTGACGAAGGAGCGGACGCCGGGAGTGGAAAGCGCTCGCCGGGTTCTCAAGATTCTCTTGATGTTCAGCGAGGACAAGCCCGAGCTGACCGTTGACGACGTGATGGCGGCGCACGGTATATCACAGACGAGCGCCTACCGCTACCTGTCCCTCCTCCGCGAACTCCGCCTTATTCAGTTGCGCACGCGAGGCTCCTATGTGCTCACCCCGCGAGTGCAACGGCTCGCCGCCGCCTCGGAGGATACGGTCAGCCTCGAGCATGCTGCGATGCCGAGCCTCCGCAGGCTGTCGGAGCAATTCAATGAGACGGCTTTCCTGATGAGGCGGGCCCGGAACGAGGCGATTTTTGTCGCTTCGGCGGAACCCGATCGAGCCTTAGCTCTCTCGTTTCGCCCCGGGTCTGCCTCTGTCCTCCACCGCGGCGCAGTTGCCAAGGTGCTTCTCGCCTACTCCTCGCACCGCTTTCAACGGGCCTATATCGATCGACATGTCAGCGATCTCGATGAACGCGAGCGCCTGATGAAGGAGATGGAGCACGTCCGCCTGGTAGGTCATTCGGAGAGCCTGGCCGAGGTTGACGAGGGAATCTGGGGAGGAGCGGTGCCCGTGCTCCTCGAAGACACCGTCATCGCGTCCCTGTCGATCGCGGGGCCAGAGTTCCGCATCCCGCCGAGCAGGCGTGCCAAAATCATCGACGAGCTCAAGATCGGTGCGGACGAGATTGCACGCGAGTACGAGAGTGAATTGGAAGGAGTTGGCGGATACGGCTCTGATCGCTGAGGAAAGGCGCATTATTCCATGAATACTGAAAAGAAGGTTCTCATCGTTACCGGTGCGGCTGCCGGTATCGGTCGAGCGGTGGTCGAAGGCTGGGTGCGAAACGGTGGCCGTGGTGCCGCGCTAGATCTCGAATTCCTCGACGACACGGTTTTCGACGATGGCGTCTTGCGTGTCGAGTGCGACGTCATCTCGCGTGATTCGGTGTTGGCCGGTGTGCGGCGTGTGCGCGAGGCGTACGGGCGTATCGACGCACTCGTGAACGCCGCAGGTATCATGCGGCCCGAGCCAAGCGCCCGGATGTCGGAACAACATGCGATGGATACCTTCGCGGTGCACTGGTTCGGTGCGATGTGGGCGGCCCAGGCGGTGTTCGATGACCTAGCTACCAACTTTGGCGCCATCGTGAACGTCTCGTCCGTTGCCGGCATTAGCGGTATGCCGCAGCGCGCTGCGTACAATTCGGCAAAGGCTGCGATCGACGGGATGACCCGGACACTTGCGGTGGAATGGGCGCCACACGGCATCCGGGTCAACGCTGTGGCGCCCGGCTATACCCGCACACGAATGACAGACAGCCTCATCGAAGCCGGCAAGCTGCGCGTGGAACCGATCGTTGCCCGCACCCCGCTACGGCGGTTCGCCGAGCCCGGCGAGATCGCTCAGCCCATCCTGTTCCTGCTCTCACCGGCTGCGTCCTACATCACCGGCCAGATCTTGTACGTGGATGGCGGCCTGACCGTCGACGGCAACTGGTACTGAACCCTGCCCCGCTCCAGCAACCCGTGCCATCGCGGGACCGGTAGCGAGCGCACAGATAGCCACTCACCGTGAACCACCTGCGAGGTAACACACATGTCAACATTAGCTGACACGATGGCTGTAGCACAGCGCGTTGCAGACGGTGTACCCAAAGGCCTTTTCATCGGCGGTGAGTGGCGAGAGGCCGCCTCCGACGCCACCCTGATCGTCGATGATCCGGGCACCGGTCGGAAGATCGCCGAGGTCGCTGACGCGGGCGTCGAGGACGCCCAGGCCGCGCTCTCCGCGGCAGCTGACCGTCAGCAGTCCTGGTCTGCCACCCCTCCGCGGGAGCGGGGCGAGCTCCTGCGGAGGGCATTCGAGGAGATCAACCGCCGCAAAGAGGAGCTCGCCCAGCTCATGACCTTGGAGATGGGCAAACCGGTCGCGGAGTCCCTGACCGAGGTGGCATACGCGGCAGAGTTCTTCCGGTGGTTCTCCGAAGAGGCCGTGCGCATCGACGGCGGCTACATGATCGCACCCGGCGGGGGATCTCGGGTGGTGGTCACCCGACAGCCGGTCGGGCCCAGCTTGCTGGTGACCCCGTGGAACTTCCCCATGGCCATGGGCACCCGCAAGATCGGCCCGGCGCTCGCAGCAGGCTGCACGGTGATCATCAAGCCGGCCCGGCAGACACCGCTGTCGCTACTCGCCCTCGTGGAGATCCTGCAGCAAGTCGGCCTTCCGCCGGGGGTGGTCAACGTGATCACGACATCCACCTCCGGTACTGTGACGGCGGCCATCCTCCGTGACCCCCGACTGCGCAAGCTCTCCTTCACCGGCTCGACCGAGGTGGGCCGCGCACTGCTCGCGAAGTGTGCGGACCAGGTGCTGCGCACCTCCATGGAACTGGGCGGAAACGCGCCGTTCATCATCTTCGATGATGCCGACCTCGACCTTGCGCTGGAAGGAGCGGTACAGGCGAAGATGCGCAACATCGGCGAGGCCTGCACGGCTGCGAACAGGTTCTACGTGCAGCGCGGGGTGGCACGGGAGTTCAGTGAGGCACTTGCCGCGAGGTTGGGGTCGCTGACCCTGGGCCATGGCCTCGATCCCAGGACGCAGGTCGGACCGCTGATCGACCTCGACGCCCTGACTAACGTCGCCAGGCTTGTCGAGGAGGCACAGGACGCGGGGGCAGAGGTGCTGACCGGTGGCGAGGTAGTAGCCAGCGAGGGCCACTTCTATAAGCCGACCGTCCTCAGCGAAGTACGCCCCGACACCCGGATCATTCGCGAAGAGATCTTTGGCCCGGTCGCACCCATTATCGCGTTCGACGACGAGGACCACGCCGTCACGATGGGCAACAACACCCCCTATGGTCTCGCCGCATACGTGTTCACGCAAGACCTTGAAAGAGGGCTGCGCGTCAGCGAGCGCCTTGAGACCGGCATGGTCGGCCTCAACCAAGGAGTCATCTCAAACCCAGCGGCGCCCTTCGGCGGGATCAAGGAGTCCGGCCTCGGTCGGGAGGGCGGACGCGTTGGCATCGACGAATACCTCGAAGTCAAATACATGTGCGTCCGAGCGCCGTGGTGATGCGCGGGCGGCCGGCTGACTATGGCGGTACGTCGCAGTGGGCGTGTACGCCGACCTCGCAGCCTTCGACCCGGTGACGGTGGCAGCGATACGGGCCCGGACCGGGCGACGGTCCAGTCGACCGGCTTGGACCAGGTGCTTGTGAACGGCATGTCGTCGTCAAGTACGGCAAGGCCATGATCGCACCTTCGCGCCACCTGTGGCATCAAACGTGGCGCGAAACTCCAGAGTCCAGGTCCAATCTGGCCGCTCGATACGCGGCGATGGTCAGTGTTCGCGCAGGTAGAGGGCCTGGTTGTCGCATCGTCGCAGCCTTGTAAGCGGTAGGTCGTCGGTTCGATCCCGACCCCCGGCTCTGATCAGGCAATACAGCCTGACACGCATAACTCAACACCATGGACGGCAACCGCGGACGGCCGACTCCGTGGGACCTTGCTCCCGCTGAGCCACCCGAGCGAGTCGACATGTGTGTCTCAGGCGTGACCTCAACCACNTCTCGGCGTTAGGCGAGNCCGGCCTGTCGTGGCTGACGCCGTGTCGCGGACCGCTCAGCTCCAGTCCNTTCCACAGGTCCGTGATCCCACCGGTAGCGTGCACGCGTCAGGTGTGCGCCCCGTGGGTTCCGCGTCTGCGGTCCGCCTCCGCGCCCAGCTAGTGCTCAGCGCTTCTACGTGCCTAGCCGCTGGTCCTCGTGCGGTGGGCGCATCGTCGGAGTCGCCAGAGCGGCCGATCCGTGGATCTCGACGCTCAGGTTTCTGGTCGCGGCTCGCCAGGCTGATGGCGCAGTGGTGCGTGGCCGGGCCGGAGGACTGGTCTTCCTAATCGGTGACCTCGATGACCATGGCCGCTCCCGTATCGCCGGCCGCGCATCCGGTGAGCAATCCGATCCCTCGGAGATCGGATGTTCCCGGCCCTGCCTCGACGTTGCCGGAAGGTTTGAGGTGAGCAGAAGCGCAGCCAGCATGGACAGCTGGGGGGGATAGTGTCGTGGATTACGCGCCCGGCCACTTTCCGCGTTGCAGCATCGATGGCCCCCTTCTCGTCGCCCAGGAGTGATGTCCCGAGGTGAAGCGTCCTCATCGAAGACGGGATTCTGCCATGCAGACTGAACGGTGGGTCGCCGCGGTCCTGGTCGCTTCCTTCACATCGTCCTCCCTGGCGGTACGAAGACCTGTGCGACTTAGCCAGGGCAGAAATATAACGTATACGGATCATTGAGTAGCCTCTTCTGATAGGTACCCCTGCGAGCCCCTGCGGCATCGGATGTGCTGGTAATGAGCTGCACTGAGCGTCGAGTCGAGACCTTTGATCGGCCTTGATCCTCATTTGATCCGTACAGGATCGACTGCTATGATGGCAACACAGGTCTGTGGGCGGGCGCAGACTTGGTATCGCGTGTGCGGGCGGGCGCCTG
>Ga0065720_1020388_pt1 | contig 14888 bp, 7 predicted proteins | sample Thericmetagenome_FD_59107 | JGI IMG/M metagenome (GOLD analysis project Ga0065720, IMG submission 59107) | Thermophilic microbial communities from the Joint Bioenergy Institute, California, USA of rice/straw/compost enrichment - eDNA_2 v2... | ecosystem: Engineered > Solid waste > Grass >... | reverse complement strand
CGGTCTGTCCGTCTCCGGTATTTTCCAGGCGCCCGAGGATTTCGCTGTCCTCTGCCTCTACAACGCCTACGACTACTTCAACCACCTGCGCGTGAAGCCGCTGCCCGTTGCGGATCTCTCCGGGCTGACCCTCCAGTACGACATGGAGATCCTGCCCGTCAACGGCGAGGAAGGCAATGTGCGTCCCGACTGCGTGCGCTACGCCTCGGTCGGGTGGGACAAGCTCACCATTACGACCGGAGCGGGCGAGATCTACGAAGTTCCGTTGATGCACCATGCGGCAGTCGTCTCTGGCGACTACACTCCGGGCAGCTTCTGCTTCTCGCTTCACGATCGCGATGCGGCCACGCTCGACGAGTTGCTCGTCGGCAAGCCGACGCCGGCGCTCACCGACACGGCCTACGTCTACTTCATGGGCACGCGCTGGTCCTGCTCCTCGGCCGAGGCGATCTCATTCTGCAACCTCGAGACCGTGCTCAACCAGGACATTGGCAGCCCTGACGCTCCAGCCACGGACCAGGCCATCTGGTGGCAGGATGACTTGTGGTTCTGGCACAACTTCTTCATCAACAGCGTCACGCTGGCCGTGCCGCAGAACCTCTTTGCCAGCGCGGCTGAGATTGCCGAGTTCATGGCGAGCTGGTTCAACTCCTCGAGCAGCGGCGTCAACCACTTGGTCGAGTGCAGTGCCTCGGGCAACGTGGTCACCGCTACGTTGAAGCCGGACGTGAACGGCCCCGTCGTCGTGTGGTCCAACAGTGGCTCGGCTCCGGCCACATTGACGCGCTTTGTGCCTGGCGTCTACAAGGCGCAGGTCGCCTCATCCGTCGAAATCCACGCCGGCGACTACGTGGGGATCGACATCGGTACCGCGAACGACGAAGTTGTGAAGGTGATGTCTGTTGGCTATGGCGGCTTTACAGCGCATTTCAATCACCGTCATCTGAGCGGCGCCGTGTGCCGCGTCTTGCCCAGGGCCAAGCACTTTGGACGGGCGTTGAAGAGCCGGATGGTGGATGCTCCGCAGCCGGACTACGGCGAGCAGCCGAGCAGCCTGGCAGTGGACCAGTTCGCCACGACGAATACCTCCTGCGAGTTGAAGCTACGACTCGCTGGGCAACTGGGCGACTACGGACGCGATGCCAACGGCATGCCCGTGCGCGTCTCCGTGGATGGAGGCAACCAGATCGTTCGGATCGAGGACAAGCAAGATGGCTTTGGCACGTCCGCGGTTGCCACCGCCGTGACAGGCGCCGAGAACACGCGCCTCTATCGCTTCACCTTTCCCTTCGCCGCGCTCGCGGGCTATAGAAACGGAGACCGCAGCGCGCTGCTGCCAGTTCCAGCTACCGATATCGTGAAGGTCCACCTCACCTTCGCGCCGCGCTTCGAGGATGTTGAGGCCGGGTTGCGTGAAGGCGGGAGGCTGAAAGAGCCCGTCACCGCCGCGCCGTCTGGAATGGAAGAAGAGTGGCATGTCACTGACGCCGAGCAGATGGCGCCCGGGCGCAAGTACTACGTCGGCACGCCGGACGTTGAGGAGCGCATCACCTGCGTCGCAAACTTCGGTCTGATGAAGCCGGACCTGGAGAATCCGGACACATGGTACTACCGTGTGCTGGTCCGCCGCGGCGAAGACTCCTCGCCGCCGCAGGCCTGGGCACCCGGCACCCGCATCCAGCGGATCTCCACGATCACCGGGACGCGCTCGGACATCGAGTGGCAAGTGAGGATCTCGAATCTCACCGTCACAGGCGACCGGACGCTGAAGGTGGGAGGCGATGCGCCGCGCATCGAAGAATCCGATGGCCGCTGCCGGTATGACGGATTCTGGGAGGACTACCGTTATGGCGCGGGCTGGCCCACGCAGTGGTGGTCGCTCGGCCACGCGAAGCGGTGCGCGCCCAATGACGCACAGGACCGCCGGGCCGTGACCATCCGCTACTCCTACCCGCGCGAGCACGATCTCTATCTCGGCACCTGGCTCGGCCGCGATGCGGGCCGGATTGAAGTCACGATCGACAGCGACGCGCCCATCGTACACGATCTGTATCTCAACGACTACAACGGCCTCGCGGCGATGAAGAAGCTCGCCAGTGCGCTGCCCGGCGGGATGCACACGGTCGAGATCCGCGCTCTATTCGACAAGCATCCAGCAAGCAACGGCTATTACTTCTACTTCGATTATCTTTGGCCACTCGAGCCGCAGGATCCGCCAGACCCTCCGAAGGTCTATACCGATGTCTCCGCGGCAATCGACTTCGACACCGACCACGGCTACAAGAAGCCGCCTGCCTGGCACGTGTGGCACCTCAAGCAGCTTGGCTTCATGGGCCAAGCCGACGTCTACATGGGCGTCTTCTGGAACAACAAGCGCCGGCGCGTTGAGGCCACCTACCCAAATTGCACTTTGACCCTGAACTCCTGGCAAGTGGACCAGCCGCTCTGGATCACGCTGGGCGACCCGCTAGGACAGCAGCCTGGCACAACGCTGTACTTCTCACCTGGTGCAGCCCTCGCCACGGAGGATATCGCCTCGCATGTGCGCGCGATGATCAATGTCACCTTTCCGGGCGTCTGGTGCACGAGCGACGGCAATTCGATTCACATCCGCTCCCGCGCGCCGAGCTATCGATTCAGCATCTCGGCCAGTCCGCAATGGAGCATCTCTCAGGGCACACCCGCACTGCATCAGGCTGGCGCCGAAGGCGACTGGGAGATGATCGACTCGATCTCGCCCGTGCTGACGCACGGGGCGCGGAACTGGATCCGTGACCTGGCGCGCGAGTTTAAGCAGGCCGGCATCCTTGCCAGCTTCGCCTTCTCCATGGAGTGCTATTTGCCGCCAGCGGCCATGCGTGCGCGGTACCTGCATTACGAGAACGGGGTAGTGTTACCTGGCGAGGAGGTGTTCCTGCCGATCCCGTCGCACCAGATGCATTTCGGCCAGCGCGTGCGGGCCTATCTCAGGCAGATGTACAAGGAATGCGCCGACGAGCTTGCCTCCGCGGGGCTTCCGATCGTGCTCCAGTTCGGCGAGACGCAGTGGTGGTATTTCGACAACATCGGCCCGGCCGAACAAGGTCTCGACCCGCAGGGCGGCATGCCTTTCTACGACGCGGAGACCATCCAGGCATTCCAGCAGCGCTTCGGCCGTCAGATCTGGCCATTCCGCCGCAACACGGATGACCCCATCGGAGACCCGGCTCACCCCTATGAGACCGCAAACTTCCTGCGCGATCGCATCTGGGAGTACTGCGCCGAGGTCATGAGCTACGTCCGGCGGTTCCATCCCTCGGCGGTGTTCGAGTGCCTCTGGCCACTCGACGCCAATCAGGGCAAGCCAGCGCCCGACCCGGCCTTCCGCTCGCTCAACTTCCACGTGAACCTGCCCAACGAATGGAAGACCTCCGCCTACGGCGTGAAGTACTTCCGCGCGGAGGGCTTCGACTACGACGTCTGGCAGAAGAACGCGCGGCTCATGCGGCAGACGCTCGAGTTTCCGCTGAAGCTCGGCCGCCCGGCGTCCGAATGCATGTACCTGACGGGCATCTATGGGCCGCCCGATCCCCCGCTGCGAGAGGCCTACGGCATGTGGCGCAACCGCGGGCTGTATTCGTTCTGCTTCTGGGCGTTCGATCAGTTCTGTCTGAATTCGCGGCCCGTGCCGCTGGAAGTGCCCGCGCAGTCCACGGCGACGCTTGTCTCCTATCGCCGGCCGCGCGCCGCGCGCTCGCCAGAAGCGCCCGTTGCCGTGGCTTATGCACCTGAGGCCAGCAGCCGCCTGAACACGTTCCGATTGAACGCGAGGAGGTTGAACGGATGAGTAACTTCCCGAACGCGATCGACGACGCCTCCAGTCTCTACTCGCCCGCCGATGCTTTCTCCGCAAAGCCGCTCGAAACGATCACCACCATGCCGGTCTACGCCGGCGACACGACCATCAGCGTCGAGTCCACGGGCGTCGGCTTCCCGGACGAGTACGGCATTCTCTCGATCGACGACGAGCTGATCGTCTACACCGGCAAGATGGCCACGCAGTTCACGGGCTGCCAGCGCGGCGCTTTCGGCACCGTCGCGGCGCAGCACACGTCCGGCGCCACCGTGCGCGCCAACATGGTCTCGGCCTACATCAAGGCGCTTCAGGAGGCCGTCGTCGCCATCGAGCAGGACCTCGGCACGGCGTCCAGCCGCAATTATGTTCGCAAGGACGGACCGGTGACAATGACCGGCGCGAAGGCCTTCGTCGATGGCGCGGAATTCGGCTCCGGCAACAAGGCCGCAACGGGACTGGTTCGACTGCCAAACACGGGCGCGGTGAAGTGGCGCAAGGCCGACGGCTCCGGCGACCTGGGCCTCGCGCTAAACGCCAACGACCACCTCGTGGCCGACGCCGTCATCGACTTCGCACCCGGGCAGACATTCGGCGCGTTCTCCTATCCGGATGCGGGCTACGGCAACAAGGGCATCGTGCAGATTGATGCCGCCGGAGGACTTGCCGTCGAGTCGGGTGTGCTCTCGATGGCCCCGTCCGGCGCATCGCCCGGCACGTATCCGAAGGTCACAGTCGACGCCAAAGGCCGCGTAACCGCCGGCGCGAACCTCTCGGCGGACGACCTGCCTGGCCACACCCACCCCGCCACCGACATCGTGAGCGGGGAGCTTCCGCACAAGGTTCAGAAGGACGGCGCCGACGTTGGCACGCGCCGGGCGATCAACCTCGTTCAGGGCACGCGCGTTTCGCTGGCGGCGGCCGATGACCCCGCCAACGATCGCGTCAGCGTGACCATCAGCGCGAGCCTTCCGGAAACAGGCGAAATCACCAACGCCCTCGGCTACGTCCCGGCCAATCGCGCGGGCGAGCACTTCACCGGACCCATCGACTGCGGCGCCCACCAGACCATCGGCGGCCCGCTGGAGAACATGGCCAAGTACTCGGAGGACTTTGCCGCGGCCGTCTGGGACAAGAACGGCGGCTCCTGCTCGGTCACTTCGAACGCCATCATCTCCCCGGACGGCAACCAGACTGCCGACATGATCACGGCAGTCACCGACACGCCCGTCATCCAGCAGCAGATCGCCGGCCTCGCCGACGGCGGCACATACACCTTCTACATCTGGGCCCGCGTCGCATCCGGTACGCGCAAGGTGTCGATCGCCATCGTCGACAACCCCTATGCAACCTATCTCGCCGGCCCGACGCAGATCACACTGACGACCTCTTGGCAGCGTTTCAAGATCACCGGCACACTTGCGTCGGGTCAGACGGGCATCTGGATCGTCGTCCGCCAGTTTGCCGGCAATGATGACGACTGGACGACCGGCGACATCCATCTCTGGGGCTCTTGCCTCCAACAAGGCAACGACCCGCAGAAATCATACGCCCGCACCTGGGCCTCCCAAACGCCGCACGTCGCCTCGGGCCTCGCCGCTGGCTCAACCACGATCGCGGCAGCCGACTCCATCACCTCGCCCCTCAAGATCCACGGTCCGGGGTCCAATCTCGCCGACAGCACCCTCCTCGAACTCACCCCAAACGGCGAACTCATCCTCGCCGGTGGCTCCGGCAGCGGGTACCGCTTCGCCGAACTGGGCGCCGCCAGCAATCCCTCCGGCTGGTCCGGTGTGCTGAAAGTGAAGACTCCCGCCGGCTCTACCCTCGGCTACCTTCTGCTGTACTCCAACCCCTGAAGGCACAGCCCTCCCGGCGCCCACTCGCAGGTCTGGAGGCAGCCCCAGTTTCGAAGCATCCTTCCCAGTTGGTTTGCGTACCGTTATATTCTGATCTATTGGACAATCGACTATGGATCGTGTGCCAAGCTCTCCCGTGCAAGACCGCTGGTTGTCGGTCGAGGAGCTGACCGTCTACCTCGGGATCAAGCGGGACACGGTTTACAAGTGGATCACGCGGCGCAACATGCCCGCTCACAAGGTCGGGCGCCTTTGGAAGTTCAAGCGAGAAGAGGTGGATGATTGGGTGCGCAGCGGCGCCGCAAGGGATCTCGGCAAATAACGGAATGCAGACGCAGAACATAGTAGAAGAAATCCGGCATCGGCTCTCTGGTATGGCGGACTTGTACCACCGACTTGTGCTCCTCGTTGGCCCTTCACGCAGCGGGAAAACCACCGCATTACGGGCGCTTGCCAAGGCTGATGGTTTGCCCCTGGTCAACGTCGGCGTTGAGCTTTCAGAACGGCTTCTGGACCTGACTGAACGCCAGCGAGCGCTGCAAGCGCCACGGTTGCTAGAGGAAGTGGCTGCGTCTGTTTCAGCCGATGTCGTTTTGCTCGACAATACCGAGATCCTGTTCGCATCCGCGCTCAGACAAGATCCGCTTCGGCTATTGCAGGGTGTATCTCGCCGCAGCACGATCGTGGCAGCCTGGCTTGGAACAGTCGATGGTGGTTACTTGACCTATGCTGTCCCGGAGCATCCGGAATTCCGGAGATATCCTTCGAATGACTTGATGATAGTTGCCCTTGGCCAAGGCGATCGAGCCGAACAGGTGCAGAGATGAAATACGGCGATCTTATCCAATTCGAACCGATTGAATCGGTGGTACAACTCCGCAACGCGGACCATCTGGACGCGGCCAAGCAGCTCGTCTCCACTTACGTCATCTCGGAGGAGATGGCAGAGAAGCTGACGTCGCTGGTCATTCCGGACCTTCAGTTTGACGCCCCTGCCGACAACAAGGGCTTAATGGTGGTGGGCAATTATGGCACCGGCAAGTCTCACCTGATGTCGGTTCTTTCCGCGATTGCCGAGGATGCGTCCACCTTGCCGCTTGTCCGCTCCGCGGCCGTCGCCAGCGCGGCGCAACAGATCGCCGGAAAGTTTAAGGTTATTCGTACCGAAATTGGCGCAGTCACGATGTCGCTTCGGGACATCCTGACCGCCGAGATCGAAGAGCACCTAGCAAAGCTGGGCGTCAGCTTCACATTTCCTCCGGCGAGCGCCGTCACAAACAACAAGCGCGCCTTCGAAGAAATGATGGCGCTGTTCCATCAGAAGTACCCGGACCACGGTTTGCTGGTTGTTGTCGACGAACTGCTGGATTACCTGCGCAGCCGGAAGGATCAGGAGTTGATCCTCGATTTGAACTTCCTGAGGGAGATTGGCGAGGTTTGCAAGGACTTGCGGTTCCGGTTCATCGCAGGCATCCAGGAAGCGATCTTCGACAGCCCACGATTCTCTTTCGTTGCCGACAGCGTCCGCCGCGTGAAGGACCGGTTTGAGCAGGTGCTGATCGCGCGCAGAGATGTGAAGTTCGTCGTCGCCGAGCGGCTCCTGCGCAAGACGGCCGCCCAACAGGCGCAGATCCGGGAGTACCTGCTTCCTTTTGCCAAGTTCTACGGCAGCATGAATGAGCGTATGGACGAGTTCGTCCGGCTATTTCCAGTGCATCCCGATTACATAGACACGTTCGAACGGGTGACTGCCATCGAAAAGCGCGAAGTGCTCAAGAGTCTTTCGGTCGCGATGCGGAAGAAGCTGAACGAGTCGGTGCCGGCAAACGAGCCGGGACTAATCGCCTACGACAATTACTGGAACACGCTGCGGGAGAACCCTTCGTTTCGCGCAGTCCCGGATATCCGTGCCGTCATTGATTGCAGTCAAATTCTGGAATCCCGTGTCGAAGCGGCTTTCCCGATGAAGCCGTTCAAGCCCATGGCGCGGAGAATCATCCATGCGCTCTCGGTTCACCGGCTTACAACCGGCGACATTCACGTTCCTGTGGGGCCCACGGCGGCGGAACTGCGCGACACGTTATGCCTCTACCAGCCCGAAGTCGCCGCGATGGGAGGCGAAGGCGCCGCCGACCTTCTTACCCATGTCGAAAACGTGATCGGCCAGATCAAGAGCACCGTCAGTGGGCAATTCCTCTCGCAGAATCCCGACAACGGCCAGGTCTATCTCGATCTGAAGAAGACCGAAGACTATGACGCGCTCATCGAGAAGCGCGCAGAGACGCTCGATTCCACCCAACTCGACCGTTACTACTACGAAGCGCTCAAGCGGGTGATGGAGTGCACCGACCAGACGTACGTGAGCGGATACAACATCTGGGAACACGAGCTGGAATGGATCGAGCGCAGAGTATCACGGCGTGGATACCTCTTTTTCGGGGCGCCCAACAACCGGTCCACGGCGGCGCCTCCACGGGACTTTTACCTGTACTTCCTCCAGCCGTTCGACCCACCAAGAAAGAACTGGGAAGAACGAAAAGACGAGGTCTTCTTCCGCCTGAATCTCTCTGGTGATGATTCCTTCCGCACGATCTTGCGCAACTACGCGGCCGCGGTGAACCTCGCTTCGACGTCCTCGGGAAGCGCGAAGGAAACCTACGAGAAGAAAGCCACGGGCTTCCTGCGAGAGCTGGTGAAGTGGCTACAGGAACACATGACCACAGCCTTTGAGGTCACCTACCAGGGGAAGAGCAAGCCGCTACTGGCGTGGGTGAAGGGCAAGGCTCTTGGCAGCGGCGGCCGCATCAACGTTCGCGACGTGGTCAACACCGTGGGTTCGGTGTGCCTCGGGCCCCACTTCGAGGAACTGGCGCCCGCCTACCCCACTTTCTCGCTGCTGATCACCACGGCCAACCGCGACCTGGCGGCCCAGGATGCTCTGAAATCGATCGCCGGCGGCCCACGGACCAAGCTCGCCGCCGCCGTTCTCGATGCGCTGGAACTTCTCGATGGTGATCGCCTGGACGCCTCCAAGTCGAAGTACGCCAGCCACGTCGTCGAAACCCTGAAAAAGAAAGGCCACGGCCAGGTTGTCAATCGCAGCGAGCTGGTCCACGAGGTCTATGGGGTGGAGTATTTCTCTCCGGATCAGTTCCGCCTTGAGCCCGAATGGCTTGTCGTGCTGCTGGCCGCTCTGGTCCATTCCGGAGACCTCGTGCTCGCGGTTCCGGGCAAGAAGCTGGATGCGACGAACCTTGCCCAGTTGACGGCGACGCCTCTCGACGAGCTCGTCAATTTCAAGCACATCGAGCGGCCTAAGGACTGGAACCTTCCGGCATTGAAGGCCCTCTTCGAGTTGTTGGGACAGCCTCCCGGCTTGGCTCAGGCTCTCACGCAGGGCGGGGAGCAGGCAGGCAACGCGGTGAGAACCCTGGCTGGCGAATCCAAACGGCTGACGGAGAGAATCGTTCAGGCGCAGCAAGTGCTCCAGAGCGGCCTGAAACTCTGGGCTCGCAACCTGCTCTCGCCCGAGGACGTGGAAACGCTGCGGCGCCGGATGGACGATTCCAAGCAATTCCTCGAATCGCTCCAGGCCTACACAACAGCCGGCCAACTGAAGAACTTCCGCTACGAACCGCAGGATGTCACCGCGAAACGCGATGGCCTGGACGCTTTGAAGCAAGTGGAAGCGTTTCAGACCATTGCAGCGGAGTTCGGGCCGCTGGCTTCCTATCTCGAGACGGCGGAAGCAGCCTTGCCGAGCGATCACAATTGGTTCAATAAGGTCCAGGCGGTCCGTCGCGAATTGCTCTCCGGCATGCTGGACGCCGGGAAACGGGAGTCGCACTCATTCCGCCAGCAGGGGCTTCAGCAGCTCGCCAAGCTCAAGAAGGAATACATCGAACTCTACATCGCGGCGCACGGGCGGTCCCGCCTCAACGCGAAGGACGACAAGCTCAAATCCAACTTGCTCAAGGACCCTCGCCTGGGACAGTTGCAGCGGCTCTCCACGATCGAGTTGATGCCTCGCCAGCAACTCACCGACTTCCAGAACCGCCTGGGGGGATTACGCACCTGCTTCGCCCTAACCGACAAGGATCTGGACGCCTCGCCGGTGTGTCCGCACTGCAACTTCCGGATGGGGACCGAGTCGGACCAAGCCTCCGCCGCGCAAGCCGTGAGAGCGCTCGAGAACGAACTGGACCGCCTTCATGAAAGCTGGACCAGAACGCTCCTCAGTAATCTGGAGGACCCGACCACGCAACAGAACCTGGGCTTGCTGAAGCCCGCGCCTCGCAAGATCGTCGACGCGTTTCTTTCGAGCCGCGCACTCCCTGAGGATGCCAGCCACGACTTCGTGGCCGCGCTCCAGGAGGCGCTGTCCGGTTTGTCGAAGGTGGTGATCACCACCGAGAACCTCCGCGCGGCTCTGCTTGCCGGTGGATCGCCCGCCACCGTGCCCGAATTGAAGAAGCGCTTCGAAGACTACCTGGTGGAGATCAGCAAGGGCAAGGATCCAACAAAGATCCGCATCGTCCTGGAATGAGGAGGAATGGCGGCGCGCTACACAGACTCGGAGATTCAGGAATTGCTTGCGGAGCGAAAGCCATTGCCCGATGACTACCGTAAGAAGCTGAAGCTGCGTGACAAGCGCGGCCATCGCGAGGCCGAACTCTCGATCCTGGGCGCGTCGGGCAGCGAATTCCGTCTGATTGCCCGGCAGAACAGCCTGAACGTCCTGGACTTCTCCATCATCCTGGCTGTTTGTCCGCCCGGTAGCAACCAACTCTTTCGTTTGCGCCGTCACAACGGGAAGAGTCACGAGCACACCAACCAGATCGAAGGCAACACGTTCTACGACTTCCACATCCACATGGCGACAGAGCGATACCAGGAATTGGGAATGCGGGAGGATACCTTCGCCGAGCCTACTGACCGGTTTGGCGACTACGAGAGCGCCTTGCGGTGCTTGATCGACGATTGCGGATTCGAGACGCCGCCCGATCCGCAGATCCGCCTGTTTGAGGAGGGGGAAGCATGAATACCGCCGCAATCGAGAAGTCGTTCCGTGAGAAGGTGTGCGCGAAGGTTCGCATCGTCCTGGAAGGTGATGAACGCTTCCGCGTCTTTACCCCATTCCTGTTTGAAGACGGCGACCACCTCGCCATCGTCCTCAAGAAGCAGGAGAACACCTGGGTCCTTTCCGATGAGGGGCACACCTATATGCACCTCACCTACGATCTCGACGAGAAGGACTTCCAGAAGGGCACGCGGCAGAAGATCATCAGCAACGCGCTCTCTGCTTTCCGCGTTGAGGACCGGGATGGCGAATTGATCGCGCGCGTCTCGGAGGACCGCTTCGGCGACGCCTTGTACAGCTTCGTGCAGGCGCTTCTCAAGGTCACCGACGTCACCTTCCTCACCCGCGAGCGGGTGCGTTCGACCTTCATGGAGGACTTCCAGGCGCTGATCGAGGAGACCGTTCCGGAAACCCGGCGGACGTTCAATTGGTACGACCCACAGCACGACCCGCAGGCCAGTTACACCGTGGACTGCCGGATCAATGGCATGCGCAAGCCTTTGATGGTGTTCGCGCTGCCCAACGACGACCGCACCCGCGACGGCACGATTGCCCTACTGCAATTCGAAAAGTGGGGCTTACCGCACCAGTCGATGGGCATCTTCGAGGACCAGGAACAGATCAATCGCAAGGTCCTGGCCCGGTTCACGGACGTCTGCGAGAAGCAGTTTTCCAGTCTTACCGGCAACCGGGAACGCATCGCCAAGTATTTGAAAGAAACCATCGAAACCAATGGCTAGCGGAGGATCACGCCACATGTCCGACCCACGGGAACAGCAACCCTTCTTACTCGCTGGGGAATCCGGGAACCAACGAGGGCCGGTCGAATGCCTCGGCATGACTTTCGAGAGCGACGAGGCAAGACGAGCTTACTTCCTCGAACGACTGCGCGAGAAGCTCAAGGATCCCGCGTTCCGCAAGACCGAGGGTTTTCCGAAAGCCTCCGACGAGGACATCCTCCGGCTTTCCGACCCTCCCTACTACACGGCTTGCCCCAATCCGTTCCTGCAAGACTTCGTCCGCTGTTACGGCAAGCCGTACGACCCTGCAAGTCGCTACGAAAAAAGGCCCTTTGCCGTTGATGTGAGCGAAGGCAAGACAGATCCTATCTACACCGCTCACTCCTACCACACGAAAGTTCCGCACAAGGCGATCATGCGGGCGATTCTGCACTACACCGAGCCCGGCGATCTCGTCCTGGACGGCTTCGCGGGTTCGGGCATGACCGGCGTGGCCGCGCAACTTTGTGGTGCGCCGGATCCGGAGTTCAAGAAGCAGGTCGAGGAGGAATGGAAAGCGGCGGGGGAAGAGCCTCCGAAGTGGGGCGCACGCCGTGTGATTCTTGGCGACCTCTCGCCAGCCGCCACCTTCATCGCGGCGAATTACAATATTCCGTTCGATGTAACCGCCTTCCAGGTTGAGGCACAGAGGATTCTGGACGAACTCAAGGCCGAAATTGGCTGGATGTACGAAACGCTCCACACGGACGGCAAGAAGAAGGGGTTCATCAACTACACCGTGTGGAGCGAGGTCTTTGCTTGCACGAACTGCAGCGGCGATGTCGTGTTCCTCGAACACGCCCTAGACAAAAAGTCAGACCGCGTTCGCGACGAGTTCCCGTGCCCACACTGTCGGGCCAGTCTCACAAAGTCCAGGATGGAGCGGCTCTATGACACCTATACTGATCCCGCTTCAGGAAAACCGGTTCAACGGCTGCGTCGAAAGCCGGTCCTGATCAACTATTCGATTGGCAGATCGAAGCATGAGAAGAGTCCGTCCGCTGAAGATCTGGAGACCTTGAGACGTGTCTCGCAACTGCCACTCCCGCCGACGGTACCGACAACCGAGATTCCCTACATGCATATGACACACGAGCGGGCACGAATGGAGAACTACGGCGTTACGCGCGTCCACCACTTCTACCTCCCCCGTGCCGCACAGGCCATGGGGCGGCTATGGGAGAAAGCCCTGGCTGTCAAGGATGCGCGAACGCGGAACATGGTCCTCTTCTATGTCGAGCAAGCGATCTGGGGAACGTCGATCTTGGCTCGTTATGCTCCAACACACTACTCGCAAGTAAACCGCTACCTTAGCGGCGTCTACTACGTCGCTTCTCAGCACGCGGAATGCAGCCCTTGGTACATTTTGGACGGGAAGCTGAAGCGGCTGGGCGGCGCGTTCAAGCGTCAATTTGCTGCCTCAGGCCGCACCGCTGTTACCACGGGTGATGCCGCACTGATACCGCTTCCGGAGAACTCCGTCGACTACATTTTTACCGACCCTCCGTTCGGCGAGAACATTTACTACGCCGATTTGAACTTCCTCGTCGAGTCCTGGCACAGGGTATTCACGGACGCCAAACCAGAAGCCATCGTCGATCAAGCAAAAGAGAAGGACCTGCTGGACTATGAATCTCTGATGCAGAAGTGCCTGAAGAAGTACTGCGACATCCTGAAGCCTGGCCGCTGGATGACGATGGTCTTCCACAACTCGTCCAACGCCGTCTGGGCGGCGATCCAGGAAGCGTTGACTGGCGCAGGTTTCGTTGTCGCAGATGTCCGGACGCTGGACAAGCAGCAGGGCTCCTATCGCCAGATCACCAGTACGGCAGTCAAGCAGGACCTTGTGATCTCAGCGTACAAGCCGAATGGCGGGCTGGAGAAGCGCTTCGAGCTGGAGAAAGGCACCGAAGAAGGTGTTTGGGATTTCGTACGCACGCACCTGCGCCAGTTGCCGGCCTTTGTTGCAAAGAACGGCAACGTGGAAGTAATCGCGGAGCGGCAGCCCTATCTCCTCTTTGACCGCATGGTCGCCTTCCACGTCCAGAGAAACGTGACCGTGCCGCTCTCGGTCGGCGAGTTCTTCGCCGGACTCTCGCAGCGGTTCCCGGAACGGGACGGCATGTACTTCCTGCCTGAACAGGTAGCCGAGTACGACCGGAAGCGCATGAAGGCCAGCGAGGTCCGCCAGCTCGAGATCTTCGTGCGCAACGAGAAGAGCGCGATTCAGTGGCTACGGCAGCAACTGCTCGAGAAGCCGCAGACCTTCCAGGAGATTCACCCGCAGTTCATGCGGGAAATCGCGGGTTGGGAGAAGCACGAGAAGCCGATTGAGCTTAAAGACCTGCTGGAGGAAAACTTCCTTCGATACGATGGCGTGGGGGAGGTGCCCAGTCAGATCCACCGCTATCTGTCGACCAACTTCCACGACCTCCGAAGACTCCCGAAGGACGCGCCGGCGTTGCGGGCAAAAGCCAAAGATCGATATTACGTTCCGGATCCGACGAAGGAGGCGGACGTCCAGAAGACGCGCGAGAAGGCGCTTTTGCGTGAGTTCCATGAGTACCGCACTTCGACGCAGAAGAAACTGAAGGTCTTCCGGCTGGAGGCGATACGCACCGGATTCCGCTGGGCCTGGCAGCAGAACGACTATGACGCCATCCTCGACGTGGCCGCAAAGATCCCCGAAGACGTGTTGCAGGAAGACGCCATGCTCCTGATGTGGTACACCAACAGCCTGATCCGCACGGGGCGGCAAACATGATTACCAAGTGGAAGTTGTTTAACTTTAAGTCCATCAACCAAAGCGAGCCGCTGGAGTTCGGTCCGCTCACGATCTTTGCAGGGGCCAACAGCAGCGGGAAGAGTACGCTGCTCCAATCGCTGCTGTTGATCAGCCAGACGCTTTCGCATCGAATCCGGTCGCGGTCCGTGGTTCTGAATGGCGCCCTCACCCGCCTCGGGCAGTTTGATGATCTGAAGTCCAACGGTGGAGCAGCCAACCAGATCGTCGTGGAATGGGAGTGTGTGCCGGCCGACGAGAGCCCTTTGATGGCGCTCGACGGCCCGCAGCCGTTCGGGCGGCGAGTGGTTTTCTATGGCAGAAGTACGGAGCGAATCCGCCGCGTCTCCTGCGAACTGGCCTTCGATTGTAACCCTGACAGTCCGCAGCGGGAACTTTACCAACTACAGCCTCAGTTGTTCTCCTGCCGTGTCGCTACCACCGCGGTAGACGAGGAGAATGTGGACGCCAAGTCCTGGATCGAGGTCCGGCGCGCCTCGCTGGCAGGCGAGGATGCCGGAGAGAAAATGCGGCGGCTCTCCGTGGAGGATGCCCC
>Ga0065720_1020387_pt1 | contig 14888 bp, 13 predicted proteins | sample Thericmetagenome_FD_59107 | JGI IMG/M metagenome (GOLD analysis project Ga0065720, IMG submission 59107) | Thermophilic microbial communities from the Joint Bioenergy Institute, California, USA of rice/straw/compost enrichment - eDNA_2 v2... | ecosystem: Engineered > Solid waste > Grass >... | reverse complement strand
TGCGTGGGGAGTATCCGTTGGAGCTAAGCCATACGATTTATACAGGGGTCATGCCTTATTCACCTTCTAGCTGTGTCAACGCCGCGTTCAGCCTGACTATCCGCCCCTGGTTTGTTGCTTCGCAAGCGCCTACGCGCCCAAGTGTCAAGTTCGCCGGCCTCGACCGATCTTGTTCGTGCCAACCATGATACTGATCGCCTGCCAGCCGGTCCTTCAAATGCCCTGTTTGGAAGACGTCTGACATCTAAGTGGACATCAAGGCGCAATGGACGAAGACACTCCCGGTGTGAGCACGCAGCCCCGGCAGCCCGTCCCGCCCACTACGCCCAGCGCGAAGGATCCAACGACCGCTTCGAACACGTCTGCTGCACCTGCTGCAGCGTCCTCTGCGTCTTCGGCATCCGTTCCGCCCGTTGTCCCGTCCAAGAGAAGGAGAGGCTATGGAGTGGTAACGCCCAATGCGTGCACTGAATGCCGGAAGAAGCGATCCAAGGTTGGTGGATGGCTGCCGCAGTCTCCATGTTTCTGCCCTTTCTCCCTTCATGAAGAAGGACGGTGCTCACATGCGCTTCGCCCCTTTAGTGTGACGGCCAGAAACCGTGCGGCCGATGCAAACAGCACCACGCGACGTGTATCTACGAGGTGCCTGTTCGACAGTCGAAAGACACCCTCCGCAGCGAGATCGAACAACTCCGACGTCAGCAGAGCAAACACACGAAGGTGCTTGATGCCCTTGTCCGTTCTCCTGCCTGGGAAGAGGTTCTCACGCGCCTGCGCAAGGGCGAGAGTATCGACTCCATTTGCGAATGGCTTGAGGGGACGCTTCCCTCAGGAGGAGGGGCAATGCCTCCGCCTGGCCGGCTGGGTAGTGGCTCAGTAGAAGTTGTTTCTGTCCCCGGCTTCGCGGGATACGGTTCTGTGCCCGGGCAGGTGTCGCATGCTGCTCCGCACGATGCAGACTTGCAAAGCTCCAGGGGTCGCCAGTTTTCTTTCCAAAGCATGGAGAGTGGCTCCCATCCGTCCTCGGTGAGTTGGCATGTCGAAGGGGTAGGGGGTCAAGAGTCGCGTGTTGATTTGTGGGTTGAGAGCCAGGGCAGGTACTCTGTCGGTCCGGAGCCTCATCCTGCAGAAGATATACTGTTCGGTGAGATTGGCGAGATGCAAGTTCCTCCAGGAGCGTGGACAAACATCACAAATGACTCAGGACTTATTCGGCATTTACTGGCTCTGTACTTTTGCTGGGAATATCCGACCTTCGCTTCGCTGAGCAAGGAGCATTTTGTTAAGGACTTTCTAGAGGGTCGCCATCGCTTCTGCTCGCCTATGCTCGTCAACGCGCTTCTGGCATTAGGCTGTCGATTCTCAACAAAGCCAAACACCCGCGCAAACCCTAACGACCCACGAACCTCAGGAGACCACTTCTTCCAAGAATGTGTACGGCTGTACGATGCCGAAGACAACCATCACAAACTCACCACTATCCAAGCCTTGGGCATCATGTCTATCAGGGAGGCGAGCTGTGGCAGGGATTCAGAAAGCTGGTATTATGCTGGTCAGAGCATCCGGATCGCCATGGAAATGGGACTGCACCATATACCAGAGGGCGATGAACATGACGATGAAGCCCAGGTTCAAGCCGCGACCTTCTGGGGTGCTTTTGCTCTGGACCAGTAAGCCTTGTTCTTCATACACCTTCATGATGTGTTGGAATCAAGCACCATCTGACCTTGTCGTCCAGCGCATGGTCGCTTGCAACAGGGACTCTGCCTCAGTATTCCCGCTTTGCTCAACTACCGCCGAAGCCTCCCATAATCAGTGACATCGAATCGTCCCTCTGGATTCCATATACGGATGACGATGGTAGCAAACGGCTGCCCTCGCTGATTGAGATAAAGAACAAGCTGCTAACGGTCATCAGACATCCCAGTTCAGTCCTGCAAGCAACCATCGAATGTTCGGTCTGTGTACAAATGTTTCTGCGAGCTCAGCGAGCTTGTGCACCAGTCTCTCTACGTTATGCATTCTCCGGATCGGCCCCTGACCAGCAGGGCGCTGTTACACACGTACACCCAGTACCTGAACTGGTATGACAAAATTCCGGAGGTTCTCCGGTTGGGTCACAATTTTACCCCGGCCGTGCTGTTTGCCCAGTACGTTTCACAAGCCTTAGGCACCACAAAGCAAAGTTTGGCGTACGCATGGAGTCTGACTTAGATGCAGCATGTATTACCACTTCGCAATACTCCTTATGTTCCGACCGCTCATCAAGCTGCGTATCATCGGCTCAAGTATCGTCCCTCGTGATGTCTGCTTGCAAGCAGCCGATGCCATATCGGGCTTGCTACGTTCCTATTCACGGCTTTATACGCTTCGCCGCACACCATCCTTTGTTCCTTATTTTGTCCTTACGTCCTCTATCATGCATCTTGCCATTGCAGCAACCACCCCTGACTCTAGCACCGATACACACACCTCAAGGCATTGCGGACACTCTAGCTCTGACCCACACCATCCGGATCAGAAACCGTTACGTGAACGGATTATGGAGTATCTGGCTCGTGGCATCGCAGATCTCACCGAGATGATCCCTTGTCATAACTTCGCCGAGCAGGCCCTCAACATTCTGCGGTACCTGGCGAAAAGATGGAACATCAACGTTTCTGTCATTCTCCCCAAGCAAGAACCGGGATATCAACAGCTCGGCTTTACCAGGCCGGTGACAACGAGCCTGAACTTCTTCGCGACAGACTTTTCAGAGAGGGACTTCAACTGTGAATGGGGTGCCGAGACTACCGTGACTGCTGCCGCTACTGCCGACGTAGAGAACCGGCATCGTCAGGGCAGTGGCGACTTGAAAGACGAGATTGAGAAGCAGGAAGAGAAACTCATCGCCGCTGTGGCTGATGCGGTGGCGGCGGAAAACCCACTGTTTTGGCCATTCCCAATGCAAGGACGCCCGATATTGCCGTCCGGACGTGAGTTGGAGGAGGCCGGATTTGCCTTGCTCTGACATCCCTGCCCCGTAACCAGCCATTGCTTTTTCTGCCATAGGTGGAATGGAGCCCTCAATCCATCGTGTTTAGGAAGTTACGGGCATAGAGAAAGGAACTGTTGATAAAGGGGTAAGAAGAGTAGTTGGATCGGCATCAGATGTAATTCTGTCTTCTCTCTCTCACTCTGTGCATTGGATAAAAGAGAAGGTGTTGTAACGGAACCAAGGGAGCAACCTGCATAAAGGCATCCGGCGCATGGAGTTGAGGACATTGAATGGAAGTGGATTATCATTTTCGTGCTTGAACTCCTCCAGCGAAAGCCATGCTTTGAAGTGCACCAGTTCCAAGACGTCTTGTTGGCCGTGGCTTTTCCATCTTTGAGTCCCTGACCAGGCCAATTCTTCTGGGTTAATTACCTGATTTTGGCATAATTTGCACTTCAGCCGAAAGAGTTGAATCTACAAGAGCATCACTTCCTTATCAATAGTCATGCCATGCAGACGCTCGGCGAAGAAAAAGGGCACAAAGATAGAACTGGTGATGAGACCCTGCTTACCGGAAGTGTTGTTCATATCTGCAAGGTTCCTGGACTCAATGATGCGGGGCCAACCGAGGCTTCTGGGGAATGACTCGGGCCGTTGAACCTCATCCCGTGTTGTGCTTATGGCCTTGCTTACAGCATACACAGGGGTCCCGGTTGCACAAGTCGGCTTTCTTCTCCGTGCTTCCGACCGCTATTGGGATGAAAGCCCATTCTGCTTGTTCAAGCCCTCAAGAATGGGCCCAAGAAGGGCCGCCCACATATATCTATACAAATGGAAAGGGAGGTGGCACAGGGGTTACAAGTATAAAGCAATTCATATCCTGAGCTGTGCAAGTTGCCGCCAGCGGCGCCTATCGAAACAAAACCAGAATGCCAGTAAGTCAGAAGGCACACACACACACACACACACATATATATATATATATATATTTTGAGAAGATTGGCTTGATCAGCCTGTTCAATGCAACGGCGGGGATCAGTCCTGTTTCTGGGTGTACTTCACTCATCACAACAACAACAGACAACAAAGACTTGCCCCTGAAATGTACACTTCACCACGCTCCCGATCAGAGCACACAATATAAAGTCGTCAGATAGCTGGTCTTAGCAAGGATACGTCACCTGCCTCTGCTTCGGGCAGTTGGTGCCGAGGCAAGTGAACACATGTTTCGTTCGATCATGTTTCGATCCCCACGCGGCGTCCCATCCACATGGAAGCATCTAAAGATGATGAGATGAACAAACATACTAAGAAACAAAGCAAGAAACAAGAGCCGGGATCAGGGGGCCAGCCAGCACCCAGCAAGCGGTCCTCTCACTTTGGGCTCGCAGCGCTGATTGGACAGAACCCCCTGTCTCCCGCGTTGTTTCGAAACGCCAGAACCACAATAAAGGGCTGATAGGGCGCTGGACTTGCCTCATCTTGGGCTGTGTTTCAGATGCAACAGGGGTCCTGCCGAGGCCGGCAGTGCCCGCTGAGCGGGCGACACTGAATCCGCCAATTGCATCGAGGAGAGGAACTCTCTCCCGTGGTGTCGTGCTGGTGGGAAGGCTCGCGATCTGTCGCCCCCTTGTCGGCATCCTCTTCGCTTGCCTCGACCTGGGCCGTGGGCTTTTTGGGACGTTCCGTTGGGCTGCAGTGCTGCGCCTCGGCCGTCCCCAGCGCTGAATGGACGAATGTAGAAACGAAAAGGAAAAATGGGAGAGTTGCAGCAGATATGGCTCGAATCGGCCGTTTATAGTTCGCTGCTAGTTGTCCTTCTGCTCGGGACTGCAGCTCTCTTCTGCCCATGGCGTATGTCATATGTGGTTCTATGCTGTCTTGGGCTACCCTTTTCCATATTCTGGCTGTTTGGTTTCTCCGTTCTCAGCCCCCGTGTCTTCGCCGCTCCCTCACATCCGTCCATCCATCCATCCATCCATCCATCCATACATACATAGACTCCTTCGTCCCCTTGTCCATCAATTGCCCAATCACCCTTGCAGGGTGCTTGGCTTTGACAAAAACAGAGCTCGTCTTATATTCGTCCCGTCACCCGTCACCCACAGCGCGGCCGTGCCCCGCTGACAGGTCTTCTTTGCTTCCCCTTCTCACTTTTCCCATCTCCAATCTGATACCCCAGCGTCGCATTGTCACTATGGCGCATTAACGACGCCCTGTTCCAACTTCGCCGTTTTGCTTCGTCGAGCCTTCCGATTCCAATTCTTGTTTACGCTACATTCACATAAATATCGAGGGTTTTTTTTTGCAGTCCTTGTTGCTTCCTATGCATCCCTTTCGCAATTCTCAGGCTGATCCGCTGGCGGAGAAGGCCCGAGCCAAGGTCCAGGAACTTGTAGACGATGGGTTATCACCCCAGCTGCTGTTGACAGCAGTACTCGAGAAGTGTAATGGTAAGGATGAGGATGTACCCTTTTAGCGCTTGAGCGGCACACTTAGAATGTTCTTTCCAGAGTTCGCGTTGCAACAATCATGGCAGCAAGTTCAGAGCAACCTTGCCGCAGCCGGCCATATCGGCCTGTCCGCTTCGAATGCTCGCTTGTCGGTGTCGACAACAAGCTCGAAGTCATCCGGGAGGTCAAGCATCATGTCAACCGCGACAACGATGAGCTCAGCGTCATCACGTGGTGGGATAGGAGAGGTAGGGGGAACGCAAGAGTTTACTGTCGCTGCTTCTGCTGCTGCTGCTGCGCCTGCTCCGCCGCCGCCGCCTGTACCTAAGCCGCCCGCGCCACCTGTGAAGAGCAGCAACCGCGGGGCATCCAAGACACCAGGCACATACTGGTGTACGTTCTGCAATGTTGACTTTCAGCGCAAGTTTGATTGGAAACGGCATGAAGACGAATTTCACGAGCGCTACAAGCGCTACCCCTGCCCCGACTGCAACCGGGTCTTTTGGGGCGCCAACACCTTTAACCAGCATCACAAGAATGCCCATGGCTGTACCACTTGCCCGCATGCTGACAAGGTGATTAAGTATACACGCCGCAAGACTGCCTGGTATGTGTTGTTCTCTCTCTCACTCTTGGACCTGCTTTATTCAGATGATCGTCGGGAACTACGTGGCTCGTCTCTCCAGAGAAGGTTGTATATTAACCAGATTCAGGGGTTGCGGATTTTGTGGCGCCTTTGTCCCTTCTCGTGATCGCTATTTCGACCATGTTGCCAGGCATTATGAAGAAGGTTGCAAAAAGTCAGAGTGGAATCACTCCAAGGTTATTTACGGCCTGCTCCATAACCCCCATGTCAAGCAAGCATGGGACGAGCTTCAGGACGAGAAGTATGGCCACCTCCCAAAGAATCAACAACCGCGGATAGGTTGGGACCCCAAAACCACCGGTCACGCTCAGGGCTTCTTGGAGGGTGAGAGCCCAGGCAACCTCCAGGATCTGCTCGAGTTTTTCGTCGCGGGCCGTGACGATCCGAAGGCTCTAGCTCAAAAGGCCGACGAATGTGCCATCAAGGTTTGGCCACACCAACTACGAAAGGACTCTTCCTCAGCCTCAAGCTCCAATGCGACGTCTTCATCTCCATCCCGGCCTTTTTCCGAGCCGGCGAAGCCAAAGACCCCCGTCCCGAAGACTTCCACGAAACACCTGTCCTCGCCTGATCGCCCGCTCCCTCCCGACCCTCCCGTTTACATCGACGAGCCGCTACCAAAAAAGCAGCGCAACCACTCGCCCCCGGCCAAGATTCAAACGCCCTTTGGCTCCGTGGAGAAGCCGCCCCTGCAGCCGTGCATCTTTGACCAAGCCCAGTCGCCGTCGGCCGTCGTGACCCCGATCTCACCTTTCGATCAAACGATGTTGGACACCACGATGTCAACGCCTGCGACGGAATCAACAAGTTTCTTTGACTTCTCCACGACACAGCTCCTTTCACACACGCAGCAGCCAACATCGCAACCACAACAGCAACCACAACAATCCCCATATCCACCACAGCAGCCATTTCAACAACCACAACAAGGCCATCACCAGGCACCCCAACTACCGCAGCTGCAACATCAACAGCAAGACCTCCTTCTGTCACCCACCGTCTTTGACGACTGGAGTAGCACGGCAGGCACGATCGTTGATCCTTCGATATTTACCAGCGTTATGGCTTTGGGCCCAGGGTGGCAAACCGATTTGCATCAGCAGCATTTCGGATCGGCGGGATGATGACGATGTAGGAAGAGTGTAGACACTATCGGTCGGCTTTGGATTACAGAGTTCCTTCCGGCTTGCGGTTTGCGACTAATGAGACCACGAGCAAGGATATGTTTGTCCCTTCACTTCGATTTATTGATTACCTTCGTCTCGGAAGGTCTTATGAGGAGCGTCTTGGATCGGTTACTTCTGTCCAGGTCCGCGGTACTAGAGATGGTGTTAATCTTCTCATAGGAGGGGATGTGAACAAATGGGCGATTAGATCAGGAAACAAGGGGAAATTCTGTGGCGGGTCCCCTGGAGGAACCCTAGGAAGGGAATCAGGACGGTGTGGATGGAGGTTGGATATGGATCCCATGAGTTATTCAGATGGCTCTGTAAAGCTTAGAAAACATTGGGCTGGTTCGTTCGATATACCCCATACCCCTTAATAAACGTATGCGAAGTGGGAAGTAAATGCATTCAACTTGTCGGCACCGAAATTTTGGATAATAACCTTGAAGAAAGCGCCCAACTAGGTCATAGACAGAAACGTATCTGCCCCATCGAAACTACTGTACTCCCAGCCTTTCAACTACAAACTCTCTCCTTGAGTGTTTCTCGAAACCGCACATACTGTTGCTAGGAGTGTTCAGGATAACAATCCCCCACACGGCCTGTTGGTAGCGGCGACTTGGTGGCTTGAGCTATGTCAGAATCTCCCGTCCAGTGCCGAGCAAGATATGTTGCGGTTGATTCTACTCAGCAGTTCGACAGTTGGTAGCTTCAATTGGTGATTAAACCCTTCATCTTCTGCAGGACTTAGACGTTCATGTCACTTGGACTTTGCGCAATCACCTCTGAATTTTGTAGAGGCGATAATGGTTTTCCAATTTACAATAATAATCAATGAGCAATACTATTCCCATGATTCTGTGCTCTCATCGCCCCCCACCACAGTTTGTTGTTGATATGTTCTGACCTCAATACTCTGGGAGACTTGAAAGCACTGACAACTGATGCATGAATTATGATTGGAGAGAGTAATTGCGGGCTGGAACTCGAGCGTCAGACAACAAAGTAATAGAGGGCCGCTACCTCCAGCCGCGATATTAGTGTCGACTTCTGATCTGGATATTGCAGGTTAGCATCGTTTAAACGTGTTTCTACTTGTTAGATCATGCGCATAACGGATTGACCCAACGTCGAAGATAAGCACCCCGAGGTGAGGAGAGGGTTTAGTTCAATTACTATTTCCCAAAGCAAAGTTACAGCATTGAGATTTGCATTCTGTATCTGTGTGGCTATGTACCCAGTTCGGTAAACAACCCCTTACTCCTCGGGTTATTTGAGCTCAAGACAAGACTTGTTTCCAATATCAGGTTTGCATTCCACCAGAATCTTGGACCATGCTTTACGAATGCTTGTTTCTCGCGTGTAAATGTCTCTTCCATTCAACCACTAGACGGTAGCAAATGGGCCAAAATGTCTGAGCACCAAGCTACTTGTGATGAGCTGTGGCGTTGGGGAAGCTTCTTTGCAAAGGGGGAGGATTCTGAGGAAAGAGATCAAACCATGGTTCGTTGTGTGCCCCGTGCTCGGTGTGCTATCTGCTCTTTTGTTGGAGAGTTTTGATGAGCGGTCAGACGCTTCAACGGCGACATTATAACAGGCTGCAAGACTATTATAGCCGAATAATAGATAATGAGAAGCGAACGTCGTGCCCAACTTCTTGAACTCGACCAGTGACAGATCAGGTACCCGGATCATGTTTTATCCCTTCTCCGTATATTCATTAGGTATCATGCAAACGAAGCTGTCAAACTTCCTTTACAGGCAGAATAAAGATAAAGCCATCGCGAGAAGAAGCTAGTTCGGTGGCTAATACAACCACGTCTTCGAATGGACTAGACCGTTCTTGAATGTGTTATCAATGATGTGTTGGTATTTCTGTACTTGGCTCATTGCTCTGTACTCGGTGACTGCTACAAGAGGCCCAGCGAGTCTGCAATAAGTCGACAGTGATCTGAAGCTCGCTCTCTCCGGCTCAGCCATGCCTCTTCCATTCTGCGAGCTAAAACTAACTAAATACTTCTCAACGCTTGCCGCCTTTGTAATCTAAGAGGCCCCGGGGGACTGATTGGGAGCTTAAAGCAGCAATTGGTGGGTCTCGTTTCGTGTAATCAGCCCGTTGTCAGAGTTGTCGGGAGAAAAAGCACGAAATTTTCCTTATGCGGCTTAACACTCGTCCAGTCAGCGAAACGGCGACCGCTCTGATGGTGCCCATGCACGTCCATCTATTGGCATCTAGGTTTCAGATATCTAGGACAAGTCCTGGAAACCAGAAGGAGTTGACGATTTGAGATGACATCATTGGCAGCCAGCTTCTGCCATCTGACAAGTAGTAAACAAAATTAGCGCCCATGCGTAGTGTATGCAACTTAACGGTATTGAGAGGAGCAGCATGCCATCATAAAATAAGCGCGGGATGAATCGGTCGATTCACAGGGATCCCAGGAAAAGTGCTATCTCATTCAGCCCTAGGGGGCTAACTCCCTGGTTAGGTTAGTGCATGTACAATAGTGTAGAAGTGCGATCTCCAATCCGGCTGTTCTTTTTCGAAAAGATCGGGAGGTAAGGCGGTCACCACGTGCAACATGTCTCGTCGGCGTCAGGTCGACCCACTCATGATCGAACGCTGACGATTCTCGAGCATCCTTCTCGAGCTCAAATTTTTCAACCGGCCGGCGCAATTCTTGCTGAGTCTATCATGGCGCCTGGACTTCCACGGACAGTGGGCTGATGGGTGGTTCGAGTGATGGAGATGCCACGCAGCTGGCTTGCCGGCAACGATGCAGCAGTCACATCAAAAAGGACGGACGTGCAGCAATAGGGCGAAAAGCCGGAAGGCCGATGAAACAGGAGTTGTGGTGTTCGCTATGAGAGGAGGGTTGTTGAAGTTGACCTGCAACTGAGCGCTTCCCAGTTTCTGTGAGAGCCTTTCACCCCGCATTTGCACCATCCAAACAATTGCTGGTTCCAAAAACTCCCCTGCGTGGTTGCTTGCAGCGTGACCGCGACCTCCTGCCTTTGGCCTTCTGGAACCGTGCAACCTCGTGTGGGGTTTAGCACAGATCGGACCAATCGTAGAGCTTGCCGGACGAACGAGTGGGTTTTGAACCGCTGAGCGGGGGGCTGTTTGGACGACTAGATCAGCCAAGATCAGCCGGCCGTGGTGGGGCAAGCCAACGATCCACTCGGAAATGCTGGGGATTGATGGAGCCGTCTGCGATGCGAAGGCGCAGGTGATAACAGGCGAGTAAGAGCCGGTGAACGAGGCTCGATGTCCGGATCGATCGTCTTCTGCCTTTAATGACCCCCTTATTTTCCCTGCTGTGTGCTTCACGCGAGGGGGGCAGAGCAGCCAATTTTTTGATCACCCAGTTTTCAGTTCATGGCTCAGGAGCATTCCCACAGCAACAGCAGACCGGTTGAGCGGGTTGACAGCCTGCAAATGGCACAGACGGCCCCAACAGCCACGCAACTGGAACAGCAAGCATCACAACAACAGTCACCGCCACTCTCCCATGGGCTGGACGCGCCCGCCGGGACTACCGAAGGTGCAATAGAAACACTTTCGACCTCAGGTGATAAAAGCAGTGCGGGCATTGCCTTGACAGCTCCTGCGAGCTCGTCAAGTTCAGCATCACGCATCGACGCGTACACCACTCTAATCTCTCCAACACAATACAAGCCTTGCCGGAGCCCCGAAATGGGCCCCATCTCCCGGATCTCAACGGCGGTCTCAACGCCGGAACAGCCACAACAACAGCCTTCCCATCCGGTGGTCTTGGCCCAAACATGTCGAGCAGACGAATGCTTGCTCAAAATGCTCGCACGGCTCGTCGCTTTCACTGTAAGTAGTCCATATTCCTGCTTCGTTTTGCGCCGGGGAAGAACCAATGCTGACCGCTCGATGCTGTAGGATGTCTTCCTTGCTGGACTTGTATGGTGCTCTTCGATGGTGTGGAGTGATCAAGGCATGCTGACTGGGCCAAGGTTATTCCCCTAATTCCGTTCCTCCTTGAAAGCAGGAGTCATGTTCCCCAGGGGCAACGTAAGCCACTCTTCCTGCTTGCCATGCACACTTCGCTGACTTGCTTGATCGTCAAGTCCAAATATGGACTGCCGTCCTTGTATCGGCCTACGGCGGCGCTTCTGCCGTTATTTCTCGTACGAAGCCCTCGAGAGCCCCCCTTTCTCCCCGTAATGCATCGTTCTAACGCGCCCCGTATGCAGCTCTCGTCTCTCATCTCCCCCAGAAAGGGCTCTGGCCCTTCGCCGTGCTCTTCGCCGGCCTTGTGTGCGCAGCGGCTGCGTTAAGGGTTTTTCAGTCTTATTCTGATGTCTGCTCGCTCATTTTCGCGCGCGCTCTGCAGGGTATCTCGGCTGCTGCGCTGACGGCTGCGGTTTCTGGCATTATCGCGAAAGTCGCGTGTGCTGCTGGCCGTCAGGCCACTCCTCTTTCTCCGGCCGTTACCCAAAATATGGCCATGACCATAGCTCCGGCCGCGGCTGGGCTTCTGCACGACTATTATAACGTCAACGTTGTCTTCCAACTTGCATACGGCCTTGTGGGGGCGAATGCGCTGTTGACGCTGATTGCAGCGCTGGCCAATCAGAGTCATCAGCCCACAGAGGGGCCCGACAGCTGTCCAGTCGAACCACAGGCTCGTGGCTATGGCACAATCCACTCTGGCTTTCCTCGGTCCGGCTCTTCCCCAATTTCTTCGAGATCCATCTCGCCTGCATCGTTCCCACTATCGTTCCCACCCAGATCTAGCCACAGGGAGCCTTCCACGTTCCACTCCAATGTCACCTGGAGCCATCGGGTTCTGGTGGCCTTCTTTGGTTATCTGGTAATTGGGCTGCTCACCTCCGCTCTGCAGAGTGTGCTTCCGCTCTTCGTCCAGCGCCAATTCAAATGGCCTGTGTCTGCAGCCGGTCTCATTTTTGTTCCCTTGTCAGCTCCCGCCGCCCTCATCGGTCCTCTTTCTGGTGCTTTAGTGGCTCGCATTCCCACATCTGCCCGCTACCTCACCGCCTTCGGTTTCACCGCCAGTATTCCAGCCTTCGTCTATCTCGGGCAGCTAGACGGCAGCACAAAACTTAAGCTGCACGCCTTTATCATGACACTCACCGGTCTCTCCTCCGCCATCGCGCTCGCGGGGGACCCCTTGATCGAGGAACTCACCAACGCCCTCAACGCCAGCGGAAGCACAACAACGCATGTCACGACCCTCCCTAACCTCGCAGCTTCGTGGGGAAGCTTTGTTGGCCCTCTGTTTGCCGGTGCCGTCACCTCGCTCTGGGGATGGGCGATCATGAATAGGTCACTGGCTCTGGTTAGCGCTGCAGCCGGCTTGGTCTCGCTCTTCTTCCTCCAGGGCTGGATCCGGAGCCCGGCACCCGAGGTTCGCAGTCATCGCACGGAATCCAGCTCCGACGAGGAGTCAGCTCCTCTCCTGGCAAGCGAACGCTCCGGCAATGCCGTGTTCAGCAAACTCGCAGCCCACAAGCAGGAGGGTGCCGATTGCAGTCGTCGATCAGATTCTGAATCGTCCTCGCCGCACACGCAAAAACGCCGCAAGCATCGTCGCCATTTCAGCGTCGATAACTTCTCCCTCACCACCAGTGCCGGCCCAGGCAGCATTGACTCGACCACATCATCCGTCCGTTTCCAGGCCTCGCTCGAAACCCCCATTCCTAGCCTCCCTCGCTGCACTCATTCCTGCGACAGCAAGAAACCGGCTGCTGCCCCGGAACGCCGTTATGTCCTGCGCGAGGCCGCCGAGGAAGAAACAACAACTACCGACCCCCTGCTGGCTGAGGGTAGCCTGTACGTGATCGACGAGGAACGTGATCCGGCCGCTTCTACTGTTAAGGCCGACAGCGAGGCCAAGAAGAACAAGAAGAAGAGGAAGGTCGCCGTGTTTGAGGAGGGCACCGCACCACCTGAGCTGCTGGCTCGGCACCGGCATCACGTTGTGGCTATCAATGCCATCGATGGCACTGCTCAGATGGTTGAGGGTGCCGATGCCCAGAGCGTGGGGCATTCTGTGTGTGTCACGGAAAACCTGAGTCAGAACGATGATGAGGAAGAGGAGTTAGAGCAGACTGCGACTGTTCGGCGGTATGTTGTTGTGATTATTGAAGAGGATGAGGCTGAGACTGGTAAAGCTGAAGAGAGGAGGTGATGAGATGGGTTCTAGCATGAAATGGTTCGAGGTTCTCTATTTATTGGATTATATCAGGGGACGAAGTTGACAATTGTTAAAGCTGAAGAGCGAACAATTATCAGATGGGATACACCATGGGTTTGGTTTTGGGTTTGTTTTTCTATTGGTTTTCTGGGGAAAGAGTCTCTGCATTTCAAAAAAAAAAAAAAGTGAATGTGAATTTCTCGAGATCGAGATGGGATGAACTCACGGATGTACAAGGATCTAAGGCAAATATACCGGGATCAGCTGCTAAACACATGTTTTTGGGACTGAACTGAATTGGCTGAGTCAATTATAATTGCTTATCATACTGGGCTGAGTGTTGATGGTTCTGTGTGACAAGACGTGCAACCCCCAAATGATTGGGACTGTTGTCTAGTGAAACTTTCCGAACTCGTTCATATCCGAGCGACGACAGCTCTGAGACCTCGCAGGTTAGCACTGTTTGAGCAGAGGTGGTTCTAAGCACATACTAACCATTGATGAGCCGCAACCATACAATGATCGAATGGATTGCCGTCATCATGTTGTTGGATCTGTTCATTCTGCAGGAATTTGTCAATGCCCTTAGACCTTTTTGGGTTTACCAGGACCTTGTGAAACCCAGCCAGTTCATGTGCTCCCCAATTTGAGACGAAAGGCCTAAATAGTTAACAGGGAAAAAAAAGGTTTTCTTCCTCATTTTCTTTCTGAAAATAGTCAACAATATCATACCATAAGCTCCAGGCTTCAAAGCCACCCTGGATAAATGGTGGGCGCCCTCAATCGCCCCCTTTCCCCATTCTTCCCAAACACCGAAAACTAACTTGGCTTCCAAGTCTGCACCGGCGGTCGTCGTCTTCACCCTCGGTTTCCTCGGCTTCCTGCTCGTTCTGGCCGCCATCGGCCACTGCATCCACGACGGCCGCTTCAACCCCAGCTCGCGGACGGCGGTCCTCGTGTACAACGCCTCCTTCGCCGCCGCCGCCGCCGAACGCCTCAACCCGGGGGGAACCATCTCCCCAGACATCACGGCGTTTCTGGCGCAGCAGGTCGAGCAAGAACGTCAGAGAGCTCGGGAGGAGGAACGTGCACGGTCCCGGGAGCAGTCCGGGCAGAGGACGGGCCCGTGGCAGCGGGGATGGAGCTCCCTTCTTCCCCGGGGATATGGGTCTGGCGGTGCGCCTACGTCTGGTTCCCGCTACGGAGTCGGGCCGCCGCCGCCGTCCTCGTCAGGCACGGGCTTTCCCCGGCCCAGACAGTGGTGGGTGCGGGGCCCTGCGCACCAGCGACCCAACGATCTCGAGTCTGGTCGTCATCCGACCCGCCCCCGCCAGCAGCACCGGCGCCGCCCCCCTCGTCGCCGCGACAGCAGCGAAAGCGATAGCGATATCCCCTGGCTGTCCTACTGCTGGTGGCTGGACCCGGACGTGGACCCGGATCTGCCGCCTTATCCGGGCC
>Ga0065720_1020386_pt1 | contig 14889 bp, 15 predicted proteins | sample Thericmetagenome_FD_59107 | JGI IMG/M metagenome (GOLD analysis project Ga0065720, IMG submission 59107) | Thermophilic microbial communities from the Joint Bioenergy Institute, California, USA of rice/straw/compost enrichment - eDNA_2 v2... | ecosystem: Engineered > Solid waste > Grass >... | reverse complement strand
TTTTTTTTTTTTTTTTTTTTTCCTTTTCTATTTCCCAGAGACACGAAAGCATATTAACTTTGCTGTGTTACAGACGAGCACCGCCGTTATTAAGCACTTAACTGACTGGATGGTCTGAAGACACTGGGAATATGACATCAGCCCATCTGTTGTCAACTGTTGCGCCGGGGTCCCTCAATTGCCCCAACGACTACACTCGTTCGAAGTCATAACTTTTGTGTACCCGAGTAACACCAACGGCAGCAAAGGGGTTGCCAGAGCCAAACAGTGGCTTACCCAGCAACCAAGGGAGAAACACTCCCAGATAGTCTCCTGGCTCAGCCATGTGTTTTGGAATGAAATGAAGCCCAATGTCATATCGTTGTAAATGTTCTTGGATATGGTATAAGGGAAGAGATACCAATTTGACCTCAGGATATGACAGGAGGATATGATGAGGCTCGAGGAACATGCTTCATATATGGGATATGATTTGCAGTCGTTTGTTGGTGGCTTTCGATTTGGACGTCTGATGATCTTGGGATATGGATGAAGACAATGATGGATGACTAGCATGACAGGAATATGAGTAGAATGATGACGACACTTATTTAGACGGTATGGGATACTTAGTGGGTTGGAATTCTATATGGGAGCACTATTCTTCCTGGTGTTGCCCTGCGGGGGGATATGATGTCGTACTTGCATCCCTCATGAGACACACAGAAACATAGCCATAAACGAACGCATGAGACTAGGGCAATTACCCTATGTATCTCCAGTTATTCTACGCTATGAATGCTATACATTGTCCCCCTGAGCCACTGCTCCCATGCTGATGCCGTTTGTTAGGATAAAGATGCAATGCAATGCTCCCATTCCGATGCCAGGTACCTAAGTAACCATCATCATCGCCTAATACCAACACAGATAGTATGTACACAACTCTACGCCCGCCCAAAGCCGGTGCATAACCAGAACATTGTTACTTTTTTTCTTTTTCTTTTGCTTCACCACCATTCCTTCCCGTATCCCACCCAGCACCGCTTCCCAGGATCCCTCTGATAGGTATTATGCAGCAATGAAAAAGCTCGTCGAGATTACCCGGTCAAGTCCGTCAGGACTAGCGGGAATCTGACGCCCCTCGGAAAAAGGGAGAGAGAAAGCAGCATCACATCCGTCGAGAAAGCTCATGCCAAAGCAAGATATCCCGGTAGCGGGCGAAAAAGAAAAGCAAACCCGACCTACACCCAACCCAACACCCTGTAAAAACCCGGTACGCCGCACCGAAAGCAAAGTCAGAAAACGATAATGGGGAAACTAAACGGAGAAAAAGAACCCAAATACAAGACCGAAGGATCAACCAATCCCACAATGCCATAGACAACACTCCAACAACTTGACACCCGAGACGCCCCTTCAGCCTTAAAGGGGATGTTGTCGCAAATGAAATAGCGAGACAAAGCAAGCCAGGCCTCGAAAGCAAATCTGGGGCAGAGATAAGGTCGTAAAGTAATGATCATCAGGTGTCGTTAAGGAGGCGAATCCAACCACATAGTGGTATCCTGAGAGACTCTACAAGGCTAGAGGCATACTGCTCTAGTGGTGATGCTGATGTGTAAGAGATCCTTTATGAGATCTCGTCGAGGGAAAGGTGGGTATCCTTAATGCCGTAGAGATGGGCATTCTTCTTGGCCCACTGCCGAGTCAGAATGGATGCTGCGTGTCGGGTCAGCGAATCAAAACCTGCAACATGGGGAAAAGTTCATGACGCCAACATACCCTTCAGGAACTTCTTGCTGGCGTACTTCTTGAAGAAGGCCTCATGGATGACAGGGCGAGCCAAGTAGTCGACCATCAGCAACACGACAGGCTCAATCTCGGCCTCGGAGTAGCCAGCATAGTACTCCAAAGTCTCGTCCTGTAACACATGAAATGTTAGACGCTGCCGAAAAGGAAGATATTCCTTATTTATGCGAGACAAACTCACCCATTCACCACGGTCAAGGATCAACCGCGCAAGGTACATAGCCGCGGCGGCAACGAGACTGGGGCGATAGCACATGAAACGGTGATCCAGCAGGCTGATCTCCATCAAGTACTTTCCGATGGTACGAGACTGGATGTCGTAGTTATCGGCCTTGGAAATGCGCCGAAGGAAGTTCATGGGGTTCGGGTAGCTGAGGTCATAGTTCAGAGTGGCCAGAACGAAGCGCTCGGCGCTCAGAATCTCGGCCTCACTGAAGCCATCGTCGGCAATGTGGCGGAAGTTGGCAATGTGGGGCGACAGAACTTCCTCGTACTTGGAAGCAATGAACATAGCGGTGATGCCGACAAGCTGGAGACGGTCAAGCTGAACAACCTTCTCGGAAAGGAAGCGATCCACAATGTTGACAGCAAGGAACAAGGTCTCGGGCAGAAGGTGGAAGCGAGTGTGAACCTCAACGAGCCAATCAATAAGAATGCCGCGCGTCTTCCACTCAAGGTCCTCTTGATGGGCCATGTAGTTCGGATTGGGGGCTGAAAGGGGCTCGATCTCGCGCAGGTAGTCGAAGATGTCGTTGGCATACTCGGCAACCATGAGCGGGTCATCGAGATCTTCGCTGTCGAGGATCTTGGCAGTCTCAGGAATCGGACGCTTAGTCTGCTGGGGAACGACGGGAGCAACCTCAGGCTCCTTCTTTACAACGGGGGCCTCCTTGGCAGGAGCGGGAGCAACGGGCTGCTCCACAGGCTCGGCCTTGTTCTCCTTCTCAGCTTCGAGAGTGTGAATCTTCTTACGCGTGGGCTCGCCTTCTTCTTGGGCCTCTCTCTTGGCAGCAGTCGTAGTGGAAGAGGCGGCAACCTTGCGCTTTTGGGCACCAACGGAACCAGAGCCCGAGCGCTTAGGTTCGACCTTTTTGTTGATCTCCTTGGTAGTAAGAGCAGAGCGGGTCGACGTTGTCGTCTTCTTGATGCCAGTGGGCTGGGCGGCCTTGGAGACCAGGCCAGCCTTGGAAGTGAGGGCCTTCTTTCCCTCGCCGGCCTCGGCCTTGGACATGTTGCTGACATCATTGAGAGCAGTGCGAGTCCGGGTGGAAGTAGCCTTAGTCGTAGTTGTCTTCTTGGACTGCAAAGCCTTGGTGGGCATGGTAAGCTCGTCGGCATTCATGGCAGCAGCCTTGGCCCGCGTCACCCGGGCGTTGGCTGCAATGCTGTTCTCATCGTTTTCGTTCGTTGCCGAACGTAGGGTTCTTGTTCGCGTCTGGGGAGCTGTCAGCATGCCTTGAGGCCAAGGCGGATTATACATTAAGAGATAGGCGCGTCATGACTCGAGCAATAGCCCAGCATGCGTGTAATTTCTCGAGGGGAATACTTACAACCGGCATCTTGGGTACTGGTATGGTAACAAGAACACAAACGGATGTTGCTAAAGCTGTTAATGCGTCAGCAAGAGCGCGTCGAAGCGGACTCACTATACAATGGGCGGCAGATAGTGAAGCGGCAAAGCCCGACGCGATGGCCGCGGCGGCAGAGAGTAAACAAAATTCGAGGGAATCGTCGAGGGAATCAAGAGGGCAACTCACCAAAGATGCAAGACTAAGAGGAGATGAGGACGATATGTCGTGTCTTGGGGCTGATATGGGTTAGTTAGTCGGTAGGGCGGACGCCAAAACGCGCAAAGTCTATCGGATGCTGCGTTGCGGAATCAGAGCTGTGAGCCTGCGACGCGTTGTCTCGTCCACAGCGGCACACGAAAGTTGATCTATGCTCACAACGGCGTGCCGGCCACAGTTCAATAAAATGGTGGATGCCGATAAGCCGTATGCCGGGGGCGTGACGGTATGATGGAGTGCTCGGCGAAGTTTGTGAGGAGTTGCGGTGGTGATGCAGAGAGGAGCTCTCTGTTTTTAATAAGAGTTAGTGGAGAGTTTATGGGGCAGAGGGTTCGCGCGAGGGAAGGGAAGGGAGAGGTCGTGGAGAGTGGGACGACCCGGGCTCAAATCAGAGCAGACGTGCCTTCGCTGGGGCTGTGGAGGTACCGGGTACCGAAACGTGAATCGTGCCTGCGTCGTGTAGCCGCCTGAACTGTGGGTCTTGGCGTGCCCGAGACGCGTCGACGACAAAAAGGACAGGGCCAGGATTGGCCGACAATGCGGGAGTAGGTGATGCAGCAAACAATTGACGAATTGCGAGGAATTCCTGAGGGCAGAAGAACACAGCAGGAATGTCTTTCTGCGAGATTGGAGGCTGCAATGGACGGGCAGTTCCAGACGCAGCACCAAGCTACAAGTGTTTGTCGAGGAGGTACGGGGTACTTGAAAGCTGGTGGAGGGGCAACGCGCTGGAGCAACTCGCAGTCAAGTCGCGCTTGCTGTTCTCAGAGCCCACTATCAACAGTGGCAACCACGGAGCAACGGGCTTCTGATTGGAGAATGGGCGTGACGGCGTGCAGCATCCCTGCCACCAAAACGCTTCCGCTTTTTTTTTTGCGCGACAAAGCTCGGGGCTCCTGTGGCTGGTACGAGTTGCTATGGCTGGAACAGTGGCGGTGCCGTTCTCTGGGTTCCGACATCAAACGAACCATCCGCCCATGCATTGGGCGCACGGGGCACCTTAGTGATGGCCTGCTGCAGCAAATTTCCCCAGGCGTTCAAATCCAACATCGCTTGTGGGAGTGAGTTGACGACGGCCAACTCTCACCCACCACGCCGAGCTCTGTTTTCTCTCCCAGCAGCCAATTGGCTGCCTGACGCCGTTACCGGCCCGCACAGATACCTGTTGTAGCTTCGATGGTCCCGATATTGACGGTTTCTCGGTCCTGATTCTGGAGCTGTCAAAGCATCGCCCATGATGCTCCAACAACGATTCCGGCCCCTCGTCGGAGGGACCGTCTCTCTGGTTTCGATGTACCAGAGCGCTCTTCGCCTCAGCGTCGCCTCGAAACGGTTCTCCTCGACCGAGACACAAACCACTGCCAACAATGACGCCGGCAGCAGTAGCAGCAGCAGCGACACTTTCACTACCCCGCCATCAAACGATTTCGACCCCGTCAAGATGCGCACCTACAAGCCGCGGACACCCGGTCTTCGCCATCTCAGACGTCCCATCAACGATCACCTCTGGAAGGGTCGCCCATTCCTGCCCCTGACGTTTCCCAAAAAGGGTCTTGGCAAGGGTGGTAGGAACAACACGGGTCGCATCACTGTCAGGCACCGCGGTGGTGGTGCCAAGCGGCGCATTCGTATTGTCGACTTCTACCGCTGGGAGCCCGGCCCGCATATCGTTGACCGTATCGAGTACGATCCTGGCCGGAGCGCACACATCGCGCTGATCACGAATCAGGCGACGGGCAAGAAGAGCTATATCGTGGCAGCCGAGGGCATGCGCGCTGGAGATGTTGTGCAGAGCTATCGGTCGGGCATTCCAAAAGAGCTGATTGAGAGCATGGGCGGTGTTGTTGACTACAGTATCTTGGCTGCGAAGACGTGTTGGAGAGGGAACTGCCTGCCGCTGCACATGATTCCTGTCGGCACTGTCGTCTACAACGTTGGCTCTCGCCCTGATGGCCCTGCGGTATTCTGCCGTGCTGCGGGTACCTATGCCACGATTATCTCGAAGGAGGAAGAGACTCGCGAGGACGGTACCAAGGTCATGACAGGCAAGCACGTCATTGTCCGGCTTCAGAGTGGTGAAGTGCGCAAGGTCAGCAAGGACGCCTGCGCGACGATCGGTGTGGCCAGCAATATCATGCATCAGTACAGGCAGTTGGGCAAGGCAGGAAGAAGCCGGTTGTTGAATATCAGGCCCACAGTGCGTGGTGTGGCTATGAACGCGAGTACGTCATGGAGCTTCACATTGCCCCTTTCTCTCACCTCACTTCTGTTTCCCTACTACCCCCTACTCCCCTCCGTCATGTCGTTCGCCATGCGCTGCTCAGCCGCTGACATCATGATCCAGACGACCATCCTCACGGTGGTGGTCGCGGTAAGTCCAAGGGCAACAGGCACCCGTGCAGTCCTTGGGGCCAGCCGGCCAAGGGCGGCTTCAAGACTCGCAAGAAGAGCAACATCAACAAGTGGGTGGTGCAGCCTCGGATCCGGAACATGGGCAAGCGGCGCAACAAGACCAGCGCCTAAACAACGGGAGAGGAGGTTGTGGTTGTCGGATTACCTACCTTGTACAATATGTAGACCAGCAATGTATTTTTCACGCGTTCGCATGTCCACAGACCACGGCTGTTAAGCTGGACTTCAACACACGCCACCTGGGCTCTCGGGTTTACGGATGCGTGTATTTCTTGCCATATGGACCGTCTGAGATCTGGTGCTGGTATGGAATTCAAGCAACAACTCAGCCGCTTACTTTAACCAACCATAGCACATGCAGGTTTGAAAAGTGTGGGCATCTGGGCTGGGCTTAGCTGCGATTTGGGGACGGGGACAGAAGCGAGCAAAGCTCCCCCCCCCAACATATTGGTACCCCGCGCTGCAGAGTTCAAGCAAGAAGATAGCTCCTATGAAAATGGCGGAGACTACTGGGGAGTCTCACGGAATCTGTCATTACGCACTATTGACGCCATGAAGTCAATCTGCGAGCACGTATCTGCTAGGACAGGCAGGTCGTGGGCGTCGTGGATGTCGTGGATGTCACTACCGCTCTAGTCCAGGTTCAAACGGGCTACCAGTGCTTTGAGCGCTTTCTGTTGCGTCTCGTTCGGCTGCGCGCAGTCCATGCCTGAGTGGTGTTCACTGCTCGTCCGTTCGGGCCCAGAAACGTGTTACCGATCAGGAACCAAGTGCCGAATCGACAGCCAATCCCTATCGTTAGTGGAACCGTCAAGTGGGGCTATGTGCTTGTCGTTCTGGGCGCTCTGGATGTTCTGGATCTGCCGCTGGGCGCTGCGAAATGTGGGCATCGCTGCTGGTGTGGACTCTGGAGGTGGAGGACGGGGGCACTTTGTATGGGGCTGTTTCTGGTTTCAGCTTGAATGGGCCGCAATCAAAGGCAAGATCCGGGCATACGAGTTTTAAGAGATGTTTTAAGAATGCCATTCTCGCAGGGGATAGCCGCTGGTCGTTCTCACGATCCTGATCGTGCAGATATATATTTCAGTTTGGCTCTGGCAGCTGTTTTTTAAAGATTTGCGTGCTGTGCGTTACGCAGCCTGTTTTGCCTCTTATTTTTAACTACTGTTTGCTCACCTTCGGGGAGTCGGGACCGCACACAGCCCTTGATCACGTCCTGAGCCAGCCACTCGCATGCTGGGCATCTCGATCCTTTGTGTGGCTGAGCTTTTTGCAACCCGGCGGCAAGGGCATAGGATCTTGGTTCCAACCACTTAAAAGTGTATGCTGAGGGCTCAGGCGCGATTTTGGGAGCACTGCGTTCGCTGTTCGTTTGCTGTCGCTGCGTTTGGCTTTCCCGCGCGCTGCAAGAGAGGAAGGGCTGAAGTCCAGTGGTGCTGCTGCTTTTGCTGCTGCCTGTGGTTCTGCTGCAGTTGCTGCTTAAAGCACGAAAGGTCTTGGGGAAGAACTGCGCTGGCAGACAAAGTTTCTGTTCATCTAAACTGCCTTAGGTTCCATCCACTGCATCCATCATCTCATCGCTGGTCGTCGCCGGAAAAAAAAAAAGTTCAAGCAAACATCGCTGTTTTCCACACTTCTGACGCTGTGGCCCGCGGCAGTGGAACAACATTTGGAAGAGCCCAATCGGTTCGCAATTTCAGGAAGTTCAGGGAGTTGCCCGCCCAGCGTTCCTGTCATCTTAGCGCGCCTTGCCGCCGTGTCTAACCCGAGTTGGGGGGCAAGGCCCGTTACCTTCGGCCCCTACTTCAGCGCCGCGCGGCCCTGGACCAGCTGAGAACGTCGCAACCCGGGGTCCTGGGGTGCTGCTGCGTCTCACCTGCTAGATACCCCGACATCCGATCTCCCCTTCCTCCAGGCCGTCCTCCTTCTTCCTGGGCTCTACGATTCCTCCCCCCAACCGCCCGCCCGAAAACCCCCTAACAAAGGGGCTTTCCAATGCCCGACGATTCCATCCGCCCCCTCATCCATTCCCGATCGCTCTCGCCAGCGCCGACATTCCCATCTCGAGGACACACCATGGACAACTTTGATCTTCCAAGGGGTAGTGTGCACCGGCCGGGGCGGACATCATGGGTTGTGGGGGCATCGTACGTCTTCGACTGGGTTGTCCTCGCGGCCTTCGGAGCTGTTGGCTATGTCCTTGGCCACATTACGCCGAACAAGAGGCCCTTCTCGCTTGATGATCGCAACATTGCGTATGCTCATCCATCCTGCCCCTTTCCCTTCGTGCCGTCTTGTTTCCCATAGCCGTGTGGTGTCTGTTGCGTCTGTCTCAGGGGTTTCTGACATTTGCTCTCGCCTACTAGTTTCCCGTTCACCGAGGAAGAAACGGTACCTGCGTGGCTCGCGACAATCATCTCCGTCTTTGGGCCCATAGTATTCATCACCATCATCTCCCTCGTCTTCGTTCCCGGCGCGACAGTGCCCCGTGGCACGCCTTCGAGGTTGATATGGCAGCGCAGACTTTGGGAGTTGCACATTGGCCTTCTGGGTCTGGCCTTGTCCATGTGCGCTTCTTGGTTCATCACCAACGCCATGAAAAATCTGTTCGGAAAGCCTCGTCCTGATCTGCTGTCGCGATGCCAGCCCGACCTGGAGAATCTGAACAAGTATCTGATCAGTGCGACGAAGACTTTTGGGGATATAGCGACCATGGCCGGCAAGCTTGTCGATCCTTCGATTTGCAAGAATCCAGACAAATCAAAGCTGGATGACGGGTTCAGAAGCTATCCTAGTGGCCATTCTAGCTCCGCTGCTGCAGGTACGCCATTGCATTTCACTCTTGGGCTGGATTGGTACGGGAAGTCCATGCTAACCGGCTGCCCCAGGTCTGATCTACCTCTCCCTCTTCATCGCGAGCAAGTTCGCCATCACGATCCCCTTCGTTCCTCCGAGCGGGGCCACCGATGCAGCCGCCTTCACAGCTTTTCCTTCGCGCACCCGACTCCCGAATATCAAGGTCTCAGCCCCCGACTCCTACGAAATGACCTCGCGCGACCCTACAACCCATACCAACTCTTCGCTTGAGTCCAACCCGGGCCCCAAGGGCGTTTCACGCCATAACCAGACCATCTTCGCCGTCCGTCGCCAAGCCGCCGCGCCACCCATCTACCTGCTCGTGCTGGCCGTGCTGCCCTTCTTCGCATCCGTATACATTGCCGGCTCACGCTGGTGGGACTTTCGTCACCATGCCTTCGATATCCTATTCGGGTATGGCATCGGCACTATTAGCGCTTTCTTCGCCTTCTACTACTATCATTTACCCATCTCGACGGGCGCTGGTTGGGCCTGGGGTCCACGCAGCGCCGAAAAAGCGTTCTGGGCTGGTGTTGGCAGCTCGAGCTATGCCACGGACCATTTGCGTGGAGAGTACCGGAGAGGCGACGAAGAGGAGGCTCTGCCCGTTGTGGCGACCCATGAACACGAGCAGCGTGACCGCCGTGACGCAGAGAGGGATCCGGCTCCATTTGTGACCTGTGACACAGGGCTCAGCACTGCCTCGTCGGTTGCCATGAGCATGCCCGGGTCACGGAAGCCAACACTGGAGTTAGATAGCCGAGAAACAAGTTATAGGGGAGCCGGTGATAGGATTTGAGGAGATGAAGAGGAGGGGGGGAAATATATGAACTTTGTTTACATTGCAGTGAGCTATTCATCTATTGAATTGGCATTTGATTGGGTTGATTGTTGGTTCGGTTTTCCATCGTCGGGATCAACAACGGGATGGGAATCGGGGTGAGGTTATTGTGCCTTTGTGTCTAGTTATGCTTGTGTCGTTTCTTTTTTAGTCTCGGTGGCCTGTAGGCCTCTAAATACCTATGGGAACTAAAAGGGGCTGCCCTTTTTTCAGGTTTTATCAAAGCTACAATCTACGTATGGTGTCGCTTTTTGGTCCGTCAATGTAGTGCCAAAACGGGATCAAGAGTCAGGATCAGTTGTTAGTGCTCTTTACTATGTTTTAGCAGTGGGTTCTCGGTCACAGGCGAGGTCTTGTTTGTCCAGGGTTCGCGAAGTGTAGCTATGTCCACGAAAGATATTAATTAATCTAGGTTGGCAGGTGTATCTGCTGTGATCTTCTATCGTAACCGTGTTTTCGCGTGCCAGATAACCTCATGTCACCGCAGAACGATGTGAGAAAGTTATGCCACAGGCATACGATTTAGCACCAACAATCGCAACAACAGCGGCATCCGTCCAGCTGTGACTAGGTCACAGGAGACAGAATTTTCGGGTCAGTTGGATCATTTTCTTGAAGGGTCTTCAAATCATGTCTTTTTGTTCCCTAGTTTGCATAGAAGCAAACCACCACATGTTCAATCAATCATTTCTCAGACCAGACTTCTCCATCCCTTATCCGCCAATCCGGGCCAATGATCCCCCGTACCACTTTCATTTCGTTGATTCCATCCCCCTCTACGCCTCTGCCATCATGACGAAAAGCTGAACATCCCAAGATAGTACCAGAAACGAAGGAGGGAAAAAGTCGCATACGACCTGAGCGAGAAAGCTTGGATAATATTGTGAAGGAAAAGGAGACGTAAAAGAAGAGGAAGGGGAGAAGAGAAGCCGAGAACATGCTCCTCCTATGACTGTAATCATGGCCTTCCTCCAACATGACAGCACACTACCGTACGTAGCAACCCTTTCTTTGCCCACGAGAATCATTGTCGCCATAACCTGACCCCAGAAAATACCAATTCCGTGCGATGCCTTTACGCAACACTGCCCATATGTGTCTCTCCAGCGTACGAACTTGCCCCGGCAACGCTAATAGCACCGCTGCCCCGGTACTCAGCCAGCTGCATGTTGCTCTCGCGAGTGCTCTGGCCCTGGCCCTGCTCCTCATCATCCTCCAAATCATCCTCATCCTCCTCCTCATCCTCCAAGTCGCTCTCGCCATCCTTGAACCCGTCATCAATCTCCAACTTGCGCAGGCGGCGACGCATATCCTCGCGCTGCTGGTCCTGCCAACGCATGAGCGCAGCGGCGGCGTGTACCTTGAAGCCGTAAACACGTGGCACGTAGCGTTCGACACTCTTGGGCGGGATCAGCGCCGGGTAGACCTGGAAGAGGATGTTGTGGAAGGAAGTGCCAAAGTAGGCGCCGTCAATGGAGGCGTGCCGCGACGACTTGGGGTTGTAGATGTCTTCGCACTTCGCACAATAGAGCTTAACCGGCTTCACGTTTGGCACGTCGGACAGGCCCATGGGCAAAAGCGGGTGTGAATGGCACATCACACGAGGGCATTTCCCAAAGTCAGCCTTTTTGTACTTTTCGAGCTAGATGGGGAAGGGTTAGCATTTTGGAGAATATACAAAAGTATATGCAGATGCAGGCGCACCATTTTCGCTAGACCCCTAGTCGTGACGATATATCGGGCATGGACAAGGCCATACAGCTGGCGGGCTGACTTCTCGATGGCCTCGCGCATCTCATCGTCGCAGTCGAGATCGAAGACATCGGTCACCAGATCCAGGGCATACTGATAATACTGAACCTCCGTGTTAAGGCCGGTAAGGTTAAAGCGGTCCGTCAGATATTCCTCGTCGATTTCGCAGAAGTACTCGTTACCACGGGATGAGATGAACTGTGCAAGAGTGTGTAAGCACACCATTGTGCCTTGCGCTTTGCATGGTCACGGGGAAACGCAGACTACGCACCCAATCCCTCCAGTAGCTGGTATAGTCACTGTCGGACTCGGTCCCGTATTCATCCATCTTGACAGAACACAGTCAAGGAGACAAGGTTGAAGGGTGTCTCAGATACCAGCGGGCGCGAATGGATATATCGACGCCGACGCCGACGGGGTTCGCGATGCGACCAAGCAGCGGGGCGTGCGGCCGAAAACCACTGTACCTACGTAGTCTGTGTTGCAGACGTTGAGGCCGACAATGGAAGCAAAAACGCGCAGCAGCGAGCAGGTGTCGGCAGCCGAGACAGATGATACCAGGAATAGTGGCTCTGGGGAACGGGAGACAGGCGGGCGTCGTTGTGCAGGTGTGCAGGCGTGCAGGTCCGATGGTGGTTTTGCCTTGCTGAGCGTCTGCCCTGGTACACCTCCACGGAGTCCTGGATTGGAGTGCGGCTTGGTGGGGGGTCGTTGTCCCCACTCGGGCTCGCTGCATAAACAGTACGGATTAAAGGATGCACTGTGTAAACGGGCAAAGGGGGCTTTCAAAGATGTAAGTTCACAGGATGTTGGTTCGTTGATTCTGTTTCTGATAAGCAATGAGCATCTTAAGTGGTAAGTTCCGAGTCATTGAGTCAACCGTTAAGGTACTCGCAAGACTGCTAGTATGCTGCAGTAAGAGGAGCTATCCCTATGCTGATGTCAGGAACTCTTTTCCCATCAAAACAGTATGAAAACGCACAAACTCCATCGCAGCTCCTTGGCAGCCATCATCTGTATTGCCTTTAAGATCATGATCTCTATCTCTTGAACCTCATCCCATCAACAACAACAACAACAACAAATGGTGAAAGTTCCTGGACCTACTCAACCCAACATCCCTTGATACCCTTTAATCAGATCATCCATTGACTCGACGTATAGGTTGTCCTTGCTAAGGGTACAGCGAATATATGGATTCTGCTCGAATGCAGAACGCCATTTCTCCCACCGGTCCTTGGGTTCTGGAGATGCCCACCCCCGAAAAGGTTGTCGTAACCTTGATAGCCTTAGGACGAAAGGGGCTAGATGAACATCTACGAGACACATAGCCTCTCCTAGGAAGTATGGTCCCTACTCATACGTGTAAGTAGACCAACTAGAAACAAGAAAGGGAATGGAAGGAATGTGAGAGAACCTACTTTTTCATCCGCAGCCTGTACGAGCTGTTCAAATTCATGCTTCAGCTTCTTCATACCTTCCTGGCGTATGTTCTCTGTTGATGCTGCTATGACGTTGAAGAAGGAGGGCACTATCCTCGTGTTGATCTTAATGACGGGTTAGTTATCACTGTCGAACCGTCGAAGAACTGGTCAGCCTGCAAGTAAACTTACAAAGTCAATCCAGAGACGGCAATTTGCGCGCAGCCTGGAATCAGACGGATGCAACGGGGGCACTGCGCCTCCTTTCTCAGGCATGGGCCTCTCTTCAAGCTGTGGTTTGGATGGTGTGCTTTTTGTCAGTGGATGGTTCTCCTACCAGTTGAGAGAATCCAAGTGTGATACTCACGTATTCAAGGATTACCGAGCTCTCAGAGCACGCCCAGTCACCCTCACGTATGGCAGGAACAAGGCCTCTCGGATTTGCCTCCAGTAAGGGTGTTGGCTTGGGCTTGCGCAGAGGGTATATTTCACAGTATTGGTAATCGAGCTTCTTCACCTCAAGAGCAATCCAGACTCGCTGTGAGAAAGGACTAACCAGTAACGCAAATCGAGGAGTCAGCTGCCCCTGTGTTCACATTTTCCGCGCATGACAGATGGGAAAAGTAGAGAAAAGAAGATACGTACCAGAAACAAGCTGAATAGAACTTGACAGGTGCCTCCTGGGACCTATTTTCAACAGTCTTCGCAGCCTCCCCAGTTGGTGTCCATATTCCACGCTCCCTTCTCCTGGCTCGTTGTAACCGCGCAGCAAACTCTCGCAGCACGCTACACTTCTTAATCTCATCACTACGTTCCAGTGTATGGGTATGTCTAGTGCTATCGCTCGCTTTCCTTCTCTTATTATCTCTCCCATCTGCCTCATCTCCCTGCTCCTTCCCTCTCTCTTCCCCAGTCTTGGCCCCGTTATGGTTTACAATCCTTTGCATCACCCAAAACGGTCTTTCTCCAGTGACTCCCCTGGCCAAGGCATCCTTCACCGGTCCACTATCCGGTGCCAGCCCGCCGCCGTCATGGTCCCTGAGCAACGACTCCAGGGAGCAGCCCGGCCCGCCGAGGTAGTGTGTGAGCTTGACCTTGACAGAACATTGATTGAGGGGCCTGGACTTGCGCTTGCGCTTCTTCTTTGGTGGCCCAGGATTGTTATCATCGTCCTCGTTGGCCTTCTTATTGGCGGAAGATGAGGGGCTTCCTCCTGCAGGCCGCCCCTTAAGCCGACAGTCGTAGTAATACGCCGTTGCGTTGCCGCCGCCGCGTTTGAGTGGTTGTGTGGAGCGGTGCGAGTAGACATTGTCGATCCAGCAGAAGTAGGTTTTGTACCTGTTTCGATTGCAGATACAGCAGCATTGTGTGAGTGAGGTCTCTTGCTTGATGATGACTTGCTATGGACGTGAGTGATGTTGGGGTTGATTAAAGGATGTTTTGGATGTGGCTTTGAAACATGCTGTCTGAGAATAATCCAGAACCCACTCACTCTTCCTCGCTCATGATAACGGGTTCATCCAAGTCGAACAGCCTGGTCCGCCATTCGACAAGGTTCGGGGGTTGGTCTGGCGCGCTGCAAGATGTATGCCTCTGGCGTGTCTGCCTGAATTTGAACCCAAGAGCATCGATATTTGCGTCTGACGCAGTAAGATCCAAGTTAGGAATCGCTGCATTAACTTCCGGCTGAGGTACGAATGCCTGTGCTAGGTTGCCGGCTGTGATGCCAGATATGTTGGCCTGGAGCGTCCCACCAGTCTCTGGTAATGGCAACGGCAGTGGACTCGAGCTATCCAGCGGACGGCTTGATGACAACGGTTCTATCTCACCGAAGATCCCATGTTGAAAAGGAGGAGCCGAGAGAGACAGAGGACTTTGGGGAGAAATCGGAGATACAGGGACTAGACCAGCAGTAACGGAAATGGGTGAAGCATTGTATACTATTGGGATGCTGGGTAAGCTCTCAGGGTGGTGAGCCGGGCTTGCAGGTACCACGCCAATAGTTGGTAAGCCTATATCTGATAATGGCGGG
>Ga0065720_1020384_pt1 | contig 14902 bp, 11 predicted proteins | sample Thericmetagenome_FD_59107 | JGI IMG/M metagenome (GOLD analysis project Ga0065720, IMG submission 59107) | Thermophilic microbial communities from the Joint Bioenergy Institute, California, USA of rice/straw/compost enrichment - eDNA_2 v2... | ecosystem: Engineered > Solid waste > Grass >... | reverse complement strand
GGGGGGGGGGGGGCGGTGAAGAGGGGTCGAAACAACGTACAGCTCAGGACTCTTCTGTGTGTCCATGACCGCGGCGAAGGGAATGCCGAAGTTGGAGACGGGACCCCAGAAGTCTGTTGTGAACACATCAGTTAGCCAGGGCCATAGGTAAGATGTGGACTCTTATATCCAAATGTGATGCGCAATCGCAGATATGCCCCGCGGGGAGCAATGACAGCTCCAGCAGGCATATCTGGCATGATGAGCTTCGTGCAAAGTGTGCTATGATCCATGAGGCCTAGCCTGCAAAAAACCTCCATAGCAATGTGCGTGCGACGTTGTGACGATATAACACTCGCCATCTCAAGTGTAGGGGGTTGTCCGATGACCGGCCGGTGTAACTGGAGGGACCAGAGGTATAGCTGCAGGCTGTAAAAGGGCAAAAAAAACTTACGTGTCGAGCAGATATAGTTCGACACAGGGTTCGATCGGATCTTCGCGTTAACCGCCTTAATAAAAGCAGCCATTTTGACGGTAGTTTCCTAGTACTTGGGAGGGGTTTGGTTGGGTTAGGCGGCGTGGACGGTTTGTCGTGGGCAATGCTGAACTTTTGAGATTATGGATATCGGAGTGTTGTTGACAGGCTGGGCACAGAAATTTGGGGACTCTCCGAACGCACGCAGCGCAGCGGGCAAGGGTCCATCCGTCCTGCACGGACCCCAAGACCCCCTGCAGTGGCTCGCGGTCTTTTGGCAACGTCACTCCGATCAAGATCTCAGTCCAATGAGGTTCGCAGTGTTCTGCCATTCTGCCGTTGTTGGATATCAGCGCGAGGGCAAAGTTGGGGCAAACACGTCCACCTGGCACATGGGCTATCTGAGAAGATGGGATGGCGATTTTTATCCACAAACGAGATTTGCAGAGCTTCCTAGATGGGATTTGGCTGCTTGAATTTTGATAGAATGCCCCGCAATTTTCGTTTCGATTGTCTTCACTTGTCTAAGACTGACGCGATATGGTTAACTAAGATGGAGATTTTTGTGAGGATGTGTCTAGTCATCTCCAGATAGTTGCTTCGGCTTCTCAACAGATTGCTTGACATTGCAACCAGCAGCTACTGTGTCACACAAACGAGTTAGCATAGGTAAACAAGTCCCTCTGTTGTGTAAGCATGCGATTCTGCATACGGATAGTTCTTTCTCCCCATGCGTTCCAACTATGTCAAGCAACATGCTCCCTTCGTGTATTTGATGCGCCTCCCTCAAGCGAGAGCTAAACACAAAGTACCTTTAACTCCCTGTTGGCAACCAACAAGGTTGAGGGGAATGTCAGCAAGGTGGAGGGAAGAGTTCCTCCATTCTGGGCAGTGATCCATTTAGCATCCCATAAGAGTGCTGCTGACCGTTGGAAGCAGTATCCGGGATTCAATGCCACAAGAAACCGTCAAATACCTTGCAATACGTGTGCTTGATTATCTGCGAGCCGCATCTACTGGTCCAAAAATGGATAGGACAGAGGAAGTATACAAATGAACCCAGAGATATGGACGCTACAAGACGGAACTGAAAGTGGATGGCATGAAGTCCGTCTTTCACTCACTCCATTTCAGTGAGCCCTCAGAACTCCGAGTATGGTTAGAATACAGGCCGCAATTTGCCGTGACCACAGTTCCCGTTAACCCCCAAACGCCGGCAGACCCATCCATTCTCCATTATGTGTGGTGAAAATCACCAACAGGATTATTCACTATTTCTGGGCAGAGTAAAGCTGATCATGAGATAATCTCAGTATCTCCAGCCCACATGTTCCATATCATAAAGCAATCAACATGACATTTAGCGCCGGGGCGGAGGGTTGAAGCCGGCCGGCGGCGGCGCACCACCAGGAGGGAAACCAGGTGGGAACCCAGGCGCGCCGGGAAAGCCAGCCGGCGGAGGGAAAGGAGCGGCCGGAAAACCGGGCGGGGCAGCTGTTGACAAGGTCAGCGACTGGAACGATCATTGAAGGCGCAGACGGAGGAACACTTACGGCCACCCCGGCCAGGGAAGCCAGGCGGAGCAGCAGCAGGAAAGCCTGGGAACGGAGGGGGAGGAACTGCACCACCAACACCGGGGGCCGGACCAGCCAACGAGATAGGGGCGGCCGCACCACGACCAGCAGGGCGCGCAACGCCAGGACCAGCGGTCAGGGTCGAGGCGATCCCGGCACCTGTGGTTTTGCCGAGACGGGCACTCGGGTCGGCAGGAGGGGGAGACTCGACAGAAAGCGCGATGATGTTTGCGCCGCGAACGATCGTCAAACCAAGAGTACGCTTCTCTTCCTGGATGAGGGTCTGAGTAGTCGACGAGTTAGGCTTGGCTTGCATGCGTTTGGTCTTGCGGAACTCTTCGGTATCTGCGAGGACGAGGTTCATGTGCTTGTCAAAGGCGAGCATCTGATTTTATGGTTAGCAATGGTTGCGATGGAGAGAAGACGAAAGGGTACCCACCTGGCCGGTCATCTGGCGCCCGTCATTCAGAGTGACGCGCATGCGCCAATTGATCTAAGAAAACGTTAGAAACCCTCCTCTTCCAGCGAGACTTTGAGATTCAAATGCGTGGCGATACGTACGTAACCGGCCTAGGAATAGCAAGTCTTGTCAGTGCTCTGATGTCAACAAATGCTGCCTTGCAAAGCGAGTCGGTCAGAGAAGAGCGGCTTACCATCTTGCCCTGCCTGTTCTGGGACGACGACATCTTGGCGACTTTGGCTACAGAGTAGCTCCTTAAGAGTTACAAGAAGATGTCGGTGAGAAACGAAGACGAAGGGTTTTCACTTCGTCTGTTGCGAGCTCTCTGCTACTCTCTTGGTGGAGGTCTGTAGAGTCGCGCGCGCTGGTTGGCCAAGAAATCTGGTACTAGAGGCGTGGAAGGCAGGCTGGAGCTGACTTTTGGAAATTTGACGCGAGGCTGAAGCTCCCGCCTCGAAGAGAAGCCACGCGTGCCCCACCGTACCAAGCACGTTCCGCCACAACTTTCAGGTTAGCGCCACATGCGGCTTGTCCCCCACCAAAGTCCCTGCTTGGCACTCCGACGGGGCCCCACAACGCACAATTGCCAAAAATCCAGCGTGAAAATCGGCATCACTTCTCCCAAATTTCTGGTCCATCGACAATTCGCCCAGTGCCGGAATTTCGACAACACCGCCGCCATGGTATGCCCGAATCGATTGCGCAAAACGTAATAAACTCTACTAACATAATGTTAAGTCGTCCGAGAAGGCCCAGAACCCGATGCGGGAGCTCCGCATCCAGAAGCTCGTCCTGAACATCTCCGTCGGCGAGTCTGGTGACAGGCTGACCCGCGCCGCCAAGGTGTTGGAGCAGCTGAGCGGTCAAACCCCCGTCTACAGTACGTTTTGGCGGTTGAGACCAGATCGTTCAAGGCCGTGATATTAACCCTTCACTCCAGGCAAGGCTCGTTACACCGTCCGTCAGTTCGGTATCCGCCGTAACGAAAAGATTGCTGTCCACGTCACTGTCCGCGGCCCCAAGGCCGAGGAGATTCTGGAGCGTGGCCTGAAGGTCAAGGAATATGAGCTTCGCCGCCGCAACTTCTCCGAGACTGGCAACTTCGGCTTCGGTATCTCCGAACACATCGATCTCGGCATCAAGTACGATCCCAGCATCGGTATCTACGGCATGGACTTCTACTGCTGCATGACCCGCCCCGGTGAGCGCGTCGCCAAGCGCCGCCGCTGCAAGAGCAGGATCGGTGCCAGCCACCGCATCACCCGCGAGGAGACCATCCGCTGGTTCAAGCAGCGCTTCGATGGCATCGTCCGGTAAATTAGTAAACCGGATTGGTGAACGGGGATGTTGGTGATGAACAAAAAAAGCACGGGCATTACAGGGAGCGGAGGAGTTCTCGGGCTGGACAAGCATGGGAGTTCTCTGGGAGGGATTTGTTTCGCCGGTTCATGGAAAATGTGGGACGTTTGGGACTTTCTCGGAACACATGTATCTAAATGGTTCTTCCACCTTGATGAGCTCATGCTCGTCAATCAGGCTCGATCTGAGATTTCAGTCGAGACCACGGCCTTAGAGACCGACCGGCGCCCATGCCGGCTTACCAATCCCTCAAACTCTGTGACAACCATGTAGTTCCCTTGCGGCGCTTGTCATGGCAGGCGTTTGTCGTGACAGGTCCGGACTGTAGAGTGGTAGTGTCGTCGCCCATGGAATGCCCCTCAAATATAAAGTCCTGATGTTAATAGGCAGCCCCAGGTTGTTGCTCTTCACTATTATACCTGAACTCGTACTGCTTGCCATCTGGAAGATGAACCAATATCGCCATTGTAGACGGGGATGCTCATGATCAGCCATGGCCCTGAGAGATAGGCCGCAATCAAAGCCAACGGCCTTCGCCTCGTACGTGTCGAAAAGAATCAAGGGCATCCATGTTACTTTGGGATATCAAGATGGCCGGGTCTTTTGTCCCTTCAACACACCATCGATGGCAGCAAGGAGTAGAGACATTGTACGGATCAGCTCCCGACAGAAAAGACACGTCAAATTCCATCAGAGAACCAACCGGATATGGTTATCATACAAATGTATCAAAAGCCACTACTATAATTAGGTAGCACATAGCAAGAGAGGTGGTTATCAGACGAAATTGTGATCCTCCTCCCCGTCAATCATCAAAGTGCTACACCAACCAAAGGTCCTGGTCCCACTCATTCCGTCTTATGACACCCGCCACCCTAACAACACCGCAAAGAGAGACCAATCAATTACCACCAGTTACTCCTTAGAAGCCACCGAACCCAGTAGGCTGCGGTGCAAACCCATTAGGCTGCACATACGGGGAGGTAGGGGCCGGGGCGGAGGAGGGACCAGCCGTGATCATCAGGCGGTTCATGCCGAGAATGGGCGTGCTGTCCTCAACCTTCTCCTTCTCCTGCTCCTTGGCCTTGCGTGCCTCGTTGTCGGCCTTGAGGGCCGCCAGCTCCTTGGTCTGCTGGCACAACAGGTTGATCATGTAAGGCATGGTGAAGTCGTGCAGGCCGTTGCGCCACGACAGCTCCAGCACAATGTCTGGGCGGATCAGGTCGTAGCAAGCGTACAGCATGCCCACGTAACACTCGCGGTTGCCGATGTCAACAAACTGCGGGGAACAGTTAGCATGAGTTAGGTGTTAGAGCTTAGGTAGCGTGAAAACTTACGTATCTCAGTAATTCCTCGACAACTTCGGGCTTGCCCGAAATAGCAGCGGTCTCGATGGCATCCTTCCACAGCTTGTCCTGCTTGGACAGGTTGATAGACTTTTCCCAGCGCTTGTTTTTGCGGTAGATGCTGGCCGCAATCTGGCGGAAGAAGATGAGGTCGTGCTTCTCCAAGCGGCTGGCCAGCTCGACGGCATCGTAGTTGTCGTAGTTCTCGACCGAGTCGCGGAGGGTCTTGTAGTCTTCCTCCTCGATAAGCAAGTCGTTGATGGCGTCGTTGACCGTGCGCTTGTTCTGGGACTGCACGCTAAGCAGGAACGGCTTGATGAGAGGGAGGTTGTCCGACTTCTGGAACATGCGAACAACACGGTTGACGTCGATCCTGGGAGTCAGGACCTGCAGCAGATCGGTGAGCAGGGTGGGATGCTGCTCGAGGTAGAAATTGATGGCCTTGTAGTAGATTTCCAGGTTGGCCACCTTGACGATGATCTCCTTGAACTGCTGGTGTTCCCACGAGTTCTCCGGGCGCTCCATAACCGCCAGAGCAGCGTTGTCAAACTCGTCATAATGGTAGTAGCAGAAGACGAGCTCAGGCCACAGGTGGGCTTCCTCGCAGGCGCGGATCATCTTGGGCAGGTTCATCCTGCTCCAGAATAGCTTCAGGTGCTCCATCAAGCGCTCGGGGTGGTACTTGGACAGCGCAATGCCGAGCTCAGTGAACATGCCCATGTGGGCACGCTCCAGACCAAGACCCTGCTCGAGCAGGTTGATGAGCTCGTCAAAGTAGCCGTTGCGTTCATATTGCTTGACGAGAGCCTGCAGCTGCTCGGCATCGACAATGAGGTTGAGACCACAGATCTGAGCGAGGCGAAACTCCTTCTTCTCGACGCAAGCCTCGTGAACCTCCTTCCAGACCTTGATGTTATTGGCCTTGCGGGCAGCATCCACGGCGGCTTGATAATCGGAGAGGTGCACCAAAGTGGTTGCGAGCTTGGCCCAGTTGGAGATGCTGGTGTAGAAGATCTTGGCAGCCTCAAAGAGACCCTCAGCGTAAGCCTTGTCACCAGACTCCTCAACGTTAGCCACGTTCGTGGCCCGCAGGAAGTCTGCGAGCTCTGCGAGCTGGTCAAGACGAGCATAGCAGAAAGCAAGGGCAGTGTCGATGACAGGCTCGCGAAGGGTCTTGCGGGCCATCCGCAAGTACTTGACGAGCTCTTCGTTCTTGCCAGCGGCAACGGCGATCTCAATCACTTCGGCATAGTTCCTGGGGTCTTCGGCCTTGATGTACGAATCGATCGAGTCGCTGACGCGTAGGCCATCGAGCTGAGCCTTGGCAACCCGGCTCCAAACCTGAGGGATGTCGACCTCCTCAGCGTAAGCCTGGGCACGATCAATGCTAACAACGTGCTCGATGAGGACGTTGACCGCAGCCTCCTTGTTGTCGATCTTCTTATAGACCTCGAAGGCCTCCTCGAACAAACCGACCTCAATGCATACGTTGGCGATCTCGTCGGCAGAGAAGTTGTCAAGACGGTGGATGTAGTCCATAACACGGGCCTTGTCCGCCTTGGCTGCAGTGAAGATGAGGAGGTTCTGCAGGTTCTGGTTGTCACTGAAGGGGGACGGCTCCAGGACAATCTTCTCAAGGAGCTCAATGAGCTCAGCAGGCAGGTCGGCATTCAGGAAGCAGGCAACAGCCTCGGAGACCTTGGCAGGATCCGTGGACTCGGGTACCGCAGTGGAAATGACCTGGTCGACCACGGAACGGCGGTGGATGTTGTTCTCGCTAAGAACGAACATCCACAGCTCCCTGTCAGCACGCTCGAGCAGGTACCGTGCCTGGGCCTTGTACATAGAATTCTCGTTGGTAACATTCACAAGCTCAAGGTCATTCTGGCCCTTGCGGTAGGCGATGTAGGCCAGGTTTGGATCGCGCTTCTCGCAATACTTGCCGACAACAAGAGTGTCGTACAGGTCGTTCTCCTTGAGGAACCTCTCCGGGTTGTTGTTGGAGTCGATATAGATCTTGGCAAGGGCGTTGTAGATGGCCTGCTGCTGGTTGCCGGAAGCGACCTGGGCCTCGAGGAAGGGAAGCAGAAGCTTCAGGCGGTTACGAGTCTCGACCTCGCGAACAAGGTCATCGATAGGAATCGACAGAGGATTGACAGTAGACAGGAGGTTTTTGATAATAGACTCATCACAGTCGACATCGAGCAGACCACCAATGACGCCAGGAGTCCTCGAAGGATTGACCTGCTGGACATAGATCTCGATCGACTTGAACTGCTGATGCTGATACAGGTAGAGCACCAAGTCGTGCACAAAGTTGAAGCGATCGCAGACAACCATAAGGGGAAGCATCTCAGGGAGCTTAGCCTCTTTGAGGAAGTTCTTGACCTTCTCGGGGTTGTACACGTTGTTGTCGCGGCAGATGCGCTCGACCTCGCGGATCTGGCCCAACTTGGTGGCAGCCTCGATGTACTTGAAGACAACCTCTGGGTCCTCGCTGACGTTGACAATGCTGGCTAGGAAATAGTACAAGCCCTCGGCGGTCTTGTACTTCTCGAAGAGGTCGATCAGGCGCTGGGGACCAAGAAGCTCGGCGTATTTGGTCGCAATCTGAACGACAGACTGAAGGTTCTGGCGAATGTTGTGTTTCATCATGGCATCGAGGCAGTCGACGGACTGTTCAACCGAGAGACGACCGAAGTATTCAACAAGCCAGTCGGGGCTGAAGTTGGCCGAGCCGGGGATGTTGACAATAACACGCTTGATAGCAGCAGGATCCTCATACAGGTCAAGGGCCCTCTGCAGCAGACCGGCTTGCTCGCAGAGGCTGGCAATGCGGGCCTTGTCGAAGTGCGAGAACATGTCGTTGCCGAGAATCGCATCAGCCACCTGGGGAGCATTGATGAGGTTCATCTCGAGGAGACGGGTCTGGAGGTGACCGTGCTCCGGCCGGTTGTCCTTGAGGGCATCGAGCAGGAATGCCGTGGCTTGCTGGATCATGCCCTGGGACTGGAAGATGTCGACAACGCGCTCGAGATCGACCAACGGACCGCCCTCTTGGTTCGCCAGAGTCGTGGCAAACTCGGCGCCCTTCTCCGGGTTGATGCGAACCATATGGTGCAGCAGCTGGACGAAGTCGGGCTGGTAGCCAGTCTTAGCGCAGTAGGGCAGGATTTTCTCGAACTGACCAGTCTCGGCAAAGCCAGCGACGACCTTGTGCGGGACATTGGCCTTGAGGTAGATAGCCAGGGCCATGGTCATGTCGTGAGGACGGACCATATCACCGAGCTGCTCGGAGCACTCGAGCTTGTTCTCCGTGAGCCACTTCTGCAGCAGCTGCTTGCGGTTCTGAGCCAGCACCGGCTGCGCCAACTCGATGGTCTCATGCTGGTTAAGGGAGCCCTTATCGAGCAGCATGCCAAAGTACTGAAGGATGAAGGACATCTGGCCAGGCTGCTGGGGCAGGCGCTTGAACCTCTCGATGGTCTGGGGAGTCCGGAGGAAACCCCTAGGCGAGTTGGCGGCGACCTTGGCAGCTTCATGGTAATTGCCATTGGCGAAGAGCTGCTCGAAGCGCTGCTGGTAGAGATTATCGGCGCCGGGCAAGCCAGCACGAGAGGCCAACTTGAGCGCCAGCTCGGTACCATGGCTCTCGAGCACGTAAGGAACGATCGTGTTCTCGTCGGCACTAACAAAGAGCACCTGACCCTTCCGGTTGATGCCCAGGACGCCCTTGGATTCCTTATCGCCGCAGGCAGTGAAGATGGTCTCTCCCGAAATGCGGTTCATAAAGATGCAAGTCCCCGTCTCCAGATCGTAGAGGTGGATGAAGCCATATTTCGTAATAAGATATATAATACCGTACTTTTGCGAAATCTGAAGGGCAACCGGGAAATCGTTGCTAGCTTCGGGCGGGAAGAAGATATCAACGGCCTTCTTGGGGAAGACGGGGTTCGTTTCGGGGTGATCAACCTCGACGATGTGCAGCTTAGCACCCACGGCGGTGCGGACGGCGAAGGAGAAGAGCTTCGTATCCTCCGGGGCGCCGTCTAACCGGATGGTGCCGAATGCAGCGGCATGGCCCTCGATGGCTTGGCTAATACCGCGGTCCTTCGAGTACAGCTGCAGGGCACCGACAACGCGGCCTTGCTGCTGGGAAATGCCAACCACAACCATCCACTTGCCGTCGGCACTAACGCGGTAGTTGATGATCTGGTTATTCTACGGCGGGGTTAGCAAACAGGGGGGGCCCCGCAGCCACAACACAGTCACCACGACATACCTGAAGGTTGGCATTGCGGTCGAACACCTTGACAGGTGCCGCCTGAGTAGGGTCGAAGACATCCCAGTGATAGATGCCGTGCTCCGTGACCAGGCCCAGCGTCGTCTCGCTGACCCACTTCCAGAACACGACGTCTTCGCTCATAGTCGTGGACTTGAGCTTCTGCTTCGCCTCGAGATCGAAGATCTGCAGTGTCCGCGCCTGTGCCCTCAAGGCAATAACCTGGCGCGACCAGTGCATGATGGCGCTGTCGGCCTTGATGGGGCGTCGGATGACATTATTGCTGTTTTTCAGGTCAACGATGAGAACCTCGGGCTGGGAGACCTCATCCTTCTTGTCGCGGATGCAAATGAAAGAGTCTGATTCTAGTGTCTATACGGGCAGAGTGTCAGCGAGGATACGGGCAGGCAGCTGAGCAAGTCGCCGTATGGGAGGGAAGGCTTCATTGGGGCTTGGGGCTTGGTGAGGCATACGCAGGTGTTGAAGGTGATGGAGGACGGGTTGACGCCCAAGCTGCTGAGCTGTAGCAGCTCCTGGAATTTGATGGGCAAAGCCGGCGCCATGGTGGTCGTGATGCGCTCGGCTGCGCGAGGATTAGGAAGATGAAGCAGCCAACTTGTCCAAAGTTGGTGATGTGTGGCGGAGGGAAAGTAGGCAGCTCCGAGAGTGACGTTCGCAGCGAAAGGGGGTGGAAATGCGGTGGAGCGACCGCCGGCACAGCGGGACCTGGAGACCTAGAGCGAAACGAGGGCGGAGCCTAACGACAGGACTGAACGAGTTGTCGCGAGATTCCGCTGTCGCAGGGGGTCAATCGATGTGAATGTTCGGCAAAAGTGACAGCAGGCAGGCTGATTAGTCGCGAGAAGTGAAAAGGCTCTGCCTTATGCGCACAAGATTGGCAAAAAATCGAGGACACAGGCCCGGCTTTGTTGTGGTGTGGCAGGAGCTGGCTGCTGGCTTCTGGCTTGCAGACAGGACAGCGATCTAATTGTCCAAGAGACAACCCTTGGCTGGCAGGCGCTGCGCCGTGCTTTGGTTCGTTGTCAGCCAGCTTTCCCGCAGCCTGAGGCGCTCCAGGGGTCCTAATTTGGGAATAGCGCTGAGTGGGGTCAACTATGACCAATCATAGATGCTGTTGAGCCTTCGAGACTCCCATGCGTGATGGCTTATCGATAAAGATTTTGAATGGAAAATTGTTCTGCGGGAGGACTGCGTCCCGCCGCAAAGCGAGCAGTGGTCGCGGGCTGCATCCCAACGAACAGCAACAAACGGCAAACCATTTGTGATAGACGTCAGAACAATGGGTACCAAGCGTCGCTTAAAGCACCAGGGCCCTCCCGAGCCCTTACCCGAGGAGCACTTCTTGAAATTGAAGAGGAAAAAGGGCCTTCCTGTCGAGGACACTACGCCGGCTGAGGCCCCTTCAGCGAAAAAGCGTCGTACATCGACGAAGGAGGAGAAGGAAACGAAACCACATAAGGCGACGACCAAGCAAACCAATGGTACCAAGAAGGCACCCGGCGCACCAAGCAATGGCGAGAAGGCTTCTAAGCCGAAGCCCAAGAAGCTTCCTGAGTCTGAGTCTGAATCTGACGTGGAAATGGATGATGAGTTTGGCGGCTCCGACCTCGACGATGTTAGCATCAGCGGATCCGATACGAGCGAACCGAAGCTCGGTTCTGATTTTATGGCCTCCGACGACGATTCTGTCTACGACTCGGAGCAGGACGAAGGGCCCGGCAAAAAGACTAAATTCGTCTTCTCTGACGATGAAGATGAGGACGAGGACGAAATTGAGCAGAAGTTGACAGCTGCCAACATCGAGGGTCTCTCGAGGAAGCTGGACGAGCAGCTGGCCAGGGAAGCGGAGGAGAATGAAGAGGAAATCCGGAATCAGGCCCTTCAAACCAACATTGATGGAGACAAACCTAAGGTTTTGGAAGGGAATGAGGAGGACGAGCTCGCTGCTAAGACGAATGGCCTGCTTGCCCCCGATCTTCAGATGCTTCGGACCAGAATCACGGATACAATTCGTGTTCTTGAGGACTTCCAGAATCTGGCTGAGGAGGGCCGGAGTAGGGCGGAGTATACCAACCAGCTATTGAAGGATATCTGTGCTTGTATGCTCTCCTGGCACTCAGCTTACTCACGGGTCGAATTTGCTGACGTGGTATTCGCAGACTACGGCTACAACGAATATCTGGCCGAGAAGCTCCTGTGCGTTAAGCCCTGAGATGAGGTTTCTTGCTCAAGGCAGCCTGCTGACTTCATCCAGGAACCTCTTCCCTCCTAGGGAGGCGTTCGCTTTCTTCGAGGCCAACGAGGTGAGTGTTTTAGTGTTGTTATCAGCGTATCGTAGACCAAGCTAACGCCTAGGCCAGACGCCCCGTCCTGTCGTTATCCGTACCAACACCCTTCGCACACATCGCCGCGATCTCGCCCAGGCGTTGAGTGAGTAACCCGCAAGCTCACCCCGTTCGAATCATGCTAACTTCACGAGTTAACCGCGGTGTTACTCTGGAGCCTGTTGGGAAGTGGTCCAAGGTTGGACTGCAGGTATTTGACTCGAAGTACGTCTAAAGAGCCGATTGTGGATATGTGGATGAACTAACTAACTATTCTTACAGGGTCCCATTGGGTGCAACTCCCGAGTACCTGGCTGGCCATTACATCCTCCAGGCTGCCTCCTCTTTCCTTCCCGTCATGGCCCTGTGCCCCCAGGAAAACGAGCGCTGTCTTGATGTATGCGGGACCATATTATTCTGTCTGAATCGATTTAGTTCGAGACTAACATCATCCCAGATGGCTGCCGCTCCCGGTGGTAAAACGACTCATATGGCAGCGCTGATGAAGAATACTGGTGTGATCTTCGCCAACGATCCTAGCAAGTCTCGTGCTAAGGGTTTGATTGGTAACATCCACCGTCTCGGTGTTCGGGTTTGTCAACCTCTTGTCTTCTCTTTGATAGCTCTTGACTAACAATGATACAGAATACGATTGTTTGCAACTATGACGCCCGCGAGTTTCCTCGAGTCATCGGTGGTTTCGACCGAGTCCTGTTGGACGCTCCGTGCTCTGGTACTGGCGTTATCTGCAAGGATCCTTCGGTCAAGACGAACAGGGATGCGAAGGATTTCATGCAACTGCCTCATACTCAGAAGCAGCTTCTGCTTGCTGCGATTGACTCGTGCAACCATGCCAGCAAGACTGGTGGCTACATTGTCTACTCGACATGTAGCGTTTGCGTGGAGGAGAAGTAAGTCAAATGACCTTGGAAATGTATGACTAGTTGCTAACGATTTCTTAGCGAAGAGGTAGTCAACTATGCCCTGAGCCGGCGCCCCAACGTCAAGTTGGTTGAGGTAAGTTCGGAATTAATCAATCTTTCAAATAGCCTAGCGCGCTAATCCTCTCTCCTAGACCGGTCTTCCCTTCGGCAAGGAAGGCTTCACCAGTTACATGGGCAAGACCTTCCACCCCAGTCTTAAGTTGACGCGCAGGTTTTACCCGCACCTGTACAACGTCGACGGGTTCTTCGTGGCCAAGTTCAAGAAAATTGGCCCGACTCCTCCTAACGCTGTCCTCGCCAACGGCAAGAAGGATCAGCCCAAGCCTGCGAATGCCACGGGCGAGGAGGAGATTATCGACAAGACACCGATTGGCGCCGAGGAGCAGAAGAAGGAGGATGACTTTGGCGGCTGGGACGATGAGGAGGATAAGGTGTACATGGAGCGTGCTAAGCGTAATGCCATGAGGAGACGTGGTTTGGATCCTCGCGCACTGAAGAAGCCTCAGGGCAAGAAGGACGATAAGGATGGTGAGGCCTCGAAGGAAGGTGCCAACGGTGAGACGAAGAAGGCCGCGACTGAGCAGAAGAAGACCGAAGAAAAGAAGACAGAGGAAAAGAAGGCCGAAGAAAAGAAGGCCGAGAAGGCCAAGGAGGAGAAGCCTAAGGCTAAGGCGGAGAAGACTACGGAGAAGGCAAAGGAGGGTGCGAAAGAAAAGGTGAAGGAGCAGAACAAGGCGAATGACAAGAAGGAAAAGGCCAAAGGGAAGAAATAGGCGTTTGGGTTTCACTGTTAGATAATGCTTGAGCGGATGTAGAGAGTACCTATATATATCATAGTTTGGGTTGTAATTAACCATCCGTTGCTTGCTTGCTGTTTCTAGACTCTGCTTCACGTTGACAACATATGACACCAAAAACCGTATAGGACATAAACTTCTCATTATATATTTACATTCGCAGGAACTCTCTTCCCTTTTCCGCAAAGATCACTTTGAATCCACTCCTTGAACGGCAACTCTTGGATCATCAGAAGGCAGCCCCAATAAAGTAATCGTGCCTGCAATGGCACCTCGAGACCCTACAAGCACACACTCCCGGAGCAGACAATGTCATAAGCACAATGCTCTTGATGCATATTACTACTTGATACAAAAAACCCCCGAGTATGATGCAGAAATGTACGTTCAATCATTGCGACCCTCCCCATCGAGAAAAAGGGGAGAACCGCACCCAAGATTGAGCGTCGAAAAAGCTTCGTCGCTCTCCATTCTGTACCCTGCGATTTTGGTCCTGGGTCCTACACAACTGTCGAAACAGAAGGGAACCTCTCAAACCGCACGGAACAAATTAGAATGTTGGAATTAGCGTTGTTCATGGAAAAGGAAAAGAGAAAAGAGTGAGAGGAAAAAGCGGGAAAATTTTTGATGGTTTTGTAGGGTCCTGCCTGAGCGGTGGGTCTGTGGCTTGTATGTGGCAGTGTGATAAGATACGAGGCTTGTGTAATGACAGCTCGGAACGGATGAGGTCACAACATCGGGTCAAGGACCGCCGTTTCCCTAAGGTCGCTGGATTTCCCTCTTACATGACACATCATCTCTGTCCGTCCTTCGTTTGGGTCACTGCAGCGAATATGAGTGCCGCACAGTCTATTCCACGCTTCCTGCTGCCTCGCCTGAGCTGGACGAGCCCATTGTCGACCACTGGGACCCTGCCGAGAGCGTCGGCGGTGGTATTTCATCAGGCAAGACAGACTGCCCAAGCTGCTAGGGAATGCGGACGGCATGCCTCTTCGACGAGCAAATCTTTTCATACGGCATGCCAGAGTGCGCCAAAAAGGCAAATTTTTCTTGGGCCCTTGCAGCATGATGCAAGCAGTGCTCGACCTCCAGTCAAGCGCTTGAGCAGTATCACCCCCTCCCCTGAACTTCGGCGCTCGTTCCACGTTTCGGCAGCTCGCCAACGAGACCACCACTTCGATACCCTCCGCTTTGTGCAGCGCCTACAAGCTGAGGGCTTTACCGAGGAGCAAGCTGTGGCCCTAATGAGGGTATTAAACGACGTCATCGAGGAGAGGTGAGCCCCTCTAAGTTCTCCCCTTGCCCTGCGACCTCCCTTATAAGCCAAGTTCCCCCCCCCCC
>Ga0065720_1020383_pt1 | contig 14904 bp, 14 predicted proteins | sample Thericmetagenome_FD_59107 | JGI IMG/M metagenome (GOLD analysis project Ga0065720, IMG submission 59107) | Thermophilic microbial communities from the Joint Bioenergy Institute, California, USA of rice/straw/compost enrichment - eDNA_2 v2... | ecosystem: Engineered > Solid waste > Grass >... | reverse complement strand
CTTGGGGAAGGTAAAGCCGAAGGTGCTGCCCTTGCCTTCGGCGCTCTTGAATATCACGGCGCCGCCTTGGGCAATAACAACCTTCTTGGCCATAAAGATGCCGAGGCCGGTACCATCTGGCCGGGCGTTTTTGGCATTCGAGGCGCGGTAGAACTTGGTGAACAGATGGTGCTGCTCGTGCCTTGGCACGCCGATGCCGGTGTCCACCACCCGGAACTCGACACTTTTGCCCTTGTCTTCCAGGTACACGTCGATGCTGCCGCCGCTCGGCGTGTAGTAGATGGCATTGTCAACGAAGTTCATGATGACTTGGCGGATCTTGGTTTCGTCGAGCATGAGGGTTGGGAAGCGCTCCGGCTTGTGGTACTCCAGCGTCAGGCCGCGACTTTTAATCGTCTCTGTCAGCTGCTCCAACTCTTCTTCGATCACCTTGTCGAGCCTGCTCTCAACCGGCTCGATGATAAACTTGCCAGTCTTGAGCCGCGAAACGTTCAAAAGGTCGGAAATAAGGTACACCATGCGCTGCGAACTCAGGAACGCCTGCGTCAACAGCTTGCGCTGCGTGGCATTAATCGGCCCAGCGTCGCCGTCCAGCACCATGCTCACATACCCCTTAACAGAGGTAAGTGGTGTCCGAAGCTGATGGCTAGCCATACTAATAAAATCGTCTTTGGTTTGGTCCAATAACCTCAACCGCTGGTTGGTCACCCTAAGCTTGCGCGTAGCTTCGTCAATCTCCTCCTGTAATGTTACATTAAATCTCTTAATCTCCTCGAAATGCAAAGCATTCTGGACTGCCACAGATAGAGCGGCAGCCCCGGTACTCAGCAATCTCATATCTTGCTGCAAAAATGCCATGCCATTTTGTTTTTGGCCCAAAACCATAAAACCAATCAGCTCCTCGTTAGCACGAAGTGTAGCTACGACCTCCAGGCCATACTTATCAAGCAGCTCTTTCAAGTGGCCGTCTTCCATATCATCAACCCTAAAAACGTCTTGCTGACTGAGCGACTTCAAGGCTTCTGCAAGATGCTCATAATTACCCCCTGCATTACCCCCTGCAAGTCCTACTACCCTCTCCAAACGTCCCTTTTTGTCGAACAGAATAAATACACAGAATGCAACTTTAAAGGTTTGCTTGAGAAGAGAGCTAGATTGCCCCAATATATCACTTAAATCAATATTATTTGATGTAATAACACCTAAATTATCAATCACATCTTGTGAATTGTAGCTAGTCTTAAAGAATACTCTATTTGCAACTGTGGCAACGAATTCTTTAACGTACTCAAAAGTAAAGGCAACAATTAGGGTGGCGACAAGACTGATAACCACTATTTGCGGTTCGACTTTCTGGCCATTTAGAAAAAGAAGGCTAATAGATATAACGAGTACACTATACAAAAGAGCAGCCAATCCGACGGTAAAGAAATAGGCAAGACTTCTAGCCAGCACCAGGCGTATATCGAAAAGCTTCCTTTTAAATATTGCCAAATAGATACAGAGGACAACCGAAAAAATCCCAAGGTATCCCAATATGTTTAGCGCCTGGATTGTACTTCGGGATGAGAATAATTCGGGAAAGATCAAGTTTGTTAAAACGTTAGTTACAATTGCTATCAAAAATCCTAAAACAATCAGGCCTAATCGTTTCTTCTCCCCCTTTGATGCACGCAAATAACCCGCCACCAACATCCATGTCGTTAGCGACAAGTAGCCTATAATGAAAAACATATAACTGTAAAAAAGGTTGGTGGTAGAAATCTTAAGCGCGCCTTCATCTATACCAACCGATAAAACAGAGCCTGTAAAGATTGCGATCGTGAGCGCGGAATTTGCTAACAGAGAAAACAAATTAAACCTGCGCCAGCGTACGAACCTAACGAGAAGCGAATGACCAATCCCCGCCCGACTACTAAGTAAAGTACCGACAAATTTAATAACAAACCAACAAAGGAAAAGAGCCAAACTAAAATCTAGCTGCACGAGAGCTTCAGTCAACCCGTGTACCGTCACATTGCTGCCAAAGAAGTTAACAATTGACCAAAGCCCCATGGCAGCTGCTAGGGCAAAAAACCACCTATTTCCTGCCTTTTCAGGATCCCGCAATAAAACAAATAGTCCTACTAGTGAAACTGTCAAGCCGCAGACACCCAGCAGTATGGCGAGTAGTATGAACATAATCATATTGTATGTTCATGTAGAGGACTTTTCCAACACTAAAAGATATCGATTTCGCGGTTGTCTTCTGCGTCGTAAAACAGATTCCGAATGTTGTTAGCCAAGTGTTCGTACGGGCTGTTAATAATAAGTTCGCGTGCGCGGCCTTCCACAGAAGAGTAAATTACCGGCAAAATATTTATAAGTTTATCTGCATGCTGAAACGGCAGGTCTGCGCCATAGCTTTTAATTATCGAGGCATCGAAAACGCCAAGCCTCGTTAAATACCATGTAGCTGTCAGCAGGGAGCAGGGAAACTTCCCGTGGTTTTTGATATAACGCTCATAACTTCTTCTTAGGTGTGCGTTGGTTATAGCACCTAAAAGCTTCTCTGCGCTTGCTACTACATCAGCCTCAAAGGCCCAATAATCAGGTGGGACTCCCTCATTCTCGAGAAATTCCAGAATATCATCCGAGGTTAATTTATGGTTCGTCGGATTATAATTATCGATTAAAATTACGGTAGACGCTTCAAAAGCCCATGCATCTCGCACTTTCTTTAGATATTCAAGGCTCTGGGTGTGAGTATCGTCTATATCTTGATCTGTGTATATATGGAAATATTCAACACTGTAGCGTTTTTCGCCCTTAACACTCTTGCCTTGTTGTAATACTGAACTCATCATACTAAAAGACTTTCGCAGCTAATTTTTCGTGATTGCCAATAAATCGGAATAATGCGGCCAAAGGACGACGAACAATGAAAGAACGTCGTGATCCTGGTATATTAATCCTAAAGAGGACTCCGTAATTGAGCGATTCTGGGTCGCCAAAAGCACCTTTCACAAGCTTCCCTCTCTCAAATCCCATACTCTCATACATGCGCAATTCGTAATCATAAGGGACAAGTTTTGGGCTGGAAGATTGCAGGACAGCTTTCAACCCTCGCCGCTTTTCGTACTTTGGGCGCCGGAGTTCACTGTATTTCTGAGCAATCCTGTCCAGTTCCTCTTCTGTACAATTTCTATAATCAATGCCCTGATTCTCTAGCCACTTGGCGAATTGGGGCATACGGCTAACGAAATGTGCCTGTTTAATCTTTCCCTCCTTTACGACATGAGCCATCATGCTCGCCGTCAATCTCTCCCGCGCCCTCACTGCCGAACCCCTCGGCCCCACTGTCAAATTAACCACATAAGCATATTCACCATTAGGGTCAGTTACTCTATCGAGCGTACCATTACCTGTCGATTCTTCCCAGGATATGAAATCCTCCCAAGATTTCTTAGTCTTAAAGTATGTTGCGAAAGCCTCAACTCGCCCATCTACTTCACATACATACATAAGCCCTCGACCATTCTGTACGTTTGCAAACCTATGGTAGAACATCTCTCGCACCTCTGTTGGCGTAGGAGGTCGCTCACCATAAGCGCCCTTAAACATCCTCAGGTCAAGCTCTACTAAACGGTCAATGTCATCAACGGTTGCTGCCCTCATGACAACCTTAGGCTTATGTTCTCTATCTTTTTTGTCAGGCTTTACTTCTACAGGCTCTTGAGACGACTGCTTCTGCGGCACGGGTTCGTCAACTCTTGAGTCCGCCAAGACAGCTGCACTGCCTAAATGTTGCCCGATTTCACTACTCAACTCTCCGTTCTTAACTCTTATCGCATCAACATCAACCCCCTCGACTAATTCTGTCGGGTCATGAAGGGGATGCGACTCCGAGCGGTTTACATTTATATCATCGCCAGCCCAGGCGATCCCTTCACTAACAACGCCGGTCTCGGGTTGAGCGTCTACAACTTCAGTCTTTACAACTTCGGCAAGAGCAAAGCTGGCAGGAGTAAAGGGCAAGACATCGCGAGGAATCTCTCCTGTAGAGATGGAATTGCTCGTAGTTTCGGCAACCAACCAGCCACCATACCGTTGTCTGTCCATATTCATTGTCGGGCCTCCAAATTCACTCTTGATACATCGCTTAGACGGGCTAGTCGGCGCTTCAAAGCCGACAATTCAATACCCTTCTTAACCGCAATACGTGTTCCAATAGTCGCGGCGATATCCAGGCTGACAAGTGGAAGTAGGCCCCATGCTTCACGAGGCATCTGCAGCACACCAGCCCCCGCAAAAGCCGCGGTCCCTATGGCACCAATGGCATTTATGATAAACCCCGCCCTAAATAAGGGGTTGTCCATGATTGTTTTTTCTCCATCTGATGCCGCGCGGTAATTGAGGGCCTGTTCCTGGAACTCGCCCAATCTTTTTCTTATTCCAAAAGGATTGAATCGCTTCCATCCCTTAACACCCATAGCACTCAACATCATTGCGCCACCTAATGCGAAAAGTCCTTCACTTACAGCTGCACCGACGAGCGCCCATTCGGGCATTGCTGCAATCAACTGACCCCAGCTTGACTTAATAGCCGTTTCTACAACTGTTATTGCAAGACTCGTCAATGCAAGTGCGCCGGCAGCTATCCATACCACCTTGCTCCGATTGGCCCGCTTGACCAATTCGACCATACGGTCTTCCCCTATGTCATAGACAAGGGCAGGCTGCTCGTGGCCAACCAACTCCTGATCCGGAATAGAATCGCCGGCCGGAATAATGGCGCGCTTGCCAATCTCCAAAGATTCACGAGACGCGACAATGGCCCCATCTGCAACACCAAGGGGGTTACCTTCCCACTCCTCGTGTTGTTGTATATGCTCTCCCCCACCCCCAACACCTATACGCATAGGGACGTTTTCTTCAATTTCGCCCTGTTCCCGATGCACCCCGCCCGGCGGTATATTTGTCATTGGCAATGGCTCTGCAAATTGTTCCATCATAAAACCCTTTAAAAATGAACTCTTACCAACCAGATACAAAACAAAAAGATACCAGGGCGTTAACCCAGGTACCTTTATTCTCGTAACTATTGCGACCCTCACCTCGTGTGAGGGTGATCAGTTTGTACTATACCTAGAATAACTAAAAAAGTCAACTATTAAACATGTTTGTAATTTCGTCAAGGTTCCGTGAATAAACCGTATCTTCGTTTTACCGGTGCCGTAGCTGGTTCTACGGTGTATTTACGGAAAAAACCTGCCGGCTTAAGTGCGAGTTTGAGGACGCGCATTTTTTGTGAGCCGTTGTCACCGTGAATGTTTAAATACTTGAACTCCTCGCTGGTTAGATGTCGAGCAAAAGCATGGACCGCATAATCAAATATCCGCGGCAGTTCATAATTGACCCTAGCGTGCGAAATGATTGCATGATCCTTATCGTTTGTTGGAAAGTATAGACAAAAACCCTGCAGCACCTCTGCGATGTATAGGCCGACCCCCTGCAGACCCAGCATCGGAGCATAAGCCACCGCCCCAGGCAGCGCTTCGCGCTCCAACTTATTGATATTATTAATCCCTTTTAGTGGCCATGCGGCTGTGGAATCTAACAACAGCTGTCGGATACGTGCGGAATGTAGATTGAGAGGCTTTATCTCTACCCCTAGACCGTCAAAGTCCTTTAAGAATCTACGCGCACGCATGCGCATGAGCTGCGGCATGGCGTCAATACTAGCGAATTTGTGCAGAGATAACAGATACTCGTCTGCTGATCCAGCCACCCGGAAGCGAAAAAGTTCGGGATACCGGATGTTTTGTACGACAAAGTCTGGAATGTTGACCAGCCGCGGCAATTCATTGTTCTCGCTAAGATAATCAAAGATGGTACAGATAGACTCGTCAATGTTGCGTATTCCGACTAGCGACAGCCCGGACAGCTCTTCGTCGCCGGGTAGCCAATACGATATAACGAGATTGCCGTTAAGCCGCGAAACTTTAAGGCCGCCCAGCGAGTTCCACCATATCATGAGACTCGGAAAAGCAATATCACCGATAGGTGGAAAATTCTTAATATACGATTCGTACTCTTCCCTGTCCGCTAAAGTTAGTCTGGTGAATTTGGGGAAAGTCGCAAACATTCTTACCCTCTAGGCTGGTTCGATTATGTATTTTCTAAAGAAGTTAACTGGGCCGAGGGTGAGCATGAACATGCGCAGGCGCATGAGGCCGAAGTCTGACGCTATGTTTCCGTATAGCACCCCGCGCTCCGCGAACCATTTAGCAAACATATAAGCGATCAGCTCAAAACCCAACGTACTGACATGCGTGGCCTTGATGTGACGCATCCCCACATATCTTGTATCTGATCCGATCTCGTACAGGCAGAAACCGTACATTTCGCCGTTTACGAAAAGGCAGGCGTTTTCGATGCCAAGCTCCTCGCTTTGTTCGATGCATATTCGCATGGCGCGCAATTCATGCTTACCGTAGTTATTGATGCCCCGCGGCTGCCAAGCGACGGCCATTCTCCACAGAAAATCTTTATTTTCCTCGCTGCTCAGATCCAAACTTTTGACCACGATATTGCGCTCTCCGACTCTGGCTATCTGCCGCTCGACCTTCCGGCGGCGGAAAGCATTCATATTCTTTAGCGGGTAATAATCGGAAATCGAAAGAATGTACTCGTCATGAGTACGGTCATTCTTAAAGTTAAACATCTCCGGGTATTTGACATTGCGCACGACAAATTCAGGAACGTTGACCAGACGGACGGGATCGCCCCTTTCCCGCAGATGATCAAAGATCTCGCAGAGCGACTCGTCAATGTCATTTACGCCAATCAACGATAGACCGGAACGTTTTTCGTCGCCCGGCAACCAAAAAGGAACGACAAGATTGCCGTTGAGTACCGATACGGACATATTGTCCATTGTGTTCCACCAAGTCATTACACCCGCAAAGGATATGTCGTGTATGGGTGGCAGAGCGGAGATGTAGGATTCGTATTCCTTCCTGTCGTCCAGAGTGAGTCTAGTGAAGTTGGGAAAGGTTGCAAACATATTTACGCCGGTTCGATTATGTATTTTCTAAAGAAAGCGTCTGGCTTGAGGGCGATCTTGATAATGCGCATACTTGGCGAATCGCTGTCCGAATACAAATTTGCGTATACGAACCCCTTTGCTTCCGCATGCCGGGCGAACGCATGCACCATATACTCGAAAATTCTTGGCACGTCGTAATTAACTCTCGCGCAATGAAGCGTCAGGTATTGCCCATCGTCAGATGGGGCATACAACAGATAAGCCTGAAGCTCTTTTTCTACGTACAGTCCCATGCACTGTACGCCAAGATCGACAGCATTATCTACGACAACGGGCAAGAGCTTGCGACCGAAGTTCGTCATGCTATTCACTCCTTTGCGCGGCCATCGCTCAGAAGCATCCAAAAGCAATTGACGGTTCATGAATGATCGGAGGTCAATATCCTTAACTGTCAGATTTACTTCGCCCTGCTCGCGTATAAACTTTCGTGCGCGCACCCGCATATATTTAGGCATGTTATCCAGGTGGGCGAACTTTGATACACGTATCAAATACTCGTCGTCGCCAAAGCCGGATGAGAACGAGAAGAGTTCCGGATAGCACAGACTGTTTACAACAAAATCAGGAACGTTAACGAGCCTGGGGCGCTCGCCGCGCTCTCTTAAGTAATCAAAAATGGCACAGATCGATTCGTCAACTCGTTCTGTGCCAATGATTGACAATCCGGAATGCTTGTCGTCGCCTGGGATCCAGTAACTAATAACGAGGTTATCATCCAGGCGAGAGATTGCCGCCTCGCCGAGCGTGCCCCACCACAACATAAGAATACTGAATGAAATATCGGCTACGGGCGGGTAGTCCTTTATTAACGCTTCGTATGCTTCCCTGTCTTCGAGGGTTAGTTTGGAAAACTCCGGGAAGGTTTTGAAGCTGGTGAGCTGGGGCATGCCGCGCGCCTTTTTGGACAATGATACCGATTATAGTTGTATCATTTACTTCATACTACCTCTTGCCCCGAGAAGTCAAATCTATTTAGCAAAAATCATAACTTTTTAATAATTTTTACTCTGTTTTTATGTTCCGATTTTGTTGACTAACCTGCAATAACAGGTTGTTGTATTAAGGACAAACACCTTTGGAACCCCTTGCATAAGCATAAGGTTGTTGAGATACTAAAATAGTATTTAATTTTTTTAACGAGTGGTGGGAGTAAACAACAAAACCACGCAAAAATGATATACCAAACCAAAATAGTCGTAGTCGAGGATGATAACGACTTGCGGTTTTTGTATCAAAGCAAGCTGGAACGCGCCGGTTTTAAAGTCTACACCGCCAAGAATGGTATTGAGGGACTCACTGTTATTCAGGCATACAATCCGCACATTATTCTACTTGACCTCTTGATGCCACATATGGGTGGGGCAGAAATGCTGGCCCGCCTGCGTGCAGAGGAGTGGGGCAGCGACATCCGTGTGGTTGTGCTTACCAACATCAGTAAAGACGAAGCGCCACCGACGCTTCGTTTTTTAAATGTGGACCGCTATATCGTGAAGGCGCACCACACACCGGCCCAAGTCGTAGATATTGTTTGCGAAGTGCTCGGCATCAAACGCACTGGTGACCGGGCCGTAACTTAGTGCTACACTGAGAGAAAGGAAGGGTGAAGGCATGACCAAGGTCAAAATTGCAATTGTCGAAGACGACGAAGCCATCGCGCAAATGTATCGCATCAAGTTCGAGGCCGAAGGCTACACTGTCGAAACTGCCTCCAACGGCAAACTCGGCCTGGCACTGGCCGAAGAAATGCGCCCCGACATTATCCTGACCGACCTCATGATGCCCGTCATGGACGGCGAAGAAATGCTCACCCGCCTGCGCAAAACCGACTGGGGCAAAAAAATTAAGGTTATCGTCCTTACCAACCGCGGCGAACAAGAAATATCCGACGAAGTCAAAAACGCCGGCGTCGAAGCCGTAATCCTCAAGGCTGCCATGACCCCTCGTCAGGTGGCAGAACTTGTAAAGAGCAAGCTACAATCCTAGGGGCATATTTAAGTTTAAGCACTGCGGTTATTAAATTGATCAAGAGACATGCATCTTACCTTTTATATCTCTAAAATTTCCTCAGGAGGATTCACTGGCCGTTGATGCTGTAATCTATCGGTCGCTTCATCAACGATCTCAACGGTCGGTCTATTCATTTCATTGATTTCTGCCAGTACAATCTCCCATTGACGGTCCCGCGATACATACCTTGCACCCCATGCCATAAGCACTAAGCTAGTGGCATAGAGCAGGCCTTTAAGATCAACTGTAGGTAATGTAACTTTAATTAGCCCTTCAAGAGTCAATAAACCAGCTCCTCCGACAACAAGAGTATACCCTATACACATATCTATATCTCTTGGGGGCTCTTTAGTTTCACAAGAACTAAGATTGGTCATATTATCATATCATATCATGTCATATATTGTTTTATTACACAAGGCTATCTTTATCCTGTTTCTCTGGATATGATTTATTTATGAATGCTGACATTTTCCACTATCGGCAGTTCCGGGTTGGGGATGACCGGAAGACTGTGTATTTTGACTACGCGCTTCGCCATAAGGGGCAGGAATACGAATTTACTGAGAGAATTGAGTTCCCTGTTGAGCTACCGGATGTGCCGGAGCTGAAGCGGGCGCTTCGGGCATTGCATCTAGCTTTGGGCATTAGCTACTACAAGATTTTTGCGCCGCCGGTGATTAAACACTCTTATGCGATGGACGAGGCCGAGGCAGACTTTTGGAACGAGGTGTGGCTCAATGGCCTTGGAGAGTTTCTATACGTCAATAAGCTGCCCGCAGAAAAGTTGGCCAGGTTTGTCGCACAGGATGGAGAAACGTTTGAGGGCGAATCAGAACTGAACACGAAAGGTGCCCTGCTTGGCATTGGCGGTGGCAAAGACTCGATTGTTGCCGGCGAACTGCTCAAGGCCATAAACGTACCAGTTACTGGATTTGTAATGGCTACTGGCGAACATCTGGGCCAAACGCAGGAAGTTGCAAAGACAATGGGCGTAGAGCTCCATGCCGTCAAGCGCACCATCGATCCGAAGCTACTAGAAGTACAGGCACAGCCAGGCTCCCACAAAGGGCACGTACCCATCTCGCTTGCCTTTGCGCTGGTCGGCACTACCCTCGCCATTGCCACCAAAACTGCCTACGTGGTCGTGGCCAATGAGGCTGGCACCAGCCTGCCGCGCGGCATCCGTTGGGAAGGCAGAGAAATTAACCACCAGTGGAGTAAGTCATTCCAAGCCGAGCAGCTTATCCAAGACTTTATAAAGATCCGCGTTTCGTCAAAAATCACCTACTTTAGTGCCATCCGTCAGCTCACTTCCGTAGCTGTCGCTAAAATCTTTGCCAAATTCCCACAGTACTTCGAGGTGTTTACCAGCGACAACTTTGTCTTCCGCATCGATCCAAGCAAGCGCCCAAGTGGCCGCTGGAGCCTGGAAAGCCCCAAATCGCTCAGCAGCTACCTCCTGCTGGCGCCATGGCTGAGCGACGAAGATATGAGACGCACCTTTGCCATTGACTTTTTGAATGAGCATTCACTCAAACATCTATTCCTTGCCCTTACCGGCCAAGAGGGCGAGCCACCGCTCGACTGCGTGGGCACGACCGAAGAGCTGGAGCTTTCCATTAATCTGCTTGACGAGCAGGGCCGCTACCAGGATACATACCTCATGCAACTGGCCAAAGAGCGCGGCATTGTGCGCGCGGATGAGCTGGACTGGCAGGCGGAACTTGCCGACTTCTTGCGCCTACAGTCGCAAGAGGCATTGCCGCCTGAGCTCAAAGGCCAAATCCAGGCCTGGCTAGAGAAGGAGTTGGGGCCAACTACTTGACACCCTGCCCACGATACCGCAGTGCGAACTGGATATCAGGGTGCAGCAACACGGGCGAATCTTCACTCACGGAAATATTCGGGAACTGAACATGCTGGACGGCTACGGAACCCAGCGACAATTGTGCTCCCGGCAGCTTTTCAATCATCCCCCAGAGCTGTTCAAGATGGTCGCGCGTAAGTGATGGGTTGGATAAAAGTCTCCACATTATGGTTTCGGCTGCAAGGGCTCCTGTGCCATTTTGGGACAAGTATGCGAAAGCTGCTTGTTGATCCTCGGGGTCATCGGAGAGTGACTGCTCCAACGCGTTTTGAAAGTCTCCCCCGGGTTGAGAGCGCATAAAGTCACTTGCCAAAACCTGCACACGCCTAACCCAGTCTTCTGTAACAGCCGACGCCGCCTTCCACGCTTGTCTGAAATCTGGTGTATCAGTTACGGATACTAGTAGTTGGTTTACATCATAAATAGCATCAATAGTCTTTTCATCAATCAAGCCCAAATCCAGAAGTGTACTAAATCTTTTAACCGGCGCAGCACCCAAAGTGTCTGGCGCGGACACGAGCCCTGCAATAACCAAGGAGTGCGCGACTGATCGCTTACCACCCAACGAGCGTTTTAGTGCGAAACGACTCTTGCCGGCGAATATGTCCGGTCTCTGTGTGCTGATCGACTGTTCGGTAATTAAGGCGGCGACAAGCTGCGCTCTTCCTTCGCCTTTAGCTGTCTGTGCGCGAGCGTCAACCATGTCTGAAACTGTTTCGTTTTGTACGCCAAGGATCCTATTATCCAGCGCAAGCATGCTCCCTCGGCTGGTTGAGAACATGTGACGATAAAGCTCCTCGGGGCACATGACCTCGGTTTGAACCCTTACGCCGCCAACTGACTGATCCGAAAATGGCGGACCGTTACTCGTTCGAACACTAACCACATCGACATCGTTATACGGCCCAAGCCCGCGCACGACGGAGCCATGAGCAATAATCACTTGCTCCGGCCGCAGGCGCTCTGCTAGCGCATTTAACAGTGACTCTTGCTCCTCCTGATACGCCTGTACCCTTTCTAAGCTCATCTTGTTACCTCCACTCCGGCCCGATCACCAGCTAAAGTCCCTAAACATATGCAGGTCTGCGGATCCCAAACCCTGACCCCAACATCATAGACAGCCTCTATTGGAATCTCGTTAAAATCTTGAGCCTGACCGCCGCTACTATCAAAAAGAGTAATCGCGCGTATAGGAGTAGCGGGCGCTTGACGCAGTGAACCAAGTGCTTCGCGGATGCTCTGGGCTGTAATAACATTGTCTTCGACCAAAACAGCCCGGCTCATATCGCCATCTTCCGGCGGCAGAAAGTCTCCTGTCTTTGGCAGACTAAAGGCTGGGATAGAAATTGCGCCACCAATGCGCCGTACTAGCAGGGCGGCCGCAGTCTCCTGGCCAAGAAGGGCGGTTGGCCGGTACGACATAATTCTGCGAATCATGGGTTGCAGAATCCTATTGAGCACTGCCTCGCTGCGCAGCAGATCGCGCTTGTTCAGCCTCCGATCTATATGATGGCCGGTCTTGCCAATAAAGTGACCTTTAAGAACGTATTTCTCCCTGACGTCTGCGGCAGATCTTCGTGAAGGTGACGCATATTATGCATGCTTATAAAGTTTTATGCAGAAAAAAGCAAGTACAAATTCGGAGCGGCTATCTCATCGCAGCAAGGGGGTTGGGTCAAAGCAGTAGAGCGACGTATGCCGTGGCGCGTAACGCACTCTTGCTGAAATGGGATAGGCGCTCACTGCACAAACTGATTTCAATAAACCAACCTTACGGGTTGCTTGTATCTCGCTGCCATATCCTCGATAGGAGGGTCGCCATAGCGAGCCCGCATCATCATAAAACGCTCGGCCTTAGCCTTGCCAAACTTGTTCGTGAGATACGCGCAATACCATTCTCCGGTCTGAAAACGCGAGGGAAATTTTGAGTGGAATTTGTCTGCGTACATAACGATTTTTTCCTCTTCGGTCTCTGCCAAATAGTCGCCTATCGGGAGCGGCAGCCGCCCGTCCCTCACTTCCTCGGCGCTAATGCCAACTCCTGTATGATATGCAGCAAACCTACAGAGCGACTCGGCAAATCCCTCATCCTTCAAGATCTCGTAACCTATGGCTCCATGGCTTACATACCGGGCTTTGTCTAGCTGTCCGTCAGCGAACAGCCTGTAGACACCGATATCATGGAGCAGGCAGCCGGCACTTACAAGATCGACATTGATGCGTAGAGAAGGCGATTGTTCTATGCACCACAACGCTATCTCCTTCACTATCACCGAGTGTTGCCAATTCTCCCTGTATACGTCTTCGGTCGGTGCATACTTCTTGTGCAGCCTTCTGATATCCTCGATAGTTGGCAGGGCCATGCTGGATATTTTAGCATCACACCTTAATGACTTCGACCGAGGCGCAATTACATGATATGAGCCGATAGCAACAGCTAAAGCCACAAACGAGCAGCGCGAGCAGACTTTCCCTTTTCCCGACCATCACAGTATAGTAAAGGCATGAAAGTAGCAATCGTCGGTTTTGAAGTTGAGGGCAAGTCAGCCCTGCAATACTGGCTGGACAAGGGCGCGGACGTAACCGTGTGCGACCAAGATCCGGACAAAGTGGTGCCGGAAGGCATCCCGACACAGCTCGGCACGGGCTATTTGGACAATCTGGACCGGTTTGACATCATTGTGCGCACCGTGGGTATGCACCCGAACAAGATTCTTGAGAAAAACCCGGGTGTGGCAGAAAAAATCACGACCAACCTGGACGAATTTTTGAAAGTCAGCCCCACCCGCAACATCATTGGCGTGACCGGTACCAAAGGCAAAGGCACCACGAGCACGCTCATCGTCAAAATGCTACAGGCAGCTAGCAAGCATGCTTTCTTGGGCGGCAACTACGGCGTTCCGGCCTTCAGTTTCCTCAATGAGCTCACCCCAGACAGCTGGGTTGTGCTGGAGCTCTCCAGCTTTATGCTGTACGACATCACCCGCAGCCCGCACATTGGCGTCTGCCTGATGGTCGTGCCAGAACACCTGGATTGGCACGGCGACGCCGAAGATTATTTCCGCTCCAAATCCAACCTTTTTGCCCATCAAGGGCCGGACGACATCGCCATCTACTACGCCGACAACGACAACAGCAAACAGATCGCCAGCGCTGGTCCGGGCCGCAAAATCCCCTACTATGCCTCGCCAGGCGCCTACGTTGATAATGGAGAGATCAAGATCGACGGCGTTAGTATCTGTCGCACCGACGAACTCAAGCTGCTCGGCAAACACAACTGGCAGAATGCCTGCGCGGCCATAACAGCTTTTTGGCAGGTTGAGCAAAACGCGGACGCCGCCCGCGAGGTGCTCACGAGCTTCACCGGCCTGCCGCACCGCTTGGAATTCGTGCGCGAAGTCGGCAGCATACGCTTCTATAACGATTCGTTTGCAACTGATCCGTATGCAACCATCGCCGCAATCGATGCCGTTCCGGGCACCAAAGTGCCGATCATCGGCGGCTTTGAGCGCATGATCCCTATCGAAGACCTAACGAAGCACATCGCCGGATCGAGCGATGTACGCGCCGTGCTGCTCATTGGCCAAAGTAAGCAACGCGTCGCTGACGAACTTACGCGCGCAGGCTTCACTAACTTTCGCATAAGTGATGCTCAAACCATGACTGACATCGTGGCCGAAGCCCGCGAACTGGCCCAAGACGGCGACGCCGTCGTACTCTCGCCAGGATTTGCGAGCTTCGACCTGTTCAAAAACTTCGAAGACCGCGGCAACCAGTTCAAGTCCGCTGTGAACGAACTTACTTAGTCTGTGATTGTTCAGCCTTACGGCGGGCGGCGCGGATGACGTTTTCGAAGAGGGCGCAGACAGTAAGCGGGCCAACGCCGCCCTTGGTAGGCGTGATGGTCAGGTCATCGCGCTCTTCGTAGACCTCGGGG
>Ga0065720_1004114_pt1 | contig 14904 bp, 12 predicted proteins | sample Thericmetagenome_FD_59107 | JGI IMG/M metagenome (GOLD analysis project Ga0065720, IMG submission 59107) | Thermophilic microbial communities from the Joint Bioenergy Institute, California, USA of rice/straw/compost enrichment - eDNA_2 v2... | ecosystem: Engineered > Solid waste > Grass >... | reverse complement strand
CACCCGGGCGCTCGCGGTCGAGCCGGAGTTTATCGTCTGCGACGAGCCGATTTCCGCGCTCGACGTGTCCATTCAGGCGCAGATCGTGAACCTGCTGANCGACCTGCAGAANAAGATGGGCCTGACCTACCTGTTCGTCGCCCACGATCTGGCGATGGTCAAGTANGTCAGCGACCGGATTGCCGTCATGTATCTGGGCAAAATCGTGGAACTGGCGCGCAGCGAAGATCTGTATGACCGTCCGCAGCACCCTTACACCCAAGCGCTGCTGTCCGCCATCCCGGTTCCGGATCCCGATACCGAAACGAAGAAGGAGCGCATCATCCTGCAGGGGGAAATCCCCAATCCGATGAATCCGCCGAGCGGCTGTCCGTTCCGGACCCGCTGTCCCCACGCGTCGGTGCGTTGCGCGCTGGAGGAGCCCGCGTTTCGCGAAGTCCAACCGGGACACTGGGCGGCATGCCATTTGCACGATTGATCGGCGATATCCGAACAGCGAAAAACGCCAAACCGCGGCATGCGCGGTTTGGCGTTTCCACTTGGCGGCCGGGGCTGTCAGAACAGGACGGGAACCTCGACGAGATCCTGGATGCTGCCGTCCTTCGCGCTGCGCGTGTACACCTGGATCGCGCCGGACGGCGCCGCCGGCTGCGCGTCGAAGGCGAGCGGCGCGGTGAAGGCGCCGAACGCCGGCGCTCCCTCCGCCGCGGTGACCGCCCGCTCGCGTGCGACGATCCGGCCTGCATCGTCCCGCACCCGGTACAGCACGTTCGCTTCGAACGCCCGGGCGCTGCCGACGAGCGGCGTGCCCGCGGCGATGCGCGAACCGGGCAGCGGCCGGAAGACGACGATATTGGTCGACGACGGCAGCGGAATGACGAGCCGGTAGCCGGGGTAGAGCACATCCGGCGAGAAGCCCGGTCGGTTCGCGTTCGCGCGCGTCAGCTNGTTCAGGGAAGCCCCGANCCGGCGGGCGATNCGNAAGAGCGTGTCCCCCGCCTCCACCTCGTACACGAAGGCGGGGATATAGAGGAGCTGCGCAACCCGGAGAATGTCCGGCTGCGTGAGCCGGTTCAGCGCCGCCAGCATGTCGACGCCGGCGGAATAGCGCTCGGCCAGCCGGTAGAGCGTATCCCCTTCCGTCACCTGATGCAGGACGGTGCTCTCCTGCGAAGTGCCCGGCACGCGGACGAGCAGTTTCTGCCCCGGAAAGATCAGACCGGGGTCCGTGACCGGCGGGTACAGCGCGTTCCCCCGCTCGAGGTCGGCCAGGGACGAGCCGAACCCGTTCGCGATCGAATACGGCGAGTCTCCCGGCCGGACGGTGTACACGGCATAGGTGCCCGGTGATATCGGCATATGTCAGCCACTCCTGTCGCATGGGTTCTTCCCCATCCTATGCGGGCGCCCATGCGCGAGTGCCTAGTCCAGCGCCGTGGAGAGCCGCCCGGCCGCCGGCGCATGCGCAGGCTCGGCGGCCGGCGCAAGCTCCGCGTCTTGCAGCCTGAGCTGCGCCAGGCGCTCGTAATGTTTGTACAGCGCGTGGAATTTGCCGCTGTACGAGCGGCTCCAGGGCTTCTTCTTGCCGCAGAAATGGAGGATGACGGTGCGGTTGATCACGTAGTCCATGTCGCATTGGCCGCTCGATTTCAGCTTGTAATACAGATAGAACCGGGCATCATAATTGTAAAGCGTCTCGTCCAGCGGTTTGATTTTCTTCGCGTAGAGGGCGTTCAGGATGTCCTGGTCGGGCATGACGAGCCGCGTGCGGTTTTTCTCGACGAACTGATAAATGATTTCTTCCCGGATCTGCTCCCGCTGCAGCTCGAGGTTCATGAGCAGCACGCCCGAATTGTAGTAGTTGTCGATCTCGTAGGGCATCAGGCGGATGCGGTTGATCTCCTTGACGGAAAATTTGTCGTGGTAGCAGGCGGCGTAGAGATACCCGTCCAGATCCGTCTCGTAGAGCGGCCGCACGGCGTTGAGCACGAGAATGTCGGGATCGAGATACAGAATGCGGCCGACTTCGGGGGGCAGAAAACGGTGCGCAAGCAGCCGGTAGTACATTTCCTTCGTGTAGTGCATCAGCACCGGCGCGTCCGCGAATTCCCCTTCGTCCACGCGGATGATCTCGAGCGCGCTGCCGTGCCTCCGCACATAGGCGCCGAGCCGCGCCAATGCGCCGCCGTCGATGCTCGAATGCATGAGATAAATCGTGAAGCGTTCGTCCGGATTGTTCAGGAAGAGCGAAGTGAGCATGGTCGTCAGCGGCCCAAGATAGTTCGCGTTGAGCGTAACGAGAATGTTCATGTCATTCAGCCCCCTGTATTCCCAAAACCGCGGCGCACGCGGGAGGCAAGCCGGTGGGCGGCGTCCCACAGCGATGCCGCGAGGATGAACTCGAACAGATTGTGCAGGGACAAAATGCCGAAGAGCGGCGAAGCGGCCGCGCCGAGCAGCATGACCAGCGTGCCCGCGAGCAGCGAGGACGGCCCGCCGCGGCGGATGAGGGTCCAGCCGGCGACGAGCAGCGCCGCCATGACGACGGCGATCATCACGCCCCCGGCCGCGAACCGACCGGCCGGCTCATAGGTCAGGATGCCGTGGTTGAAGACGGGCTTCAGGCTGAGGCGGGACACCGATGCCGCGAGCTCCCAGACGATCAGCCCGGCCGTCAGCAGCAGCACGGCGGGCGCCGTTCCCGGGCGGCGCGCCCATGCCGCGCCGGTCTGCCGGATCAGCTCGAACGAGACGGGCACGAGCAAAGGGGTGATGCAGGCGTGCAGCCAATACCGGGTGAGATGCACCCGTTCGAACCCTTCGCTTGCCCGGACCCATGCGCCGGTTGAGAGCACGAGATTGTCCCACAGCAGCGCGGCGGTTACCGCCAGCAGCATGACGCCGAGGCCCGCGGGGACGCCGCGGCGCAGAATGGCGATGCTCCAGCCGAGCAGCGCAGCGTACGCAACGGTCAGGATCGGATACAGGATGGCATTCATACAGGGCCGCACCTTCCATGACGGGAGTGTCGTTCTCCTCATCATGGCCCCGTCAGCCCGCGGATATACCGTCCGCCGCCGCAAATCGGCTGATCGTCGGGCCCCGGCCCGCCGCTCCGGGAGGCTTTGCAGGCACGGATCGGGCGCTGCATGCGTTTTCCTTCATTATACCAGAAAAGGCAGACTGCGGCGCCTTTCGGCACTGCGGTCTGCCTGTTGTCATGCAAGCGTGATGCGCTCAGCTGGTCGCGGTGGACGCGTAATGCCGCGCGGGATGCGCGACGCGGTCCAGGCCGAGCGTCTTCGCCGTCTCGGCGTGCAGCTCGCGGACCAGATCCGGATTCTCGGACAGCTTGATCCCGTAGGACGGCACCATCTCGCCGATCTTCTCCCGCCATCCGTCCAGTTGCCGCGGGAAGCAGCGCTTGATCACTTCCAGCATGATCGCCACCGCGGTGGACGCGCCCGGGGATGCGCCCAGGAGCGCCGCGACCGAGCCGTCGGCCGCGCTGATCACTTCGGTGCCGAACTGCAGCGTGCCCCGTCCGCCGGCTGCCGTGTCCTTGATGATCTGCACGCGCTGGCCGGCGACGATCAGATCCCAGTCCTCGCTGCGCGCGTGCGGAACGAATTGCCGGAGCTCCTCCATCCGCTGCTCCTTCGACAGCATGACCTGTCTGATCAGATAGGCCGTAAGGGACATGTTCTTGACCCCTGCCGCGAGCAGCGTGACGAAGTTGTGCGGTTTGACGGACTTCAGCAGGTCGAGCATCGAGCCGTATTTCAGGAACTTCGGCGTGAAGCCCGCAAACGGACCGAACAGCAGCGACGGCTTGCCGTCGATGAACCGCGTGTCGAGGTGCGGCACCGACATCGGCGGAGCGCCGATCGCCGCCTTGCCGTACACCTTCGCGTAGTGCCGTTCGGCCAGCTTCGGATCCCGGCACACCATGAACAGGCCGCTGACCGGGAAGCCGCCGATGCCCCGCCCTTCCGCGATGCCGGATTTCTGCAGCAGATGGAGGCTGCCGCCGCCCGCGCCGATGAACACGAACGGAGCCGTATAGCGCTCGACGGCGCCGCCGTCCGCATTCCGCACCTTCAGCTCCCACTTGCCATCCGTCGTCCGTTTCATGTCCTCGACGTGGCGGCGGTACAGCATTTCCACGCCGCTGTCTTTCAGGTGGGCGAACAGCATGCGCGTCAGCGCGCCGAAGTTGACGTCCGTTCCCGATTCGATCCGGGTCGCCGCGATCGGCCGGTCCACGGTGCGGTTTTCCATCATGAGCGGAATCCATTCCGCGAGTTTGGCCGGGTCGTCGGAGAATTCCATCCCCTCGAACAGCGGGTTCGCCGCCATCGCCTCGAACCGCTTCTTCAGGAAGGCGACGTCCTTCTCCCCTTGCACGAAGCTCATGTGCGGCACCGGCATGATGAACTGCTGCGGATCGCGGATGAGGCCGCGCCGCACCAGGTAGGACCAGAACTGCCGCGAAAGCTGGAACTCCTCGTTGACCTTGACCGCCTTGCTGATGTCGATCGAGCCGTCCGCCTTCTCGGTGGTATAGTTGAGCTCGCACAGCGAGGCGTGGCCCGTGCCTGCGTTGTTCCATTCGTTCGAACTTTCCTCGCCCGGCTGCGAGCGCCGTTCGAGCACCAGGATGTCCCAATCCGGCGCCAGCTCCTTCAGCATCGTGCCGAGCGTCGCGCTCATGATGCCGGCGCCGATCAAGATGACATCCGCGCGATTCTGTCTGTCACCCATCATTTATCGTCCCCATGCTTATAATTTTTTGCGATTTGCGGACACATCAATTTAGGCGCCGCAGCAAGCCGGGGCGCCGAACATGTCACGCATCGTCTCCGAATCTCGTCGTTCCATATTAGTTTAACACTAATGATGTCAGAATGAAAGACAATGCAAATGCCGTCCATCCGAAGATGAACGGCATTCGTGGAAGTTCCATGCAGGCTGTCCGCCGCTTGTCAATGCTGCTCCGCGTTCCGGGCGGCCGGCTTGTTCGCGGGCGAGAACCAGCCCAGCAGCGCGATCGCGACCAGCACGCCGTAGAAGACGATGGTCCAAGCCGTGCTGTGCGGGAAATCGTGGTCCAGCACGCCGATGTCGTGATGGGCCAGGGTGATGACCGCCAGTTTGACGCCGACCCACGCCACGATCGCGTACGCCGTCGTCTCCAGCGCCGGGCGCTTGGCCAGCAGCCTGATGAACCATCCCGCGGCGTATTTGATCAGCACCAGGCCGGCGATGCCTCCCAGCACCACGACGGCGAATTTGCCGCCGTCCATGCCGCCGAAGTCGCCGAGCGGCGAATCCGGCAAACCGAGCGCAAGCGCCACCGCCGCGAGGATGGAGTCGATCGCGAAGGCCAGGTCTGCCAGCGCGATCTTGCCGACCGTGCCCCAGAAGCCCTTCGCCGATGACGGTTTCTCTTCCTTGTGGCCCTTCTTCCCGAGACGGGCCTGGATGATGTGCTTGAGTCCAAGATACAGCAGATAGGCGGCGCCGATCGCCTGCACCTGCCACACATTGGCGATGAATGAAATGGCGAACAGGGCGGCGAACCGGAAGGCAAAGGCCATGATGATGCCGTAATTGATCGCCTTTTTCTGCTGTTGGTCCGGCAGATGCTTCGCGATGACGGCGAGCACGAGCGCGTTGTCAGCCGACAGCAGCCCTTCCAGTCCGATCAGAATCAAAAGCGCCCACGCATACTCCAACCAAATGTCCAACGAACGTTCCTCCTTCGATTGCGGGTCCGCAATGCCGCCCGGCGCGGCGGCCGTACATGCGGGATTCCTGCCGCCGGCATGCGGGAAAACTGACATTCTTCTATACGGTTTCCTGCCGCATGCGTTCCTTTTCATTTTAAACAACCTCACGGCGCTGCAGCAATCGGGTCAGCCCCCCGCCGCCCGGCAGCATGGCCGCCTGAGGAGGTTGTCCGGATGCAAGTGCGTCTTTTTTCATGGGACTGAAGAAGGATATGCGCCGGTTCAAATGGAATTATTATAGCATGTTTTGCCAACGGATGAACCGGACGCCGCGGTTTTTCCGCCGCAGGCGTCCCGCGCGTCCCATCATTGCGCTCCGCCGATGCGCTTAGCGAGGTCTGTCCGACATGCAGCTTCATACCAGGAAGTCCGGAAATTTATTGTTGCTCGGCCTGTTCCTCATCCTCATGACGGCCGGCCGCCTGCTCTGGCACGAAACATTCAAGCCCGCCGAACAGCCCCGTGCGGCGGGCGGCGTGCTGGATCTTCGGGGGCTGGATATGGCGTCGGGCCGGACGTTCACGCTGGATGGCGAGTGGGAGTTTTATCCGAGCGTATTTCTGGTGTCCGGCAGCGCGGGGGAGGCGTCGGGGCAGGCGGATGCGCGGATCGTCCGGGTGCCGGGGAAATGGAACGCCGATGTTTCGCCGGACCGAAAGACGCCTTACGGGTACGGGTCCTATCGCCTCACGGTTCTGCTCGATCCGGGCGACCCGCGCATTTACGGCATCTATGTGCCGAGCGTGCGCAGCTCGTCGAAACTGTACGTGAACGGCAGCCTGCTTTATGCCTCGGGCCGGCCGGCGCCGGAAGACGAAGGCTACAAACCCGCCAACAAGCCGTATGCGGCATCCTTCTCCGCCGGAGACAGCGGCATGGTCGAGGTGATCTTCGAAGCGGCGAACTACAGCGACCCGCGCGGCGGCGGACTGGTGCGCTCGCTCCGGTTCGGTCTGAACGAAGACATCCAGCACGAGCGGTTCCTGTCCGTCGCGATGCAGCAATTCGTGTTCGCCGCGCTGATCATTCTGTCCGCCTATCTGCTCGTGCTCCATTTCATCGACCGGAGCCCGAGGCTGTTGCACTCCTCGCTGCTGGCGCTGAGCATCGCGTTCCTCGTGTTCAACAGCACGGAAGACAAGCTGCTGCTCCAGCTGCTGCCGATCGATTACGAGTGGAATTTCCGGTTCCTGAACCTGTCCATCGTCCTGCTGGCCCATGTGTTCTGCCGCTCCTTCATCGATCGGAATGCGGGCGTCCGGCCTGCGCGCGCAACCGCCGCGCTTCGCATCGCGAGCGCCGCGTTCGCCTGCCTGATCCTCCTGGTGCCGATCGCCTCGCAGACTGCGCTGCGCAACGCGATCGTCGCCGTCTACGCCGTGCCCGTGCTGTATGTGGTCTGCTCCGTCGCGGCCAAGGCGCTGCGGGGGCTGCCGGCGAACATGATGGTCACGCTCGCCGCATTCGCCGTGGTGAACCATTTTGCCTGGTGGGGATACTACGCTGCGAAAGGCGTGAAGCTGCTCTTCTATCCGTTCGATCTCGTCCTCGCGATCATCCTGCTGGCCACCGTATGGTTCAGCCGCTACATGGCGCTGTTCCGCGAGCAGCAGGCGCTCGCCGCCAAGCTGCAGGAGACGGACCGGCGGCGGGAAGAATTTCTGGCGAATACATCCCATGAGCTGCGCAATCCGCTCCACGCCATTCTGAACCTGTCCCAGGTCGTGCTCGAACGGGAACGGCGTGCGCTGAGCGCGCAGAGCGAGCGGGAGCTTCATACCGTGCTCGCCATCGGTCGGCAGATGACGATGGTGGTGGACGAGCTGCTCGATTTCGCGCGCCTGAAGGACGGCCGCATCCGCCTGAATCCCCGGCCGCTCTCCCTCCATCCGATCGTGAACGGCGTCCTGGACATGGTCCGCCACATGACGGATGAGCGGGCCGTCCGGCTGGCGAACCGGATTCCCGCCGATTTCCCGAGGCTCATGGCCGACGAGAACCGGCTGACGCAGATTGTCTTCAACCTGCTGCACAATGCCGTCAAATTCACCCCGAAGGGCGAGATCGCCGTGCAGGCTGAGCTGCGGGAAGGCGCGGCCCGCATCGCCGTCTCGGACACGGGCATCGGCATGGATGACGAGACGGCCCGGCGCGTGTTCCTGCCATATGAGCAGGCTGCCGGCCACAAGGGCGGCATCGGCCTCGGACTCAGCATCACGAAGCGGCTGGTCGAACTGCACGGGGGGCGCATCGAGGTGACGTCCGCCCCGAACCGGGGTTCCACCTTCAGCTTCACGCTCCCGCTGGGCGACGCGCCGCATGGCGAGCCCGCCGCCTCCGCAGCGGCCGGCGCTGCGACGGACGATTCGGTTATGGCGCTTGCGGCCGCGGCATCAGATGCGCCTTTCCGCGGCCATCCCGAACCGCTGCCCGCTCCTCCGGCCTCTCAGGCGGCCTTCACGCCGGACAGGCCCCGGATATTGGCCGTTGACGACGATATCGTCAACCTCAACATTCTGGTATCGGTGCTGTCGCTGGAGCGCTATGAGATCGTCACCGTCACGAACCCGCTGGAAGCGCTGGAGCTGATCGACACACGGGAATGGGATCTGGTCATCTGCGATGTGATGATGCCGCACATGTCGGGGTACGAGCTGGCGCGCACGATCCGGAAGCGGTACGACATCGCCGAACTGCCGGTGCTGCTCATCACGTCGAGAAGCCATCCGGAAGACATCGCAAACGGCTTCCGCGCCGGCGCGAACGACTATGTGACGAAGCCGGTGGAGCCGCTCGAGCTGCAGGCCCGGGTCCGCGTGCTGTCGCATCTGCGCAAGTCGGCGCGCGAGCTGGTGCGCATGGAAGCGGCGTGGCTGCAGGCCCAGATCGAACCGCATTTCTATTTCAACACGCTGAATTCCATTGCGGCGCTGCAGCACACGAATCCCGACCAGATGATCGAGCTGATCGATCATTTCGGCACGTTCCTGCGGGAGAAATACAAGTTCCGGAACGCGGCCGAGACGGTCCCCTTGGCGGACGAATTCCATCTGGTGCAGTCGTATCTGTACATCGAACAGGTGCGATACGGAGACTTGCTGCGCATTCACTGGGAGGCCGGCGATCCCGGGGACATCAAAATCCCGCCCTACACGCTGCAGCCGCTCGTGGAAAACGCGATCCGGCACGGCATCATGAAACGAAGCGGCGGCGGGAATCTGTGGGTCCGGCTCGCCCGTCTTGACGGCTTCGCGGAATTGTCCGTCATCGACGACGGCGTCGGCATGCCGGAAGACGTGATCAGGCAGCTCAAGGAACCGTTGCCCGTCTCCGCGGCCGGTCTCGGCGTCGGGCTGCGCAACGTCGATTACCGGCTGAGGCGTCTCTGCGGCAAAGGTTTGCGGATCGAGAGCGCGCCCGGGGAAGGGACGCGCGTTTCGTTCATCCTGAACAGCGGGGCATAAACAAGCGGCCGTCCTTCGCGGNCGGCCGCTTGCTTCCGGTTTACAGCGATTGAAGGATGCTTACNACTTCCCCGGCGGTGCAGACATGGACGCCGATGTTCTGCATTTCCCGGATGCCCCGCTCATAGACTTGCGACATCGCGTCGGCCACCATCACGATGCGGAAATCGCGCTCGCTCGCTTCATACATCGACGTGCGCGGGCAGTTCGGATAATTGCACCCGATGAAGACGAGGGTGTCGACGCCGCGGTNCCGCAAAAATTTTTCCAGANCCGTCCGGTAGAATGCGCCCCANCGCGGCTTGTACATCGCCCATTCGCGGCGNCCGAGCGGCTGGAACTCGCCGCTCAGCAGNCGGTCCGCATCAAGCGANGTGTACTGCGCCGGGCGGATGTCCCGCACCAGCTCGGCGCCCTCCGTGTTCGGCGCNACGACGCGCAGCCCTTGCTCGATCGCTTCTCTGCGGCACAGGTCGACGTTAGAACCGTCTTCCTTGTACAGGCGGACGGCGTGGATGATCGGCAGCTCCCTGGCGCGGTACGCTTCCAGCACGGCGGCCATCCCGGGGAGCGCCTCGTATGTGCCGTCGATCCGGGCGGGCGCGTCCGGCAGGGTGAAATCGTTCTGCGTGTCGATCGTGATCAGCGCGGAGTTGTTCCAGTTGGGACGCGTGCAGCTCATGGGCATTTCTCACCGTCCTGAACGGCTGGGAATCTGTGAAAATAACCATTATAATACATTATAATCAACATCATCCTGAGGACAATTTGCTGAATGGGTGATTTCGTGTCAGGCAAGTACCCGGAACTGATCGAGGTCATGAAATACATCCGGCAAAACCTCCACGAACCGCTGACCATCGAGCAATTGTCGCGTTATGTCTCGTACAGCCCGTTTCATTTTATTCGCATCTTCAAGCAGCAGACCGGCCTGACCCCGCAATATTACATCGCTTCCCTGCGCCTGCAGAAAGCCAAGGAACTGCTGATGACGACCAGCCTGCCCGTACGGGATATCGCGATGGAGCTGGGCTATCGGAGCCTCGGCACGTTCACGACGCGGTTCGGACGGAGCGTCGGCATGACGCCGGCCGGATTCCGGAATTCCGCCGCGCAAGCAGCCGAGCATCTGCGGCGTCTGGCCGATGCCGGCATCTGGCATTCCGGGCGCGAGCCGGCGTCGGACGATGGCGTCGAGGGATCGTTCCGCACGGAAGTACCGTTCGAAGGCATCGTCATGGTCGGCCTGTTCGGCAAGCCGATTCCCGACGGGCTCCCGGACTACGGCACCCTGGTGCGGGCGGACGACGGTTTCCGCTTCTCCGGCGTGAAGCCCGGCATCTACTACCTGATGGCCACGACCGTGTCCTGGGGCATGCAGTCCCGGGATCTTCTGCTGCCCGACATGACGCTCCGGGCCCGCTCCGCGTCCCCGATCGTGGTCAGACACGGCGAGCGGACGCCGCATCAGGAATTGACGCTGCGTCCTCCCCGATTTGACGACCCGCCGATCTTGATTTCGCTGCCGCTGCTCATGGAGATGTTCTATCTTCAGCAGACCGGCAGGGGGAGCGGGCTTCCCGGACCGCGGTGAATCGTGCAGAAACCCGCNCAAGCTCAACGANCCGTCTGCGTGCGGATGTTTTGGCAAAAGCTTATAATGATANCTGAGGACGGTGAGCCGAATGCTGCCGGAACGCATCAAAAAGGAATTCATTCAAATGCTGATCGCCAAATTGAACCCGTATTTCGTCATCCTGCACGGCTCGTTCGCAAAAGGCGCCATCCGCGAGGACAGCGACATCGACATTGCCTATTTCAGCGACACGCGGCTTTCCGCATACGAACGCTTTATGCTCGCCAATGAGCTCGCCGGCATCGCCGGGCGGGAAGTGGATGTGACCGACATCCGGGATGCGGATACGGTGTTCGCCATGCAGATCTTCGCATACGGTATTCCCCTGCATGTCCGGGATGAAAACGAGTTTGCGGGGCAGCGCATGAGAGCCTACAGCATGTATGCGGCTTTCAATGAACAACGTGCGCCAATCCTGGAAGCCATTAAAGAGAGGGGAAGCGTGCTGGAACATGAATGATGTGATCTTGAACAAGGCGGCGATAATCGAACGGTGTGTCAAACGCATCCGCGAGGTTTATGACCACGACCCCGCCAATCTGTCTGATCTCACCAAGCAGGACAGCATCATCTTGAACATCCAGCGCGCCTGTGAAGCCAGTATTGACATTGCGATGCATATCGTGAGCGAGCGCAAACTCGGCATTCCGCGATCGAGCCGTGACGCTTTCAAAATGCTGCAGGAAGCTGGAATTCTGGATGCGGATTTGGCAAATCGGCTGATGAGCATGGTCGGTTTTCGCAACATCGCGGTTCACGATTATCAGTCCTTGAATCTCGACATCCTGAAAGCCATTCTGGACCGGCATATCGATGACTTCAAGCGGTTCACACAAATTGTATTGACACGAAAATAAGGACATCCTTGAACGGATGTCCTTCCACCCATCATCACTCCGCGGACGGCGCCGCAGCCTTCCGACGCATCGGCGCCAGAATGAACGCCGCGGCCATCACGAGCACGCCCAGCACGGCCGCCGACCAATACAGACCGCCGTACCCGTTCGCCGCCGCCATTCTCGTCACTTCGGCGACGCTGTCCGCGATCACATCCCGCAATGCCGGATCCTGCACGGAGCCGACGACGTCGCCGATCTGTCCGGCGCCCGCGGATTCCCCTCCGCCCGAAGCCATCCGCCGGCCGATGGCCGCCAGTTCGTCCAGCGCCTCCTGGGACAGATTCGCCTTTTCCACGTTCTCATTCAGAATGTCCTGGAAGTCCGTTCTGAACAGCTCGCCGATATTGTTGTAGCCGCGCGCGATGAAGCCGGCGTAGATCGTCGGCATGATCGTCATGCCGACCTGGCGCAGCAGGGAGAGCGACGCCAAGGCCGTGCCCTTGTTCGCCCGCAGCCCCTCCGTCGCCAGAATGTTCAGCGGCGCGCCCAGAATGACCCCGATGCCGACGCCGGCGACCATGCTTGAGACGATGAACTGCCACTTCGCGTCAACCCANAGCGGGAACANCACGAAGCCGATCAGCGTCAGAATGCCGGACAGGACGACCGCGAAAATGGGACCGCGCTTCGCCACCANCACGCCGCCCATGCCGGCGCCCACACCCGACGCCAATGCCAGCGGCGTCATCCAGTAGCCCGACTTCTCCGCCGGGATGCCGAGCACATTCTCCGTGAACCCCGGGATGAATATCATGGCCGCCAGCATGCCCCCGGACAGCATGCCGATGACGAGCACCATCAGGTATCGCGGCTGCCGGATGAGATGGAGCGGCAGGATCGGGTCGCCGTTCTTGCGGCGCTCGAGCGCCGACTCGTACAGCAGGAGGACGATGAACAGGACGACGCCCGCCGCAATAAAGCCGGACACCTCCCATTCCTTGAAGCTCGCCAGGAAGTCGACGTCGATGTTGGTAAGGCCGTACATCAGCGACAGAATGGCGAGCGACAGGATGACGGTCCCGGTCAGATCCAGCCGTCCCGCGCCCGGGTCCGCCGACTCCGGCAGCCGCAGGAAGGCGAGGATGAGCAGCGCGGCGGCGATCGGCACGTTGATCAGGAACAGGATGTGCCAGTTCCCGGTCAGGTCGAGCAGGAGCGAACCGATGTTCGGACCCAAAATGGCCGCCACACCGCTCATCGCGCCGAGCAGCCCCAGATATTTCGCCTGCTTGCCGGGCTCGACCGTGCTCAGAATGTGCGAATTGCCGATGATGAAGATCCCGCCGCCGCCAAGCGCCTGGATGAAGCGCGCGGCCAGATACAATTCGAACGACGGGCTGAGCGCCACGAACAGGGAGCCGAGGCCGAACAGGACAATCTCCGCGATGAACAGCCGCTTGCGTCCGTACCGGTCGGACAGCTTGCCCGCGATCGGCAGACTGATCGCCAGGCCCAGCGTGTAGATCGTAACGCCCCAGGCGCCCCAGTTGGCCGATACGTCGAAATGGCGGTTGATGGTGGTCAGCGCCGAGCTGATGATGCCGTTGTCGAGCTGCGCCATGAAGACGCCGATGGAGAACAGCAGCAACGCCCAGAAGTGCGAGGTTTGCGATTTGCTCAAGCCAGCTCACCTTCTCCTGATAGGGTGGATTTCCGTTTCGACTCGCATCGATTGAATGTGACACATGTGTTACTTTCAATCATAGTGCTATTTTACATCAGGATTCATTGTCGATCAAAGCGGTTGTTGTTATTCCGATAAATCAACCTTGACTACTGACCTTTATCTTTCTACCATAGGGGTGCGAATACATGCGGGAGGAGGCGTCGAAATGGCGGGCAAACGAATTGACCATGCGGGCGTTATGGTGAAGGATCTGGACGCAAGCATCCGTTTCTACACGGAGGTGGTCGGACTCGAGGTGAAGAGCCGCTTCACGCACACGAACGACGTGCTGCAGCTTGCTTTTCTCGGCTTCGGCGGTTCGGACGAGTCGGAAATCGAGCTGGTCCAGGGGTACAACGACAACTTGCCGACGGAAGGCAAGGTGCATCACATCGCGTTCACCGTGGACGACATCGAGGCCGAATACGAGCGCATCAAGCAGTTGGATGTGCCCTTCATTCCCGGTTTCGATACGATCACCACGCTGCCGAACGGCCACCGGTATTTCTTCATCTACGGTCCCGAGCACGAATGGATCGAATTTATCCAGCGCTGACCGGGCTTCGGGATTCCGGGCCGCTCAGGATGACGCGGGTATGCCTAACCCGCGACGGAGCCCCGGAATCCCCCTTGTCCATCCGAAGGTTCGGTTTCAGCCACCCGCTTGTCCCCTTTGCTCCATCGAATGAATGTCGACCAGCGAAATTCCGGTATCCACAAATTCCGGGATGTCCTCCCCTTCGCCGGCCTTGAGCAGATGCTCGACGATCAAGGCTCCCCAGCGGTGTTCATTCAGGGACAACGCCATCGTAATCTGACCGTTGCGAACCGCTTCCGCGATTTCGGGCATCAGGCCGAAGGTCAGCGCGTACCGGTTCAGTCCCATCGCCTTCCACACCAGAATGGAAGCGGCGCCGGACACGAAGTCGAGGGCGACGAAGGCATCGAAATGCGGGTGGTCGTCGATCATGCCTTCCAGATCCGTCAGCGCCTGCTCGGGAACGCCCTGATGATACCGGACTTCCAGCACGTCAATCTGCGTCTCCCGGTGAATATATCCGAGAAACCCTTCCAGCCGTTCGCGCAAATTCAGGCTGTCCGACTGCCCGGTCGACACGAGCACCATGCCGCGTCCCTTCAGCAGTTCGTCGATGGCGCGCCCCATCCTTTCCCCGGCCCCGATGTTGTCCGTTCCGATGTAGGAAAGCCGCCGGCTGTCCGGCGCATCGGATTCAAAACAGATGACGGGGATCCCCGCCTCCGCCGCCTTGTCGATCAGCGGTCCGAGCGCTTCCGAGTCGATCGGGCTGATGGCGATCCCGTCCACGCCCTGCTTGATCATCGTCTCCATCATTCGGATTTGCTGTTCCAGACTGGCCTCGTCCGGCGCCTTGATGATCAGCCGGACGCCCGCCGATTCCGCCGCCCGGGCCGCGCTCTCCGTCAC
>Ga0065720_1020374_pt1 | contig 14917 bp, 14 predicted proteins | sample Thericmetagenome_FD_59107 | JGI IMG/M metagenome (GOLD analysis project Ga0065720, IMG submission 59107) | Thermophilic microbial communities from the Joint Bioenergy Institute, California, USA of rice/straw/compost enrichment - eDNA_2 v2... | ecosystem: Engineered > Solid waste > Grass >... | reverse complement strand
TATTGAAGCAATATAACATACTGCCAAGGTAATCAAGTACTTTTACTTCCTAGCATTTAACTTAAATTGTGCTTAAAATATAACTTGACGTAATGAGACTTTTTATTGAGATGCTCTTTTTCTTGGCAAAGAGAAGTTCAACCGGGCTAAAAAATGGGTCTTAGATGACTGACTGGACTCTTCTCTTTCGCGTTTCTTATGTAAGATGAGACAATACACCGAAATAAGGTACTGAGTAGTGAAGTTTCCTATAAACAAATCTGCAATTAAGGCTGCTGATATTATCAGCCAGTATTTGTGATTGGCATAAAAGAAAAAAATCCATAATAAAAGTATTTGGTCCTGGTCTTGAGAATACTAGGCAGGGCCTTCCATTGTTTTAACAACTAAGAGCTCAATACAGTCGGTACTTTAGTTCTCCGAAAAGGGCTTTATTTGATCACTCATTTGACGAATGTTGAATTAAAGTCGTCATTTCATCTTACAGGTTAATACCTTACGAAAACGAGGCCATATTTGCAAAACCTTGATTTTCGTCCTGGATAATCCAAGACGTGGGCGGTATTATCATTCTTAAAGACGCTTTTTGCCAAGTGAGGTGGTGAAAATTTATTTTCTTATTTTTACATTCTCAAAATGAATTTTCTTTGTATAATAAAGAAGCTCCTTAAATGTCTAAGAACTCCCCTTCAACTTGAGGCCTCTTCTCTCTAATCCTGAGTTATAGAGTCGTCGTTTCATGCTTGGATGACTAGCACTTGGTCGTCCTTCCCGAAGACTTGGTCAATAAAAAACTCAATTTAAAGTTTTTAGAATCTTCTGTTGACGCACTTCTTACTAGACTTAGTTATATCTGATTGCTAAATAACTCCGATAAAACCAAACATGAATAAGTTCATACGAGTCATGATCACAAAAATGTAATTTTTCAAATGTCTTCTCTATATGTAGGCATGCCGAAAAACGAATCCCTAGACAAGTGAGAAACCTTCTTTTGTTGCCCTATATTCGTTAGAATTTTGTCTTGGTTTATAGGTTCAGACTTTGAAGAAACTGCCATATTTGTATTTATATAGAAATAAATTAAAAAGGTCCCACCCTAGTTAAGACTACATGACTGAAGGAGACAGGAGGTAAATTATTCGAGCTCAAAGGTACACTCTTGTTGTATAGAGAACGGCTTATCCAAGTCTGGAAAATATCTGAAATAAAATGACTTATTAGGAGAAATAAAGACAATATGAAAGCTATCTTCATAATAAAAATTACAACAATGTACCAGCTAACTTAGAAAGATCACTTATGAGCATCACGATTTCTAATCAACCAATGCTGCAGAACCTTTAGATTAGAAATAGCCTTCTGAGGTACCAATTTAGCTAAATCTCTCCAAGTTTGACTTGCGAGATTAAGATTTCTGTTGATTATGACCCACGTTACACCTCCAACTGTCACAAAGAATAAAATTATCGGTATCATGAATCCAAGGAGTTCACTTTTAGTCTTGTCGGAATGTTGAACAAAATCCTTCTTTATATCTCCATGAATCATGTCGAATGCAGTGAACAAAAATCCCTCTCCTGCTAGCTCCATCTCAACATTGCTCGCATCATTTAAGATCATTCTTCCCATTTCAAAAGAGCGATTTGAATTTATTAGATCCTTAGTTCTCCTGTAGTAAGCAGAGATGTATAATGAAGTTTTGATGAGCCCTTGAGATAGGACACCTGAGAGTAACGATTGGCAGAGTTGTGTAGGTAAATCTATTTGAACATAAGGACACATATTGCCATTTAGCATCGCCTTGATTGTATCATTGGTCGTATCTTCATATAAATTATGGAGGAAAGCTTCACTGGATAACATATCTTGATAAAAATTATCAAGGGTATCTCCAACAGGGGCACCCACTAAAAGCCCAGTTCCATTAGTTAAAACATCAAAGTTAAGTAAATTTGGTATAGCATAGAGGTCAAAAGTGAGCTTACTGAACTGAACCAAATTGTTAAATTTTGCCATTATACCCCTATCTTGTTGAGAGGTAATTACACTCACTATGCCAAAGCTGGTCAAAAATAATGCTGACCATAACACAATCCAACACAATGTTAAATAAACCCAAGTATCCAACCCTACATATTTGCAAAACGCCTTCTATATCCTGTTGCTTTCTCCTTTTGTGCTGTTCCTCCAATACAATTGGGGTTAGACTTCTTTGACACTCTAGATTCAAGTGAAAGTACCCCTAGAGCCTTTTTTCCTTCTCGATATTTCCTAATAATAGTTTTGGCTGTATATAGATTGTCTCTGATACCGCTTTTCTCTATCCTTAAAAAGACCTCTATGAATTCATTTCTTTTGTTAATGATAGACGAGATTAGGCGGACAATGGGAACTATTCCTGCGATTCCGACAAAACTAATTATCAGAACGAAAATCAATACCAGAGTAGCACTTGAACTCAACTTGTATTTTGAATCTTCGATCAGCGCTGTATAGACAAAATACATCTTTGGAACATAGTTATTTGCTATATTAGCTAAGAAAAAATCAATATCTGCTTGGACAAAATTTATCATGTTTCGGGGCGTTGAGATGATGTGTATTGTTTTGGCCATGACACTATTTGCCATGCTGAAGATATTCATATTACTTTGAGAGTAAAAGGTATCAAACTCATAAACAAGAAATTCCTCGAAAAATTGAGCTTGATAGCTTTGATCAATATTTGTTATAGATTCTTTCATAAAGTTAACATTTTCAAGAGCTATGATGGCTGAGGTGTTCATTATCTCTTTACACACAATATCATAATCGAAAGGAACCATCCAGGCAAACCGATCATAACTATACAATCCTCTATTAAGAGCCTCTCCAGCCCTCCTGCACAAGTTAATAATCTGATAGAATTGAATATTGCTAGAGTGTCATGCCTCAAGATGTTGGCATTCCATAATGCTAAGTCTATATTATATTCTCTGAAGAGGTAAATAACAATCATAAAGGTACAGCACAATGTAATAAAGACAAGAGCTCGAATACTCAAGGCGACTTCCAAGAGGGATCTTTTCTCTTCACCATAGATGGCCCCTTCCAGCTTGGATTTTTCAGATTTGGTGGATCTGGAACCTGTTGAACTCAACTCCTGTTTGTATAACTCTTTATTTTTTAGTTTTCTCAATGTTGGGAGAGGTTTCGCATTTTCTTTACTAGAGTTACTCTTAATTTTCTCTTTTTGAATAACTGTTGACAATCTTTTATCCTCCATTTCATCACCAACAACAAGAGCAAATGAATGTGAATTACTTCTTGTAGTTAGAGGATTTTTGTCTCTGATAATAAGGCCCATCTGGAAATAATCGATACCATAAAATGCTTTCATTTGGACATTTGCATCACAAACAATTTCATTGGATCCATTTGAAAAAGTTAAAACTTCCTCCTTCATCGTCATAAGCAAATTCCAAGCACTTTTGCGACTATTTGATTCACTTACTATAGGATGAGCCCTAAGATCACTTTGCTGAGATGTTTTAGGTGTCTGGGATTCTCGGAATTTGTCGCAAATATTCCAAATCTTCATATTTAATGACTCGAACTTCAACTCTAAACAACTAGCAAGGTGCTGAGTTATTCCTTCAATAGTGCCATCTCTGTTGATTATCAGATAATCTTTAGGATCATCGATCATAGTAATTCTTAAGACAAATCTCAAGTCATTCATTAGATAGGGATATAGGTGTGTAGAAATGGAGCAAGGAATAATAAAGTTCTTCTCAGGCACTTTGATAAATTAATTAGTGTTTATCATTGCTGAGCTCTTATATTCATAGTTTTCAGCTAGGGCTTTCAATAGCTTGACGTGACCCTCAGCAACTGAGGCTGTCATGATCTCAAAGATCTTCCTGGTATTAGCATGGTAAGCTTGACTAAAACCGAGCAAGTTTGAGGCATTTTCATTCATATACATGATTTTTCCGAAGATATTTGAATCAAATGAGACAACCATTATTGCTTCATTCTCGCTAACTTTATGATCGAGATCTTCGATATGAGTGAAGGTGTCAACTAGAGCCAGAGCCAAATGCAAAAATTTGGATTTTAGTTTTCTGGCAATTATCTTTCTATTCCGGATGAGAAGTAGATAAATATAGTATAAAGTGGCCATATTTTCACATTTTGTTGGAAATTGGGTCGAGAACTTATTCCACAGAGAATCGATTTTCAATGATTTTTTATCCAACTTTCTGCTTATCGTTACAGTTCTTGCATGAGAAGATTTGGAGCATCATACTTATCCCAAAATTGAGTGTAAAGTTCCATTGCTGATAATATTTCTTGTTGGAACTCTTGGGATTCTTCTTCATAATCAATGAGGTCTTTTATGTGTAAATCCTTAGATGAACTATCACTTAGTTCTGCCTGTATTGCTTTCTCGATTCTTGCTGAATATGATAATGCAAAAGGGAATCTCTCCAAGAAAGCCAATTTCTCTTAATACTTGAAATTAAAGAGCAAGCTTTAGCTGTATTTTTCTCATTTCTCAATGTCTCATATGCATATAGAACTTTCAAATATCCATTATTGGTAATATTCTTGATTCCATGAGAAAAGACATCTGATACTAGACTCTGAACAGCTCTTGCAAAGATGTCTTTTTGTTTAAGAACTTCACTCTTGGTTTTATTGAATTTGGTCTGACCAAGGAGATAAATTAAAGAGTAACTTCCAAGAGAACTATTTGGTGTTGTGTCAAGGATCGATTCATTGAGTATATAAGAGTAGGCTAAACTCTTCTTCAGAACATCGTCCTCAGTTTTTATCCGAGAAAGGCTTCGCGTGAGGTAAGCTATCACTCTGTTATGAAAGACTGAAGTACCGAACTTGAATGGCACTGGAAGTAAGACCAACTGAAGTTATAATAAGACCATTGCAGATTGTTTATCCCAGCTTTCTCTTATCATACAAATGATCAAACATAAAATAAACATCATTAAACATCCTGGTATAATCGACACTGTTTTCAAAGCTTCAGAATGGTAATATGAAACTCCGGAAATTGTGATCCCTCTTCTTCCATATCCTATCACAATCGAAATCACCAGAACCAAAATCCTTAATGTTATTTCATCCTCTGTGAAGAAGATGACTGGAGCCATCAGTCCTTTAAAAAGAATAGCAAGTAGATGGATTGTTGGCCTTCTCATAGCAAAGGGATTATCGGTCTTTACTGGATCATAATTCAAAAGTCCAGCCCAAAAAGATACAAAATAATTCATTAAAATTAAGAAGATTATCAGTATTCGAAAACCTGTATCTGAAGTCTCTAGCTGTCCTATGCTGAATGAAGCATGCTGACTTGTCAGAAAATGGATTAAGAAGCAGTTTATAGGCCAGAATAGCACATCAGAATGAACCTTAGACATGACAATAACAATTAAATGCTCGATATGTGTTATTCTTCCCTTTACTATTCTTCTGAAGAAAATCAAATAAGTAGCTATGCTTTCAACAATGAAATAGATAAGGTAAAACAATAAAATTGTTCGTTTTGCTTTGTTGCTTGTGTCTTCGATCAAAGGCTCATGAAGGGAAAGGATTCTTACAATCTTTTTCATAAAGATGGCATAGGCGTCTTCTGTGGCAGCTTTAAAGAAGCTATACTGAGCAGCCAAGAAAATTGTTAGAATCTGCAGCTCCGAGACATAGAAGAAGAAATATTGAAGTAATTTTGGTTCATTTTCTTCCCATAAATAAATAGAAGCCAATGGGAAGACTAATTGCTTTAATTTGTTCATCTTACTAGGAGTGAGGGAAAGATCCATCTTTGAGTGCTCAAATAATTATTACAATTAGTTAACGGTCTTCTTGGTTATTTTAAGTCCTATTTTTAAGGTAATTATTTTAAGTCATTAACCTTAAATATAATTCTTTTGCATGAGTAATGGATCTTTGAATCTGAGGCGACTAAACACAATTTCTGAGTCACTTGTTTAATCTTTTAGAGCCTATTATAACTCTTTGATTTCATAAATTTTCATACAATTACATCTCTATTGTCAGATGTGTATAGTCAAAAAATTTTTCCTCAGGATTTCTTTTTCAGTCGAACCTATTTCAATCCTCGATGCCTCTATGAAAATAATGAAGTAGACTGTAGAAAGAGGATGAAATTAGTTTTGTAAGTGAAAGTGAGAGAATTTCAACAAGAGATTGATTTCATTGCTATTCATTGTTGACTGACATCATCATCAGTTTTTATTCTTTGTCTAAAACTTTAATGTAGATTACAGAAAGACGAATACAAATAAAAGAAACTCTGTCAATAGCTATGATTCTATAATGTGAAGCCTTATTACATAATGTTGCAAGCTTTGCTGTGTTAATAAATTTTAATTCTACAGTAAGACGACTTAGTAATTTTCATTATTATGTCATAAAAAAGTTTTATTGCATAGATCCCAAGAAAAGCCTCTCAAGGAGTAAAATTTAGCCTACAAAAAGGACAGATTCATGATATTGAGAAAACTTCATCTTATTCGGTGTGCAGATTTGTTTTGATGTTATTCCAGAAACAAAACCTAGAAATAAAAAGATTACAACACATAAACCCATAAATAAATATTATTGATATCCTTGATGCATTTCACCATATCTTAGCAAACAGTTCTGTAGAGCCTTTATATTAGAGATTGCTTGGTATGGAATCATTTTCGCTAGATCTTTCCAAGTTTTAAGCGCTAGATCAAGATTTCTTGACATTGCATACCACATAATACTACCAGCAATCACAACAAATATAATTGTTGGAATGATGAAAGCAAGAAGTTGGTTTTCCATGTTAGTTAAAGTTTTTATAATGCCCTGTTCCAAGCCATATTCAATACGACTGAATACTGCGAATAAATAGGTTGCTACTGCAAGTTCGACTTGAAGATTACCAGTGTCATTCAAAATGAGTCTCTGCATTTCAAAGGTCCTATTAGAATTATCGAACAAGTCCTTCGTTCTTCTAATGTAGCCGAAAATGTAAGCTGAAGTTTTGATAAGTCCTTGAGTGAGCACACCAGAAAGTAACTGTGGACATACGTTATTGATAAAGGAAAATTGAACCTGCTTACATATGTTGCCATTTAGAAGGGCTTTAACAGTGTCATTAGTAGTAGCCTCGTAAATATGATGAAGAAATGTTTCACTGGATTTAGCGTCTTCATAGAGGAAATCAAGAACAAATCCAACGGGGCCATATGAGACAAGACCAAATCCATTAGTTATAAGGTGATAGGTCAGCATATTGGGAATTGTATATAATAAGACTGTCTTCTTGTTAACCTCTACTAGGTTATTAAACTGCTCAATTAGCTTTTTATCTTGTTGAGATGTAATGACTTTGAGCAGACCAAAGCTGGTTAGGAATATACCTGACCATAAGATTATCCAGAAAAATGTATAGTATGCCCATTTATCGATCCCAGCCATGTTTGCCAGGCGTCTTCTATAGGTTTTAACCTTTTGTTTTTGATGTTTTTCTCCAAGAATACTCATTTTTGATCTCCTTGAAACCAGAAATTCAAGAAAAGGTTCATTCGATTTTAACCCTTCCTGATATCTATCTCTGTATGCTTTAATAATGGATAAAATATCTTCAATATCATTTTTCTCTATTCTTAGGAATACTTCGATAAGTGTATTCCTTTTCTTGATGAGTGACATCATAAATTTACCAAGAAGGAAGATTCCCGCCACTCCGAAAAACGCAATAATCCCAAAAAAGATCCACACTAGTGCTGTACTCGCATCAAGCCGATTTTCGGCATCATCTGTCAGGCTGTCATACAAAGTTGTCATCTGGATTGTATAGCCGTTGGGGATATTCATCAGACTAAAGTCAATCTCTTCTTTTACCGAACTCATATTAGCTCTCTGTGTTTTTGATATCTTTGCTGATTTTGCCATGATAATATTAGTGAATTCAAAGATATCCATTTCCCTTTGGGAATATAAGTTATTGGACTCCTCAACAGGAAATTATTGGAACGCTAAAGCTTGAGCATGATGGCCAACGTTCCTAATAGTTTGCTTCATAAGATTTGCATTTGTCAAAGCATCAACTGCTGCTTCTTTTATGATTTTTCTTAAGATATCATCATATTCCATTGGAACAATAATATTAAATCTGTTAAAGTCCAGTAGCCCATTGTAAACACCTTGAAAGCCTATAGTAGTGCAGAAGACCCTAAGCACATTCAACATTGCTAATGTGCCATATTTTAGGACATAAACGGTTTGTGTAGTAGCATCTAGATTCTTCTCTCTGTGCAAATAAATAACAATCATGAATAACCAGCAAATGACCATAAAGATTATAGCTCGAAATTTGATCAATGCTTGTGACAAAGAACGCTTCTGCTCACCATAAATGACCTCTTCTAGCTTAGATCTTTCAGAATTCGTGGTTTTAAACCAATTGATGATAGTTCATACTGATATAATTTGTGGTTATTTTTGATCACCTTAGCCTCGTAAGACAGACTAGTATCTTGTATGCCAGAAGGGCTTCTAGGTTGTTCCTTCACATGGATAACTTGGTCTACTGGTATTCTCTCCATTTCATCACCAACGATTCGTTGTACGAATGTCTTTGTCCCTGATATAAAGCTCTATTTGACAATAGTCAAAACCATAAAATGATTCTATTTGTGCGCTTGCTTCACAAACCAATTCATTAGGACCATTTGTAAATGTCAGTATCTCTTCTTTCATATTGATAAGCGAATTCCAACATTCCTGTTGATTATTTGACTCGTTTTTGATACCATGAACCTTGAGCTCACTGTCATAAGAGCAATCCATTGGTTTCAAGTCGTTGAATCTTTTACATATATTCGATAGCTTGAGCTTTGAAGAAGACATTAGATCCAACTTTAAGGAATCAGCTAAGTTCTGAGTAATTCCCTCAATAGTTCCATCTCTATGTACCACCAAGTAATCTTTAGAATTATGTAACCTAGTGATCTTGCAAATAAATCTCAAATCTCCCATAAGATATGGATATAACTGAGTTGAGAGAGTGCAGGGTATGATATAATTATTCTTACACTTTTTGACGAATCCAGCAGTGTTAAGTATTTCTGAATTCTTATACTCATAGTTTTCTGCTAGATCCTTGAACAGCTTGGCATGACCATCAGCAATTGTAGAGGTCATGATATCAAAGATCTGCTTAGTATTAGCATGATAGGTTTGAGTAAGTCCAAGCAATTCTGAGGCACCTCTATTCATAAATGTAATCCTGCCAACGTTCTGAGAGTTAGTGGTAATGATCAGGATGGCATCATTTTCTGTTACTTGTAGATGGATATTTTCTAAGCTGGTTAGAGAGTCAATCATGCCGAGAGTTCGTGAAAATTTGGATTTTAAGGTGTGGCGGTGAGAGTTCTATTTCTGACCGAAAACAAATACACATAATAGAGAACCACCATATTTTCACACTTTTTGGGATATTTTGCTATGAATTTATTCCAAAGAGAATCTATTTTCACAGCTTTTTTATCCATCCTCCGAGAAAGAATGATGAGCTCTTGCATCATAAGATTTGGATCATCATACTTTTCCCAAAAGCGCAAGTAAAGCTCCATGGCAGATAAAATTTCCTGTTCAAGTTCTTCTGTCAAAACCTCAAAATTAACAATCTCTTTTACATTTAGCGTCTTTGTAGAGCAGTTATCTAGCTCTATGTGTATAGCCTTTTGATGATCATGATAGTGTACTAGAGAGTCGCCCCAGCTCAGACGACTCTTCTTCACACTCGAGATCAAAGAGCAAGCTTTAGCTGCATTTTTCTCAATATTCAAGGCTTCATATGCATAGAGGATCTTCAAATATTCATTATTGCTCAAAGACTTAATACCATGCATAAACAATTCTGAATTCAAGCCATGGACATCTCGTCCAAACCTTTCCTTTTGTTGAAGAGGATTGCTCTCTATATCTGTGTTTTTAGTTTTACTAAAGAGATAAAGTAACGAAGTATTTCCAAGTGAATTTGTTTGTGATGTTTCAAGGTATGATCCATTGAGGATATAAGAATAGGCTAAACTCTGTTTTAGAACATCACTCTCGGTTTGTATCTTAGAAAGGCCTCAGTAAGGTACATAATAATTTTCCCCTGCAAGATCGAAATGATCAATTTCCAAACTATGGGCACCAAGACAAGCTGAAGCTGAAGTTATGATAATACAGTTGCAGAAGGTTTCTCCCCATGGCCTTCTAGCATACCTATAATCAGTACAATGAAGAACATGATTAAATATCCTGACAAGATAGAGGCAGTTTTGAGAGTTTTAGGATCATAGTATGAAACCCCAGATATGAAAATCATCACTCTCCAGACTCCGATCAATATTGTAATCAACAGAACAAAAACTTTTACTGTCAATTCATTCTCTATAAGGATAATGATTGGGGACATCAAGCCTTTGAAAAGAATAGCAAGGAGCTGAGTTGTTGGTATCCAAAATGCTATTAAGTAATTCATTAAAATTAAGATGATTGTTAATATTCGAAAACCTGTATCTGAAGTCCCTATTTCCCCTGCTATGTTGAATGAAACATGATGACATGCCAGAAAATGAAGCAAAAAGCAGTTCAAAGGCCAGAAGAGCACATCAAAGTGGAACTTAGATGTAATGACAATGATCAGGTGTTCGGTTCGGGTTATTTCACTCTTCACTAATTTTCTGGAAAGGATGAGATAGAAGACTATGTTTCCAATAAAGAAATAGAGAAGAATTATTAGAAATATTATTCTCTTTGCATTATAGGTTGTGTCTTCAACCAAAACTTCATGAAGAGAAAGGATATTGGCACACTTTTTGATAAAGATTGTCAAAGTGTCCTCGGTGGGAGCCGAAAAGAAAGAATACTGGGCAGACAGGAAAATGGTAATAATTTGTAGTTCTGATGCATAGTAGAAGAGATATTGAAAGAATTTTGGCTCATTCTCTTCCCATAAACACATGGATGCGTATTCCAAAAGGATATGCTTAAGTTTGTTTTTCTGAGTAGGAATCAGAGAAATCATAGTTGATGTTTAAAAAATTTTATTCAATTAGACAACTAGCTTTCTGGAAATTAAGTCATATTGTTTTAAGAAAATTAATACGAGGACAATAAACGAGCTCAATCAAATTTGGAGGATTAATTTCACAATAGTAAAATCTAATGAGGATCTTTGTCAATTAAGAAAACAATTAAGATACGTACAGCTCTTCATGTGGGCTGCTCATGATGCAAAATATCATTGAATTATGCCACTTAAATCGTTCAAACTGCCTAAAACTTCTTAATAAGGTTTACCCTCGTCATTGGCATTCAATTCGAAAAACTTGACCTCGAAATCACCTAATTACAATTTTCCTCACAAAGTATGCTTATTACCAGAGAAACTCAAGGTTGTTTCTTGAACAGATGAAGAGGATCGTCATAAAGACTATAAAGGTAATCGCATCCGTTTATTTTTCATGTTCTTTTTACGTGTTTCCAAATTTCTTGTTTAATTCTTAAAGATAACTCATTTTGTAAGAACCTTCAATTCAAGTTGTTTTGTGAATACCCACAGATCACAAAAGGGATAGAATCCAAACCATGACTATAATTATGAACTAGTTTTAAAGGAATACTTTCTCTAAGTAAAGAGGTTTTTTCTGCCCCTAATAAAATTTTAATTTTCCATGCTAACACCCTATCTTTGATTAAGCACTTTATGAATGATTGGCCAAGTGCTTGATTTGATATGTACTTTGTAAGGGAATGAGCCACATTTCTTTCAAGACTTTCTTAATCTTATCATAACCTTAGCTAGCTCTAATGGCCATACAAATTATCTCAATGAAACTGTTCTGTCAATAGTTAGCTTTAAATCAATGGGTTAGGCTAAAGCGCAATTAACACTACATGAGAGATGTAATGACAATTACAAGGGTGTTCTTCTGCCTATGGAATAGAATTTCTCTTTTGTCTCTAGCAGTTAAAAATTATCAAACACAATACATAAAAAATGTGATCAGACTCCTACTGACCCAGATTTTGGTCAACTTTGCTAAAGGGATTTGAAAGCATAATCTGTTGGCATTTTCACTACAAAATTAAATATATTTTCACAGGAATTTTCTATATAGTATTTCATTCATCGGAAGAAACGAAACATAGAGGAATACAGATTTTCTCTTGAACTATTGAAAGTTCTCCTGGAGAAAACCTCATTGATTTTCTATTATCTTTATCTACTAAAATTTTATAATTTTTTCTCCTTAAATTCCTTTGGGGTTTTCTCAATTATGCGCATAGTCCTTATAGTAAAAAAGTTATATACTAAACATATCTGCATCTCTTGCTATTAGAATTTCAAAAGGAACAATGGGGAAAGTTTAGTAAAGTTCTACTACAACATTTCAAAGATAAAATTGTCTTCAAAGGTCTTCAAGGACTCATACTACTTTGATCCTAATAGGAAACCGCCTAGACTACAAAAGCTATACCATCTCATACTTATTCTTCTTTAAAACCTAATTAACTTCAGAATTAATCATTTTTTGTGTTAAGATACACTTAAATAGTCTTTCCAAGACGTTAGCTATACTTCAATCCATTCTCATTAAGCATCCTTATATACAGTTCAGTATTGTAAACACATAATTATATTGAACCCTGATTTATTATTATTTTTCACAATGCTTTGGCATCTATAAGATCTCTAAAGAAATTAGTGGCATTTGGATTGTGGGCCTTTTCACTCCAATCTGATTATCGCACTTGAAGAGACTAGTGTCAACAGGTTAAATTCAAAGTTCATATTGTAATTAATCCACTAATACTCTAAGAAGGGCGAATTTTTCTATAAGTCTGAGTAAAAAAATACCAATAAGCTTGAACAGAATCCTCAGAAATCAATCAACTGAACAATAACATGGAAACTAAAATACGCTATTAAGAATGTCCATTGGACAAAAAAGTAATATCCCACTGCTAAATTTCTAAGCAATAAAAGAGACTTCTCGCAGTTTTGACGAAGCCAATCACCGATCCTTCAAAGTAAACTCTTATTTTGCCGTTAAGAGAAGATTTTGTATAACTTGATCCAATTTCCGTTAAGAATTTGTCAAAAATTCTTCCTTAAACTTTTTGACCATATTTCAAAAAGTTTAAGTCAAGGATGCAACAAAATTCGATGCTGACTTGTAAAGGAGCTGCAGTTGCTTTTACAATATTAGCTATTACTCTTCACTTCCTAACTTTAACACGTAAATTTCTCGCCCTTTGTGATGATCTTTTAGACCAGTTTTTAACGAAGGGAGACCAACTTCATAACTTATATACAAAAACACGATCTCTTTGTTCATTCTTCTCTAATTCTTCTGCAAAAAATTGAATGGGCCATGGTTGTAATTTGGAAATCCTTTGATAAAGTACTAAAATTTTCAACCTCATTTTGACTTTGGGAAATCAGGAGTTCTCTATGGAAATTAAAGAGATGATAGTCTATGAAAAGAACCACAATGCTAAAAGTTTAAAGAAGTTGATTGCCTTGAATTCAAGTCTCTGGAATCTTTCAAAACATTATTGGTTAGATTTATGAAACTCGGATTCATGAGTTTATTGCAGAAATAAAATTTTATGTATGGATAATCAAAAATTTGTAAGTCTTTAAGCCCCATTCAAAAGTTAACAGATTTCATATAGTCAAATCTATATCGAGAAACACAATGGAAAAGTTCTCTATGAATGGATAAAAAACTTACATAACGATTCCATGATATGAGAGCACCTTTGGTTTATTATTTTTTTGAGTAATAACAACAGATATCTTGAACAAAATGTAACAATATCTAGCTCTTGATATTTTCTCTCTCAAAAAGTGTGGTTATTATCTAGTTCTCATCACTCCTTCAAATTTTAGAAAAGGAAAAAAGCACATTTCTCAACTAAATTCACAAAGAACAGGAGAAAAAAGGTGATAGATTAGCTTTTTACTTCTTTAAAAATATATCTGCTATGAATTAGGGTGATGTATCATTATTGAGAGATAGAGATATAATTTTCTTAGCATATTTTATGAAAAATGCTCGTATATAAATCTTGCGTCTATGTAAAATGAGAGAAATGAGGATGAAGTATTGTATCAAAAATTCCCACTTTTTGTTGTGGCCAGTATTATTAGAAAAATTTTAATTTCACTTTGAAATATGAATTTCCTCCTGCAATCCAGATTATAAATCAATAAATTATATCTCATCAGATGGACCAAATTCAGATAAATCAGCCGTTCTCATACGAAATGGAACCCCTAGCTACTTACTATCCTACAGAAAACGCTGCAACCTCAAAGACCTCAAACCAGTCTTCACTCAAGGCGTATGTCTGGTAAAATTTCTGTATAAATAAACCTATTGTATTAGCTCTTTTGCTGACTGTCAAAAAACATTCTCCCAGTATTCATCTCTACAAAAACATGAACGTATTCACAAGGGAGAAAAGCCATACACTTGTGAAGTTTGTAATCGCTCCTTTACTCAGGTACGATTTCCCTCCCAGCGAAAAAATACAGTAGATTTCCAATCTTCGCAGGCATGAGAGGACCCATACCGGAGAACGACCACATGTTTGCCCCACCTGCAATAAATCTTTTACCACTTCATCGAACCTTAAACAGCATCTACAAACCCATGAAAATAAGGTAAATATCACTATTATCCTGTTTTATTCTTCCTAGGAAGCCAGGGACAAGTTCCTGTGCCCAATTTGTGACAAAGTTTTCCATTACAAAAGCAGCTTAAACAAACATATCAAGGAGCATGGCAGGAAGGGTCATTCTGCACCAAAAGTGGCAGAAATAGAAAAAATCGTCACTCAAGAGAAA
>Ga0065720_1000626_pt1 | contig 14923 bp, 11 predicted proteins | sample Thericmetagenome_FD_59107 | JGI IMG/M metagenome (GOLD analysis project Ga0065720, IMG submission 59107) | Thermophilic microbial communities from the Joint Bioenergy Institute, California, USA of rice/straw/compost enrichment - eDNA_2 v2... | ecosystem: Engineered > Solid waste > Grass >... | reverse complement strand
GTGGATCGCCACCCGCGGCTACGCCAGCTGACCCGCGACCACCAGGCGAGCAACCCACCACAACGGGTGGGATCGGTACTCCCCAACGACACCGATCCCACCCGTTGTCGTCTGCCCACACGCGACGGTCGTTGCCGAGCAGTCGTCCCGGGGCAGCGTCGCCGCGAAATGACGAAGGCCCGGCTCCTGACACGGAGCCGGGCCTTTCGCTATCAGCCTCAGCTGCAGCCGCTGGTGGAACCGCAGCCCTCGCAGACGTAGCAGCTACCCGCAGGACGCATCTTGGTACCGCAGGTGAAGCAGAGCGGGGCGTCGGTCTCCTTGTTGCGAGCCCGCTCGACCAGCTCCATCGACGACCGGACTTCCCGCGCCGCCGGCTTGGCCGACTCCTCGGCCGCAGGCTTCGCCTCCTGCTTCGCCTCGGTGGCGGTCGCCGCCTCGACGGGAGCGCTCGCGGCCAGCGCCGCCAGGTCGAACTCCTCGCCGTTCGCCTCGGCCCGCACCTGGGCGGCCCGCTCCTTGGCGGTGAAGATGCCCAGCTCGGCCCGCTTCTCCAGCGGCAGGTAGTCCAGNGCCAGGCGCCGGAAGATGTAGTCCACCACCGACGTGGCCATGCGGATGTCCGGGTCGTCGGTCATNCCCGCCGGCTCGAACCGCATGTTGGTGAACTTGCGGACGTACGTCTCCAGCGGCACGCCGTACTGCAGGCCCACGGAGATCGCGATCGAGAACGCGTCCATGACACCGGCGAGAGTCGAGCCCTGCTTGGACATCTTGAGGAAGACCTCGCCGAGGCCGTCGTCGGGGTAGGACGAGGCGGTCATGTACCCCTCGGCGCCGCCCACGGAGAACGAGACGGTCTGCGACGGCCGCTTCTTGGGCAGGCGCTTGCGGGTCGGGCGGTACTCGATGACCTTCTCGGGCTCGGCCGCGGCCTCCTCCTTCTTCTTGCCGCCCGCGCTGAGCACCTGGCCGACCTTGCAGTTGTCCCGGTACACCGCGATGGCCTTGAGCCCCATCTTCCAGGCCTGGAAGTAGACGTGCTCGATGTCCTCGACGGTGGCCGACTCCGGCAGGTTCACGGTCTTGCTGATCGCACCGGAGAGGAACGGCTGCACCGCCGCCATCATCCGCACGTGGCCCATCGGAGCGATCGCCCGCTCGCCCATGGCGCAGTCGAAGACCGGGTAGTGCTCNCGNCGCAGCCCGGGTGCGTCCACCACGTGGCCGTGCTCGTTGATGTACTCGACGATCGCCTCGATCTGCTCCTCGGGGTAGCCCAGAGTACGCAGCGCCAGCGGCACGGTCTGGTTCACGATCTGCATCGACCCGCCACCGACCAGCTTCTTGAACTTGACCAGAGCCAGGTCNGGCTCNATGCCGGTNGTGTCGCAGTCCATCATCAGGCCGATGGTNCCGGTCGGCGCGAGCAGCGACGCCTGGGCGTTGCGGTAGCCGTGCTTCTCGCCGAGCTTGAGGCACTGCTGCCACTGCTTGGTCGCCTCGCGAACGATCGGCGTCGCCAGCGCGTGCGCCTTGATGTCGTCGTTGGCGGCCGCGTGCTTACGCATGACCCGCTTGTGCGCCTCGGCGTTGCGGGCGTACCCGTCGTACGGGCCGACCACCCCGGCCAGCTCGGCCGAGCGACGGTACGCCGTGGCCGTCATCAGCGACGTGATGGCGGCCGCCACCGAGCGACCGGCGTCGGAGTCGTACGGCAGGCCGCTGGCCATGAGCAGCGCACCGAGGTTCGCGTACCCGATGCCGAGCTGGCGGTACGCCCGCGTGGTCTCGGCGATCTTCTGGGTCGGGAAGTCCGCAAAGCAGATCGAGATGTCCATCGCGGTAATGACCAGCTCGACCGACTTGACGAACTTCTCGGCGTCGAACCGGCCGTCCTCCAGCCGGAACTTCATGAGGTTCAGCGACGCCAGGTTGCACGACGAGTTGTCCAGGCTCATGTACTCCGAGCACGGGTTGCTCGCCGTGATGCGACCGGACTCAGGGTTGGTGTGCCAGTCGTTGATGGTGTCGTCGTACTGCAGGCCGGGGTCGGCGCACTCCCAGGCCGCCTGGGCGATCTGGCGGAACAGCGCCCGCGCGTCGACGGTCTTGACGACCCGGCCGTCCAGACGGGCCCGCAGGTCGAAGGTGCCGCCGTTCTCCACCGCGGACATGAACTCGTCGGAGACCCGCACCGAGTTGTTGGCGTTCTGGTACTGGACCGAGGACATGTCCTTGCCGCCCAGGTCCATGTCGAAGCCGGCGTCCCGCAGGGCCCGGATCTTGTGCTCCTCACGGGCCTTGACGGTGATGAACTCCTCGATGTCCGGGTGGTCGATGTCGAGGATGACCATCTTGGCCGCCCGCCGGGTGGCACCACCGGACTTGATGGTCCCGGCGCTCGCGTCGGCGCCCCGCATGAAGCTGACCGGGCCGGAAGCCTCGCCACCCGAGGAGAGCAGCTCCATGGAGCCTCGGATGCGCGACAGGTTCACGCCCGCGCCTGAGCCGCCCTTGAAGATCAGACCCTCTTCCTTGTACCAGTCGAGGATCGACTCCATGGAGTCCTCGACGCTGAGGATGAAGCAGGCGGAGACCTGCTGCGGCGACGGCGTACCGACGTTGAACCAGACCGGCGAATTGAAGCTGAACACCTGGTGCAGCAACATCCAGGTCAGCTCGAGCTCGAAGATCTCGGCGTCGGCCTCGGTCGCGAAGTAGCCGTACTCCTCACCCGCCTTGCGGTAGGTCCGCACGACGCGGTCGATGAGCTGACGCAGGGAGGACTCCCGCTGAGGCGTACCGACCGCACCCCGGAAGTACTTGGTGGTGACGATGTTGGTCGCGTTCAGCGACCAGAAGCTGGGAAACTCGACCCCCCGCTGCTCGAAGACGATCGAGCCGTCGCGCCAGTTGGTCATGACGACGTCGCGACGCTCCCAGGTCACCTCGTCGTAGGGGTGCACGCCGGCCGTGGTCCACACCCGTTCCACGCGCAGCCCACCCGACCGGCGACCGCGCGCCGCCTCCCCGGCCCCCGAGGGGGTGCCTACCGCCCGAGTCATGCCCTCTCCCATCCGTACGGACACCACAGATGAGGCCTCGCCCCCGAGGCCCCTAGGTCTTGGTGAATTACACCGGTGAAACTACTACATGTTGGGGTTGACGTGTCAACCCAATGATCCCCCTGCGTCAGAACGACTGTCACNACCCCGACACTACGCAATCTCGGTCGACCCCCCGTCGACCACATCACCCACCGGGCAGTCTTGCCCCCGGGTACGACATCCTCGCCGCCGAACGCGCCATCGCCGGGGATTCGGACGCGGCGAGTCGCGCCTCATCGGCGCGTCTCGCCCGGCGTGTCGCCCCACCCGCTCGCCAGGCCTTGCCAGGAAGGCGTCCTTGTTGTGCAACAGGCGTCAAGAGGGCGTCCTTCCTGACACCGAGCCCCGGCCTGGCCCAACAACCAGTCAGCGGAACAGCTTCAGGCCGATGACGCCGGCCACCACCAGGAGCAGGGAGACGATCCGGGGCAGGCTGGCCGATTCGTGCAGGAAGAGCATTCCGGCGATCGCCGTACCGGCAGCGCCGATACCCACCCAAACGGCGTACGCCGTGCCAACGGGAAGCGACCGCAGGGCATAGCTGAGGCCCACCATGCTCAGCACCAGCGCTACGCCGAAGACGACTGAGGGGACCAGACGAGTGAACCCCTCCGAGCGGCTGAGTGCGATCGCCCACACCGACTCGAGCAAGCCCGAGATCACGAGAACCAACCACGCCATGGCGCTGATCACCCTGTCACGGTCGTCTTCGCTGGCCGGGTACGACACGCCCTCGTCCGGGATCCCCGCGGCCGCAGGGATCTCTTTCACCCTAGCGCCGTCAGGCTGACGGTCATGAGGTCGCGGAGCGGGGGAGCACAACGGCGCGTTCGGCCCGACGTCTCGGCCGCGCAAGGCGCGGGCTGTGCCTGAGCCCGGAACTCCGAATGCTCGCCACGACCCATCCGTCCGAAAGGGACGGTCGCCACCTGAGAGGAAGGGAAACTCCGCCGAGGCAGGCCACCGGACAGGCCGGGGCCGCGTCGACGGACGAGTACAAGTAACTAATAGGTGTGGCCGACCTAGTTAGTAAGGTGTGGCGCCACTCGCGCCAACCCCGCAGCGAGGCCCAGCGGCCGCCCTCGCGAGCCTCGCCCACCACCCCCGCACACGTACCGTCCGGAATCCGGATGTCCTTGGCGTACAACCAGGTCCGCCGACGCCCAACAGCGTCCACCGTGGACAATCTGCGATCACGACTGGTGATCGGCTACCCGAGGCGGGTCCTCTCGTCATCGTCGATTATCGATCGTCAAAACGGCCGGGACCACTGATTCCGCCGCATCGGCTGATGCGTCGCTCCACTGTGGATTACCAATGAATGTGCGGAAGCCGGCCGTCGCGCCTTGACGATGGGTGGCCCAGTCCCACCGCCCATTCGACCAGGCCCACGTCGAGGCNACCACCGCAGGTCACAGTGGAACCACGACCGTCCCAACAAAGACNCCACTGTGGACAGCGAGCAACCACTTTCCGTTGCCCGATAACGTATCCNGCNCCACCGACGAACGGTTCGGCGAACGTCAGAACGCTCCATCCGTCGAGCAACGAGCCATGGCATCAGCGTCAACCGATCTTACGTGTCCATTGTGGTCAGCCGGACCGCCGCACCCCCGGTTGACGCGTACTCACGCGACCACCCCGAGCAACCATCTGCCGCCACATTGGCAACCATCACTACAGCGACACCCTTTCGATCACGGTGCGTAACCACCACACCGCCCCGCCACCCCGCGGTCAGTAACGGATCCGAACCCCCGACTCCCGTCGGTCCAGGCACCCGCCACCACCCTCAACATCCGCCGATCGGCCGATCTGTCCGTCAACCACACGGACGAACAAAGCGGACATTTTCGGACGTAATCGGGTCGGTCAGCTTGACTCACCGGCTCGGGACTCGTCTACCGTGATCCGCGGCGATTCAGGAACCCGACACTCCCGATGCTTGATCCGGTTCCGCGCCGAGTACTGACGGCGACAATCGCCCAACCAATCGCCTCACGAAGGGTAATCAACCTTGGCTGTCCGGTATACCGGCCGCCACGTACGCCAGGCCCGCCACGGCGCTTGGCTCAAGCAGAAGCGGTCGCGCCCACGCAGGCCACCCGTGCAGAAGCTCCTGCCGGTCGCCGCCGCTCTGACCGTGGCCGGTTTCCTGGTGGGCGGGGCGAGTGCGGCCATCGGCCTCAGCCCGGCGAGCTACGCCGCGGGCGTGCCGGCGTACGAGACGACCTACGACCCGGCGGACATTCCGCCGCCGGACCCGTCGGCCGGCTACGCGCCGTCGCAGCACACCGTGGCTCGGGCGCCGCTGACGTCCGACGGCATCGCGGGGGCGCGCGGAGCGACCGCGGTCGTCGAGACCGGCTGGTGCGAGGCCTCGTACAAGTCGTACGGCGGCGTCACCGCGACCGGCGAGGCCTTCGACCCGGCCGCGCACACCGCCGCGCACAAGACGCTGCCGTTGGGCTCCCTGGTCCGCGTGACCAATGAGGCCACTGGGGCGTTCGTGGTGGTCCGCATCAACGACCGCGGTCCCTACTACGGCGACCGCTGCCTCGACCTCACGTCGGGGGCGTTCGCGACGATCGCCAACCCGGCCCACGGCGTAGTCAACGTGCGGTACGAGGTCCTGGCCCAGGACGCGACCTGACCCCGACTCCCCTGGCCGGCGCGCCGGGTGGAAGCGACGGCGGCGGTAACGGCGTACGCCTGGCTCGCGATGCCTGCCCCGGTGATCTCTTNTCCCGATCACCATGAGGCGTTCGTCGGCACCCCGACCGCCGCCCCGCCAGGCCCAGCCCGGCGATCGATCCCCCCGGGGCCGTCCGAACGGATCGAAGCGGCCGACGGGTGGACACGATAAGGCCGGGACTGTCCGGACCGCGACATGTATGAGGCATGCTGATTACCCATGGCACGCCGACACGCGCTGACGGTCGAGGCCGGGGCCGGCCTCGGCGCGGCGATCGGCGTCCTGCTCGTGGTGGCCGGGGTCGAGATCATCGAGGGACCCGGGCCGGGGGTGGTCCCCTGGCTGGCCATCGCTCCGTTCATAGCCGCGGCCTTCGCCCCGTGGCGCTGGGTCGTCGGTGTGGGCGCCCTGGCGACGGCGACCGCCGCCCTGATCGTCTGCATCGACAGCGGCGGCGGTGACATCGACGGCGAAACACACATCGGCCCGGTGATCGGGATGGCGCTGGCCACCCTCGCGTCGGTCGCGGTAAGCGTGATCCGGCAGACCCAGAACGAGCGGTACGCCGAACTGGTCAAGCTCGCGCGGGTGGCGCAGGAGGCGGTCCTCAGCCCGCTCGGCCCGCGCGTGGGCCAGCTCGCGGTCGCTGGCCGTTACGTCTCGGCGAGCGCTGCGGCCGACATCGGGGGAGACCTCTACGAAGCCCTCGACACCCCGTTCGGCGTACGGATGATTATCGGTGACGTCACCGGTAAGGGAATCGACGCCGTCCGCACCGCCAGCCTGGTACTCGGCGCCTACCGACACGTGGCGTACGAGCGCTCCGACCTGCGCGACATCGTCGCCGACCTGGACCGCGCGGTCTCCCGCGCCGCCGGCGACGAAGAGTTCGTCACCGCGGCGCTGGTCGAGGAGCGCGGCGGAACGCTCACCGTGGTCAACTGCGGTCACCCGGCTCCGCTGCTGCTTCGCCACGGGCGGGTGATCCCACTGGATCCACCCCACACCGCGCCGCCGCTGGGGCTGAGCCCGAAGGTCACGCCCCGGGTTGAGCGCCTCGAGCCCGGTGACCGGCTGCTGCTGTTCACCGACGGCCTCGGTGAGGCCCGGCGGGCCGGACGGACCAGTGGTGACTTCTTTCCTATTCAGGAGCGGGCTTGGGCCCTACTCGGCCACGGCACCGTCGTGCACGGCCTCGCCTCGCTCGAGAGCGCCCTCGTCGAGTGGGTCCGGGGCCAGTTCGACGACGACATCGCCCTGCTCCTTCTCGAGTACACCGGTGCCGCGCCGCAGACGGAACCTGCGGTCCCCAGCTGGGAGATCGGCGGCACCGCCGTCAGCCGCCCCTGACCGGACCACCGGATCGGGCGCCATCGGCTCGGGCATCACGGTGGTCGCCGCTGAGTCGGGCTCGGCGCGGTGGCGGCCCACGTAGGCGTAACCGCGCAGCCAGTTCGCCTTCACAAATCAGCTCCTTTACACATCTCACGCCATTCGTGAAGGCAAACGACACTGATGTAGTTCGGTGATGCCACCCACGCCCGGCGCGGCGCCCAGCCACCCCTCGTGTCAGGAAGGCGTCCTTGTTGTGCACCAGGCGTCAAGAGGGCGTCCTTCCTGCACAAGCATCCGCTTAGTTGCCGAACCTACCGACCAGTAATATCCTGCTGTTACCGTCGAGTAACCCCCGACGGGGGCCGTCGCGTCGGCCCGAGACGACAGGAGCGGAAGCAGATGAGCCACTACCGCAGCAACCTGCGCGACATCGAGTTCAACCTGTTCGAGGTATTCGCGCAGACGTCGGCCCTGGGTCGAGGTCCCTTCGCGGAGATCGATGAGGAGACGGCCCGCAGCGTGCTGGCCGAAGTCGACCGCCTGGCCCGCGAGGACCTCGCCGCGAGCTACGAGGTCGGCGACCGTAACCCACCCGTCTACGACCCGGCCACCCGCACGGCCAAGCTCCCCCCGGAGTTCCACCGCTCGTACCACGCGTTCATGAACGCGGAGTTCTGGCGTCTGGACCTGCCGCCTGAGCTCGGGGGTTCCAACGCGCCCCGCATGCTGTGGTGGCTGCTGGCCGAGCTGATCCTCGGCGCCAACGCCCCGGTGTGGATGTACGCCTCCGGCCCGTCGTTCGCGCACACCCTCTGGCGCGAGGGCACGCCGGAGCAGAAGGAGTGGGCCAAGCTCTTCGTCCAGAAGGGCTGGGGCGCCACGATGGTGCTCACCGAGCCCGACGCCGGTTCCGACGTCGGGGCGGGCCGCACCCGCGCCATCCCGCAGCCCGACGGCTCCTGGCACATCGAGGGTGTTAAGCGGTTCATCACCAGCGGCGAGCACGACCTCAGCGAGAACATCATTCACTACGTGCTGGCCCGGCCCGTGGGTGTGCCCGGCGTCGGTGGTCCCGGCACCAAGGGCCTGTCGCTGTTCATCGTGCCCAAGTACCTGTTCGACCCCAAGACCGGCGAACTGCTCGAGCGCAACGGCGTCTTCGCCACCAACGTCGAGCACAAGATGGGCATCAAGGTATCGAACACCTGCGAACTCACCTTCGGCGGCGACGGCGTGCCGGCGAAGGGGTGGCTGATGGGCGACGTGCACGACGGCATCCGGCAGATGTTCCTCGTGATCGAGTACGCCCGGATGATGGTCGGCACCAAGGCGATCGCCACGCTGTCGACCGGCTACCTCAACGCGCTCGAGTACGCCAAGACCCGGGTGCAGGGCGCCGACATGACCCAGATGACCGACAAGACCGCGCCTCGGGTCACAATCATCCACCACCCGGACGTGCGGCGGTCGCTCGCGCTGCAGAAGGCGTACGCCGAGGGCCTGCGCGCCCTGGTCGCCTACACGGCCTGGTGGCAGGACAAGGTCCGCCTCGCCGAGCACGAGGGGGACGAGGCCGGAGCCAAGGCGGCCGATGCGGTGAACGACCTGCTGCTCCCGCTGGTCAAGGGGTGCGGCTCGGAGCGGGCGTACGAGCTGCTGGGTCACGAGTCGCTGCAGACCTTCGGCGGCTCGGGGTACCTGCAGGACTACCCGATTGAGCAGTACGTCCGGGACTCGAAGATCGACACCCTTTACGAGGGCACGACCGCCATTCAGAGCCTCGACCTGATCTTCCGCAAGATCATCAAGGACGGCGGCCGGGCGCTCGGCGTCGTCGCCAACGAGATCAAGGCCTTCATCGCCGCCGAGGCGGGGAACGGCCAGCTCAAGGAGGAGCGGCTGGCCCTGGCCGCGGCCCTGGCCGACGCGGAGGCCATGCTCGGCTCGGTGATGACCTGGCTCGGTGGGATGGCCGAGGACCCGCGGCAGATCTACAAGGTCGGCCTGTCGTCCCGGCGCATCCTGCTCGCCCTCGGCGACCTGATCGTCGGGTGGCTGCTGCAGCGCCAGGCCGAGGTGGCCCTGGCCGCGCTGGCCCGCGACGACATCTCCGAGGCCGACCGGCGCTTCTACCAGGGCAAGGTGGCCACGGCCCGGTTCTTCGCCCGGGAGGTGCTGCCGCGGCTGAGCAGCGACCGTCGCATCGTGGAATCCACGACGCTCGACCTCATGGACCTGCCGGAGGAAGCCTTCTAGGCCTCCACTAGCGACCCCTCACCGTTGATCTAGGGCTAGGGGTGGTGAGTTGATCTTCAACCACCACTCCACGCCCTAGATCAACGCGTTTTTGGGGCTCAGGCGCGGGCGGTGTGGGCGGCGGCGAGCGGGGCACCGCCGGTGGCCAGGTCGGTCCAGGCACCAGCGAACGTATGGACCGCGATCCCGGCCGTACTGAGGCCCTCGGTCTCGGGCCGATCCGGATCGAGCGCAGCGGAGAGGGCCGAGAGCCCCGGGTTGTGCCCGATGAGAAGCAGCGTGGTGGCCTGCGGTGGCGCCCCGCGAACCGAGGCGAGCAACGTGCGTACGGAGGCGCCGTAGAGCACCGACTCGTAGCGCACCTCAGGCGAGACGGAACCCGACGACGGCTGGGCCGGGTCCGCGAGTTCCGCGCCCACCGCCGCGAGGCCGAGCGCCACCCCGTGCCAGGTCTGGCGGGTCCGCAGGACCGGCGAACAGAGAACCAGATCCGGCCAGAACCCGCTGCGGGCCAGCCACGCCCCGGCGGCCTCGGCGTCGGCGCGCCCGCGATCGGAGAGCGGGCGGTCGGCATCGGCAACGCCCTCCGGGTTGGCCGCCTCGCCGTGGCGCAGGATCACCAGCGTTCGCGTGCTCACCCCATCATCCTGCACCCCGTCACCCGGGCCCCGTCGTCCGGAGCCGATGTCAGGAAGGACTCCTTGCTGTGCATCAGGCGTCAAGAGGGCGTCCTTCCTGGCACCAGTCCACTGGCACCGGTACCGGTGAGCCGCCTACGCGAACAGGACGAGGTAGACCCCGATGTGGTGGGCCAGGGCGGCCAGCAGGGTGGCGGCGTGGAAGAACTCGTGGTGGCCGAAGACGCGGGGCCAGCCCGTGGGCCAGCGCAGGGCGTAGCAGACGGCGCCGGCCGTGTAGGCCACGCCGCCGAACAGGAGCAGCGCCAGCACCGCCACCCCGCCCGCGCGCAGCAGATCGGGCAGCACAACGATCGCGACCCAGCCCAGCACCACGTAGAGCGGCGCCGAGGCCCAGCGGGGCGCATGCGGCCAGACCAGCTTCATGGCCACCCCGGCGGCCGCCCCGCCCCAGACCACGGCGAGGATGACGGTCGCCCGATCCGGGGGTAGCAACAGAACGCTGAACGGCGTGTACGTGCCCGCAATGAGCAGGAAGATCATGGCGTGGTCGAGCCGGCGCATGAGGGCGAAGCCGCGGCGCGACCAGACCCGTCGGTGGTAGAGCGCGCTCACGCCGAACATCCCGGCGACGCTCAGGCTGTACACCACGCAGCTGACCAGGACGGCCCGACCGGGCCGGGTGGCGGCCAGCCCGCAGAGCACGGCCCCGGCCGCGAGCGCGACCGCGAAGCCGTACGTATGCAGCCACCCGCGCATCCGGGGCTTGCCGAGGTCCGTCGGCCGCAGCCGCGCCGCAGTCGTCATGTACGGCATCGTAGGTTACGCAACCGTAAGTTACCACTTGGTAGTGGGCAATGTCGCCGCGCGCTGGCTCCGATGGGCGATGATGGATCGCGTCATCTCCACGACGAGAGATCACTACCAGCGAAAGATCGTCGCCAGCGGACGGCCGACGAACGATCGCTACCGGTGAACGATCTCACCCGGCGAAGGCAGCGGAGGCGGACATGCGGGTACGCCCGGTCGGCGCGGACGCGCTGCTGCTGGAGGTCGATGACCCACCCGCCTGGTTCGCCGAGTTGAGCCGCCGCCGCGACGCCGGAGAACTGGTGGTGGCCGACATCGTTCCCGGGGCGAGCACCGTACTGCTCGACGGCCTGGCCGACCCCGTCGGCGCCGCCGAGGCGATCCGAGGCTGGCGGCCACCGCCGTTGGCCGATCGGGAAGGTCGACTCGTCGAGATTCCGGTGACCTTCACCGGCCCCGACCTCGAGGAGGTGGCGGCGTTGTGGGGCACCGACCCCGCCGGGGTGGTGGACCGGTTGACCGGGACCGAGTTCCGGGTGGCCTTCTGCGGCTTCACCCCGGGCTTCGCCTACCTGACCGGGCTGCCCGCGTCGCTCGCGGTGCCACGACGGGCGACCCCGCGCACCCGGGTCGAGGCCGGTTCGCTCGGGCTGGCCGACACGTACGCCGGCATCTATCCCACCGCGTCGCCGGGCGGCTGGCGCCTGGTCGGAACGACGGACGTGACGCTCTTCGATCCGTCCCGCACCCCGCCGGCGCTGCTCACCCCGGCCACCCGCGTCCGCTTCATCACCACCCGCAGCGCAACCGAGTCCACTGTGGAGGCCGGGGAGGCGCCGTGCTCACCGTCGTGAAGCCGGGCCTGCTCACCACGATCCAGGATCTCGGCCGGCCCGGGTACGCCCACCTCGGGGTGGCCCGCTCCGGTGCTCTGGACGCCCCCGCGCTCGCCCGCGCGAACGCCCTGGTCGGCAATCCGCCATCGGCGGCCGGTCTGGAGACCACCCTCACCGGACTCACCCTGCGCGCCGACGCGGACCTCACCCTGGCGGTCACCGGTGCGACCGCACCGATCACTGTGGACGGTCAGCCGGTGGCCTTCGACGCCCCGGTGAAGGTCCCCGCCGGTTCGGTGATCGCCGTGGGTTCGACCCGCACGGGCGTACGGTCCTACGTGGCGGTCGCCGGTGGCATCGCCGTCCCGCCGGTCCTCGGCAGCCGGTCCACCGACACGCTCTCCGGCCTGGGTCCCGCACCACTGCGGGCGGGCACGGTACTGCCAGTTGGCACCCCGCCGGTCGGTGTCCGGCCGGTCGACCCGTCGCCCGGCTCATCCGGCGTCACCGACATCGCCGCGCCGGCCGGCCCGGGGGAGGTGACCGTCCGCATCCGGTGGGGTCCCCGTCACGACTGGTTCAGCGAATCAGCCCGCACCGCCCTGGTGGAGCAGCCGTACGTCCTCACGCCGAAGAGCAACCGCATCGGCGCCCGGCTCGCGGGCCCGGCGCTCACCCGGGCGGTGACAGGGGAACTGCCGAGCGAGGGAATCGTGCTCGGCGCCATTCAGGTGCCGGCCGACGGCCAGCCGCTGATCTTCCTGGCCGACCACCCCACGACGGGCGGTTACCCGATCGTCGCGGTGGTCGAACGCGCCGACCTGCCGCTGATCGCCCAGGCCCGGCCGGGCACGACGATCCGGTTCGTGCCGTGGGCCGAGGACGCGGACGGGTCAGCGGTCACCGGGCGCGCCGTCCCGGAACCGTTCCCAGCCACCGGCGACGGCAGTCCCGGGCCACCAGTCACGGCGGACGAGGGATCGACGGGTGGGCAGTCATGGACCTGAACGCTGACCTCGGGGAGGGTTTCGGCACCTGGCGGCTGGGCGACGACGAGGCGCTGCTGGCCATCGTGTCCAGCGCGAACGTCGCCTGCGGCTTCCACGCCGGGGACCCGGAGACCATGCGCCGAGTCTGCGCCCGGGCGGCCGAGCGTGGTGTGGTCGTGGGTGCGCAGGTGGGCTATCGGGACCTGCACGGCTTCGGGCGGCGGCGCATCGACTACGACCCGGCCCAGTTGCGGGACGACCTCATCTACCAGATGGGTGCGCTCGACGCCTTCTGCCGGGTCGCCGGCACGCGGGTGCGCTACGTCAAGCCCCACGGAGCGCTCTACAACACGGCGATGGTCGATGAGGTCCAGGCCCGCGCCGTGGTGGAGTCCATCGTGGACTACGACCGGTCGCTGCCGGTCCTGTGCCTACCCGGTTCGGTGCTGGCCCGGGTCGCGATCGAGGCCGGCCTCCGCGTCGTACCCGAGGGGTACGCCGACCGGGCCTATCGCCCCGACGGGACCCTCGTCCCACGGCGCGAGCCGGGCGCGGTCCTGTCCGATGTGGACGCCGTGGTCACCCAGGCGGTCCGGCTCGCCACCACCGGCACCGTCGAGTCGATCTGCGTTCACGGCGACACCCCCGGGGCGGTGGAGATGGCCGCACGGGTCCGCGACGGCCTGGCGGCGGCGGGCGTGACCCTGGTCCCGTTCGTCGAGCCGGCCTAGCGGCTCGGTGACCCCGGATCCGGGCCAGGCCACCGGGTCGCGCGGCCGGCCGACCAAGCGACCGCCCGCCCGTCCGCGTTCCGCGGCCGATCAGCGTCAGATCTCGTTGCCGTACGTGTTGGTGCAGCCCGGCACCGCGCTATGGGCTCGTCCGGCGTCCGTGGGGGCGTAGATCTCACCCGGAGCAACCGGGTAACCCGGGCCGGGATCGACGATCACATCCCACACGCCGGTGATCTTCCGCATGCAGCGCTCGGCGCCCGCCTGGGTGCCGCCTTCCCCGCCGATCCACACATCGAGCCACGTCGTTGACCCGGCCGGGTACCCCGTGTGGCAGGGGCCGTCCTGCGGCCGTTCCCCGTCGCCGCACGTGTCCTCCACGATCAGGTACCGACGCAGGTTCGGCACGTAGAACCGGGTCCCGGCCGGCCAGTCCAGCACGCTCACGCCGCCCTCACGTACGTGGCCCACAGCGACCGTGATCGGGTCGTCGTAGGTGCCCCGACCCCCGGCCACCGAGTGGAGGACCGGGTGGGAGATGCGGGCCGAACCGGGCGGTGTGTTGTCGAAGTACGAGTACCCGGTGATGAAGGCGCGGATCGAGGTGACGGTGGACATGTCGTTATCCGCTGACGGGTAAGGCGCCGCCTCCGTCCAGGTGGAGGAGAGCTCGCCGGGAGCCGTGGTTGAGACCTCGCTCGCCGGAGACGCGGAGACCTCACCCGCCGGAGTAGCCGACGCCCCGCTCGTCGGCCGGGCGAGGATCTCCACCGCAGGCGTCGACGCGCAGGCCGACAGCGCGACCAGGGCCGCGCACGCCAGGGCCACGCCGGCGCGGCGCCGCCCGGCGCGGTGATCGTTGTCTCGTGCCGTTACCACCATCTCAGAGGGTCTTAACGGTTGCGACCGAGACGGAGTCGCGGGGAAGCGACGTGACGGCCTCGGAGTCGACGCTCGCCACGTGCGCGGCCGCGGCGCCGGTGCGCTNGAGCTTGTGCCAGCGNAGGGCGACGCCGGCCAGGGCGGCGNCGACCGANCGAACGAGGATGATGTAGAGGAGCTGCCGGTAGACGAACTGCTGCAGGGGCAGGCTCCACAGNGGACGCAGCGACTCTCCGTCGAGGCGGAAGGCGATGACGGCGGTGACGAGCTGCAGGCCGAGCATGGCCAGCCAGGCCAGCCCGGTGCTGAAGTTGCCAGACACCAGGATCCCGTAGATCGTCATGATGTCGACGATCGGGGCGAGCAGGGGGAAGACGATCCCGAACGCGGCCAGGAACGGCAGCCCCACCCGCCCGAACCGGCCGGAGGCCCCCGAGTCGCGGATGGCCCGCCGATGGGCCCACATGGCCTGCATGGTGCCGTAGCTCCACCGGTAGCGCTGCCGCCAGAGCTGGCGCAGGGTGTGCGGGGCCTCGGTCCACGCCCGGGCCCGCTCCTCGTAGACCACCTTCCAGCCCGCCCGGATGACCGCCATGGTCAGGTCGGTGTCCTCGGCCAGGGTGCGGTCGCTGACCCCGCCG
>Ga0065720_1020380_pt1 | contig 14924 bp, 18 predicted proteins | sample Thericmetagenome_FD_59107 | JGI IMG/M metagenome (GOLD analysis project Ga0065720, IMG submission 59107) | Thermophilic microbial communities from the Joint Bioenergy Institute, California, USA of rice/straw/compost enrichment - eDNA_2 v2... | ecosystem: Engineered > Solid waste > Grass >... | reverse complement strand
GAGCTTTGCAATGAGAGTAAAAGTGCTGATTTTCAAATGGGTTGAGACAGATTCGTCGGTCATTTTATCTGAGGAAATGGAGTCTAGAATTTTGAGGATTTTGAAAATAGTCTTCATCAACGTCTTTGTCAATATCCCTCCCTTTTTATAGATCATAATTTCTGTGCATGTATCAGCTATTAATTCAATCTTTTCAGCTTCTTTCTCAATTTCAGAGGTTTCGCTCACCCAATTGATAAAGATCTTTGCGAAATGCTCGAATAAGGCTGGTTTATTCACATTAATCTTTTCTTGGAATTCATCCTTGGCTTCATCCTCCTTGTAGTAGGAATGCCTTAATACCTCCTTAACAAAACTAATGAAAAATTTTCTGAGGTTAGGATTCAGCTTATTAGAAAAGATGAATTTTTCTATTTGTTCCAAGAAATTCAAGCTCTTAGAGGTGAAAGTTTCTTTGTTATGCTTGACTGTGTAGTAGAATAATTTTGCAATATGCTCAATGATTATGGTTTTGTCTTCTTCTTCATTATATTCAACAAGAGGATTAAGCACTATAGCAACAAAGTCTTTGATCTCATTCACCTTCAATTTTCTCAATACAAAACTCAATGATTCTGTCGTAAATCTAAACAATTTATTGCACAAAGAAAATCATTACCTCTGAATATGTCTATTTGTGCTAGAGAAGAATTCGTTAATATAAAGGTTATAGAACCTGCCAAAATTCTTCTTGATGTCATCAAATAGGTATTTAAGAGCGTAAGCCAAACATTTGAACAAATCTTCAAGGATATCCAAATCTCTTTCATTAAGAATTTCGATTAACTTTGGCAGAATTTTATCACAAAATTGGTCAAATATATCACTCTGTGCATCTCTGAAAAGTCCAGGCATAATTCTTAAAATTGTCTTTCTGCATTCTTTATTATCAAGATACTGGACAATCTTATTCACGATCTCTGTCAAATTATGCAAAATCAATGGCAAGGTTTGAGTAATGTCATAGATTTCTGCATAAAATCTTTGATAGTCTCTTGTTAAGTCCATGTATTTGTAGCTTTCAAGATCATCATAGAAAAATGAACCTTAATGATAATGAAAAAGTGCTGAAAAATTATACCGATATTGTCAATTGCCTGGCTGTATGGTTCTATCTTAATTTCATTAATGTAATGAGCAACATTAACATCTAATTTGTCTAATTTTTCTGTGGGTCGAACAAAATGATATCTTTTGTCAATATTCACATAGCGAGGAGGAGGGCCTTGATCTTGGCCCTTTTTATTCTTATTTTTTTCTGCCCAAAATTGCTCAGCTGTGAGATTTTTGTTTGTTCTCTTGGTTATCAAGAATTTTACCATTGATATCTTTATTAATTTTAATTAAAATTCTCCTGAAACAAACAAACTGATTTTCCTAATGTCTTAGATATCAAAAAAATTTTTTTTGGGAATCTATTGAACAGATAAGAGTGGACTGTGAATGTATAATTATACAAGACTATAATGAGAATAGCTAAATAAATTGAAAATCGTCAATTTACGATTCACTAATAAAGTATCTATCAATAAGATTAGAAACTTTCTTGTATATATCATCATTTGGATGTTGTTGAAGAGCTTCGATAAACTTGATTACTCCTTCGCTTTCGAGGTCAAATAAAACAGGATTTAAATTAGAATCATATTCCCCTTTCACTGCGTCTCCCTTACGAAGAATCCAATCCAAAAGCTCCAAACCCCTCATTACTACTCTAGAGCTATCGCTATTAAGTAATACTGGCATAGCTCTAATAACCCCAAGGTTAAGGATGCTCTCCACCTGTTGCCAAGTTGAGACATTGAGTGCATTAATGAAACAAAGAGCTGCTTCACACTTTATCTAATCAAATAAGATTAGTAAAAAATATATTTACATCATCAATATCTGACATCATCATAGCTAAAAGCTTGGGCATTATGTTGGATGAAACAAGAACTTTGGCAACTGTATTAGAATCATTGGCCAGGATATTTGAAATAGCCCAGATTACTTCTCTTCTAAATCCACACTTCTTTGTACCTAGAAGTAGGTCTAATTTCTTCAATATTCCAGCTTCAATGAATTTGTATGTGTATTCATCTTTTCCAGATAGAATATTCCCAATAGATCTGACAGCTGGAACCCTGATATGAAGTTCTTTATGATCACATAAAGCCGCCAGTCTCAAAATCAAATGATGAGTAACCACTTTGTCAAGATATTTATCATCAACATTGGTTAAATGTGAGAAAGCCCAACAAGCATTTGCACAAATTTCAATATCCTTTTGAATCAAAAGCTCCTCTAAAATTCCTAAAATAGGATAGATCTAACTAATTATACTCATAATGACAGAACAATACCTTTTCATGGTAGCTCTTTGATTGTGCAAGGTTTGATAAAAGCCAAGAAATATTTCTCAATATCTCATCATTATATGCAACACTCACCCTGAAGTATTTATTTACCAAGTCAATAATATTGTGCTCGAACAAATATTTTCTCAGTTCATCAGAATCTCCTGCAATATTCGCTAAAGCCCAAAACGCCTAAAAAGCTTATACGCTAGAAATTTTCTGTTTACTGATTCTGCGAAGACTTGGTCATTACCATTGGCGATCTTCATCAAAATCCTAACGAGCTCATCAGAAAAAATGGATTTCGTCAATTGAGAGTTGCCAGCAAGGGAATTTGATACTACCCAAAGGCATTCTGATTGTAATTCCCTGTATTCTTTAAATCTTTCATCAAGGAGTTGAAGAATGTAAGGGAAGAGTCCTGTTGCAATGAATTTTTCAAGTGGTGGATTTTCAAGTACTGAAATTTTTTTTCTTATCGTCTCCACAACTTTGAAAAGTTTATGAAAATCGTTCTTTTGTAGACCATCTGCGAAATCATTTGTAAGTTGTTCAAAGGTGATTTTGTCAAGATCTTCGTCATTTGCATTTTGCTGCCCTTGGTTTTCATTCATTCCTCCCAAATTATTTTCTTTATTGAGGATTTGATTGGCAAATCTCATTCTCTTTGCATTAACAATTTCATTAGTCTTCTGTTTTCTGATTTCAAAAACATATTGGTCCCTCTTCGATCTGGTATTGAGCATCAAATCTGGATTTTCCTGGTTGTTCATTATATTATTGCGCTTGTCAAAATAAAATTCGAATTTATTAAAAAAGTTGGGTTTAGCAGAATTTTGGCTCCAAATTATTGTTTTTAATACCTCTATTTAGGTGATTTTGATGTCTCCTGATCCCGAAAAATATAGAAAAAAATGGCTTTTCCTTAGACTCTTTTTTTAAGCAATCCAAAGTCTGATCAGCTCAGAAATCTAATCTCCAGGTTATCCTAATATTCGCAAGTCTTAACTAAAATTTAACATTTTAATACAGGGTAAATAACAGAGGATCATGGAAAGAATTGCCAATATGATGTCTATTGCAGGAGCTGCCATCCTTGGTGGTGGAGTCTTCTTAAACACTTTCTTTTACACAGTCGACGCTGGACACAGAGCTGTTATCTTCGATAAGGCCTTCGGAGGTGTTAAAGAGACTATTTCTGGTGAAGGAATGCATTTTTACATCCCATTCCTCCAAGTAACCCCTATTTATATTGAATAAGAGTATAGAAACCCATCATCTGTGAGATCAGATCTCAACCCAAGACCATTACCAGCGTTACTGGTACCAGAGATCTTCAACAAGTTGAAATCTCTTGCAGAGTCCTCTTCAGACCTGTTGAAGAATTCTTGCCCAGCATATATAACAATCTCGGTGCCAACTACGACGAGAAGATCTTGCCCTCATTGGTTAACGAAGTCTTAAAGACTGAAATCGCTAAGCATGATGCTCTCCAACTTCTCGCTCAAAGAGAGAGAATCAGCTCTGAAATAAAGGAAGAAATTACTCAAAGAGCTAGAGGTTTCAGATTGACCCTAGACGATGTCGCCATTACCCATCTTGGTTTCGGAAAAGAATTTTCCAAGGCTATTGAAATGAAGCAAGTTGCTCAACAAGATGCTGAAAGACAAAAGTTCATCGTCCAAAAGAACGAAGAAGAAAAGAAGGCTATCATTATCAGATCTGAAGGTGAGTCCGAAGCTGCTGAGCTCATTTCTGAAGCCGTTAAGAAATACGGTGATGGTAAATATCTAATTATCTCTCTATTAATTGTAATAGCCCTTGTCGAAGTCAGAAGAATTGACGCCGCTAAGACCATTGTCGAAACTTTGGCTAAGTCACCTAACATTACTTGGGTTCCCAGCACCGGTGGTAACTTGTTGAATTTGAAAACCTTCTAAGTAACTCTATGAATATATATTTATAGCCTGTAAATATGAGCCCAAGTTATGTTATGAAACAATCTAAAATCAAAATTGAAAAATGTTGTGTTTAACTATCAAAAATGGATTTTCTAAATCAAATAATCTTCAATCTAGACCAGAATGAGACCCTGTTGGAATTTTTCTAACGATTTCTCATACAGTAATTGATAAATTACTCATTTAACCCTGACATTTCCATTGTTCTTCCGGCCAGAATAACATTCTGTTATCCCTTAAATAATTCGCTATAAAAATAAGCTCGAATAATATATTTCAAAATTTCAAAATGGATAAGCAAATAGACTTCCAAAAAGAAGAGGAAACAAAAAGTGGCCTTAAAGTTGACAATCCTATGGGCAGAAGAATCGAATATCAGAAAGCTTTTGGTACTGTGAAGTATTGTGGCCCATTAAAACATGATGCGGGAAAACACAATGATCCAAATCAAATCTGGCTTGGAGTTGAATGGGATGATGTAAGCCGAGGACGTCATAATGGTACAGTTGAAGGAGTGAAATATTTCGAAACTGAAAATGGACAAAACTCAGGCACCCTTTTGAAAGCTGAAAAAGCAAACTTTGGTATAAATATTTATGATGGTATCCTTTTAAGATACTTCAATCAAAAAGAGAATAAGGAGAATAAAGAGAATGCTTATGTCAATGAAAAGGGCATTCTTGTTGAATATGATGACGAAGCCTACTTCGAGACTGTGAGAAAATTCAAAAAGAGGGTTGAATTCTTGGGATTTGACAAAATTTGGAAAAAAATCAATGACCTGAAGAACTTACAAGAGCTATCTTTACCTGAGTGTAATATCTCAGATTTAGGTCCAGACGGAGCCTTGGAAAAACTTCTTCCCAGCATGAAAAACTTGTCTCTTGAAGCCAATCTTCTTTATGACTGGAATCAAATTTATCTGATTGGAAAAGAGATGCCTCATCTAGAGCAGCTCTCGATTAGTGAAAATAGACTCAATGAACCTGAAGAAATATCGACTGTCAAAAAGCTATATATTAACAGTAACGATACCTACATCGATTTCGTTCCTTTGGGAAACATTTTCCAAAATCTCAAGACCATCATCTTAATCAATATGAACCTCACCTGGAAGACTCTCAACAAAATTTTGCCTCTCTTCTTTAACGTTGAAAGCCTTGTTATTTGTAAAAACAAGCTCAACGATTTTGAGAATCTAACCTACACAGGTGCTGATTTTAAAAACCTGAAGTTCCTTAATGTTGAAGAGAATAACATCAAGTCTTTTGAAGGGCTCCTTAAGTTTAAGGACGCACCTAAACTGGAAAAACTTATTTTAAGTAAAAATGAGATGTCTGATTTGGGAGTGATAACTGGTTTTGAAGAAGTTAGAACAATTGTTATGGAGGAAAATAATATTTTCGATTTCTATATTTTCAACCAATTAGCTCAATTCCCTAAACTCTCAAACCTTCGTATTACCAAAAATCCAATTGCAACCAAGTATACTCCCCTTCATATTAGACAAAGAGCTATTGCTGAAATTAAAACCTTGACTCAGATTAATGGAAGCGAGCTCAAGAAATACGAAAGAAAGGACTGCGAAATTTACTACCTCAGAGATACTTTTCGTGAGTTCTTTGAAAAAACAGGCCAAAACCCTTACGCATACAAGTACGATGAGTTCCTCGAATACTGTAAAAACCGACATCCTAGAATCCCAGAGCTTATTAAGATATATGGTAATCCTTATGAAGAGGTTAAAGGAGATGAAAAATCGGCCACAGATTCAACTAAACCTAAATATGCCAGCATGATCCTATTACGTCTCAATGCTTTATCTGGACCTTGCTTGGGTAAACCAGAAGTGAAGAAAAAGTTCACTGACAATACTTTGATTACTAACTTGAAAGCTATGCTTGCCAAGCAATTTGGTATCCCTGCAGAAAAACAAAGAATTTACCATAAAGCTGATCCTCATGATCCCTTCGTGCCACTTGATGAGGACTTGAAAGATTTGAGATATTATGGAGTTGACAATGGTCATGAAATTTGGGTCGGAGATGAAGATTCTGTTCTGTAATAAAACTTCTGTGTATGTGCATGGATATTAATTGATAATCTAGTATAGCACATAAAGTATTGAGAATTATAATGAAGTTACAACGAGTAAGAAAATTAAGAAGCAGCAAAAACATGAAAAGATTGCTGAGATTCTTGTTGTAGGATCCATCTCATCTCTAATTTTATAGTATAGTCCTTCTAAGAATGTCTTCACTTTATCCATAAAAGTTTCCTCTTTTTGATAATCATATCCCAACTCAGGATCATCCTGAGCTACTAAAAGTTCATTTAATACCAAAAAAACTATACAGAGAGGCATATGATGGTTCTGTTTAGGATTGGACAAGTCATATAGTTCCACGGCTTGTCCTTTTGGTATGCTTTTTCTTAGTTTTTCAGCTTCTTCATAGGCTTTATCCTGAAAATTCATATTTGATTCATTTGGTTCTCTCATGTCATATACACCACCACCGCCCTGTGTGCGCTGAAATTATTATATCAAATTTTCACCTTTTACCTCGTACATAGCTTGAACTCGTTTCGCATATTCATAATCGCTCTGAACTTGGGATTGATTTTCTTTTGGAATGTTAGTATTAGAATCGTTTCCATCATCTAAAGAATTCCAAAATTAGTAAAGACGAATGATACTTCCAAAGAAATTCCCTAGAACTCCGCCAATCTTCGAATTACTAAATAAATGAGCGTAAAGCTCAGGAGAAAAGAAAATTTAAAAGAACTCTATATACCTTTTCTGTTTACTGTATCGTTCCTTTGCGAGTTGTTTATATTCTTCCATATCGTCTTGTTTTTTGACGAAATAAAGTTTTATGTATAGATTAATCTATAATTTGATATGTTTAGAAAGACAGCTTTCAGAGCCCTCTTAGCTGTTGCAGGTGGAGGAGCTTCTTTTTTAGGCTATAAGGCATATCAGAAGTCCGTCAGGCACCCTCCTATTCTTAAATACGCTACTAATGATCACGTCAAATTTGAGAAAGATACCATTCAGTACAAACTTAAGAGTAGAGATGACCATATCAACGAAGCTTCTACATCTGAATATGACGTCCTTATCATAGGTGATTTAACTATTTAATACAATGTTCTGATGCAATAGGTGGTGGTTGTAACGGTGCTGGAGTACTCCTAGAAGGAGCTTCAAGAGGGTTGAAGTGTCTTTTAGTGGAAGAGAATGATTTTTCTGCAGGAACTTCAAGTAAATCGACTAAGCTCATTCATGGTGGTGTCAGATATTTGGAGCAAGCATTTTCTTGGGACCAAAATGAAAGATGGGAAAAACTTCAGCTCGTTTCTGAGTCACTTCATGAAAGAAGTTATATGATTCAGAATGCCCAATACATGAATAGAGCTTTCCCTATTATTATTCCTTCCAAATCTCTCTTCCAAACATTGTATTTCTATGCAGGAACTTTGCTTTATCATTTAATTTACTATGCATTGGATGACGATAGAAATCTAGCTCTCATGCCCTTCCCATACATCATTGGAAGACAAGAATTGCATAGCATTTATCCTAAGCTAGATCCAGAAATGAATTATGGTATTGTGTATTATGATGGTCAAATGAATGATTCCAGAATGAACATGGATATATTGCTCACCAGCACTTTGAATAACTATCTACTTAATGAGAAGATGGTCCCCGCTAACATCATCAATTACACCAAATTCACTGACTTCATCAAGGATGATAAAGGAAAAATTATTGGAGGAGTCATTCATGACAAGCTGAATAATAAAACATTCACTGTTAAGGCAAAGGCAGTAGTCAACTGTACTGGTATCTTTGCTGATAGCATTAGAAAGTTAGACAATCCCAATGTTGGTACTAGAATCGTTCCTGCACAAGGCAGCCATTTGGTCTTAGATCAGAAGCTTGTCCACAAGAAATATGGGCTATTAATTCCAAAAACCTCAGATGGTAGAGTTCTTTTCGTTTTGCCATGGCTTAATTATGCATTGGTCGGAACCACAGATCATCAGAAGGACAAGCCAGAACTTGATCCCACAGTTCCTTTTGATGACATGATCTTCATGGTCAAAGAAGTCTCAAGACTATTCCCAGGAGTTGATGTAACTGATATTAGTTCTGGAATCAAGTCAAAATGGGCAGGTACTATTTCAGTGTAGTAATATTAATACGCTTAGGTGCAAGACCCCTTGTGAAGGATGATAATGCAGTTCCTGATAAGTCTGGAAAATACGATACTAAATCTTTCGCCAGAAAGCATGTCATTGAGAGAAGTCCCTCAGGTTCTTTGAGATAATTTTTTAAGGAACTTTTAGGATTAATTTCTCTTATGGGTGGAAAGTGGACAATCTATAGAAAGATGGGAGAAGAAACAATTGATGAAGTCCTTAAACAATTGAAAGGTAAGGATTTTGCTTGAAGGTTTATAAAAAATCAGAAAATGGCTATGACATTAGTCAATACAAGTCGAAGAGTATCACTCCAGAATTAAGACTTCTTGGACAATTCAATAAAAATTCAGGACCACTCACTGAACTTGAAAGAAAGTCCATCAAGTTCCAGACAGTTGACTATTTAACACAAAGATACTCCATTCCTGTTGACGTTGCTAAGCATTTAATTAAAACATATGGTGACAGAGCCTTCGATGTTGCTAAATTCTTCGATAAGGACCCTAAAAACAAGGAAAAGATCCATGAAAAGCATCCATATACAATCGGAGAACTCAGATATGCTATTACCTATGAGATGAGCATGAAACCTGGAGATTTTATTTTCAGAAGAACAAGACTAGGATTTCTTGATAGCGAATCAATTTTCCAAGTTTTACCTAAAGTGATGGATGTCTATGCTCAAGAATATAAATGGAATGATGAGAAAAAGGCTGCTGAAACAAAGGAGAATTATGAGAAAATTAAGCAAATGAACTTCTAAAACATATATAGCATAGTATGTAATGCATATATTTGTATGTAGATATGTATTGAGGATTACAATGTTAAATCATAGTTTTTGGGCCTTTGGAACTAGTTGTGTAAGATTTATTCCCATCTTGACTCTTGGAATATGCCTAAATACAGATGTTTCAGGCTCTTGCAAGACCTCTTCGGGTTTTAATTTATGATATATCTCCTCAATCATCTGTGTGATTGACAGCTGAACATCTGAGCTCAAACCTGTCGATGATTCTTTAATAATAAGTAGAATCTTATCTACATTCTCCTTATTATTTTCATAATAAGGCCTGGTTATGTTGAACTTAATCTTTTTAAGGATTTCTGTTAAGACTAATTGGTCTCCTTTCCTCAGTGCAGGTTCGATTTGACTGACGAAGTCAATAAACCTCAGACAGCTGCATTCCATATGCTTGTTCATAATATTTCAAATAAGATTTATTTTACTAAAATTTGCTAAATTGATTAAGATACATTTATATACTTGATACTTCAGGGAATTTACAAAAAATAGTGTGACTTTTATTGGTTGTCTACTCTTTTTATTTGTCTGAGTCAGTTGCAAAGATGTCTTGGGTCCCTCAGCTTAAATTTCATGAGACTAATTGTCACCACCATTAATTCATAATTAACCTTAAATTTACTGAAATCCAAAATTTCGAAAACATCTTCGGCGCTAAAGTTCGAATTAAATTCATCACTCAATTTAATTCAGAGATTTTTCTATTCTAATTATGATTTTATCACTGTCTTGCTACGCTATTACCAGAGATATAGAGCAGAGATTATAACTAGTACTCCAAGAAAAAGTTTCTATAAAGACATAGCCCAATCATCTATATAATCCTGTTCCAAATAGAGGAATTCTCGATCTCTCTACTCCAAGTTATCAAAGCAAGTTCTAGTATAAAGATATCAGGATATTACTATTAGAATTAAAATTATTATCAGAAAATTAGTTTGAATCTCAGAATGTTTACGATTTGTCGTCCCTTGCCATTTTAGAACAAAGTAAACAATGTTTCTATATGTAGCTGACTGAAATAAAGGGCCATAATAGAATAGATCACTTCTGCACGGTATTAACATGTAAATTATAAGAATAACAAATTGATTTAAAGGTTAAATCATGACTAATTATTTTTGAGGTATTTTGTTAAGAATTAAGCGCTGAGACTCCTAAATGGGAGGACAAAGTGAGATTCAAGCATGGGTCAAATCAATTTTAGGGCAAAATAAATCATTTAGATCAATTTTGGGGCTCATTTATGATTAATGATAATAGCATAGGCTATGTTGTTTTGAAAATTAATTAATACTGAGGCAAATAAAAAAAATCAAATTTAATATCAATCAATCTTAATTCGAGTTGTGAAAAAGCGAACTGTAATTTAAACCTACCCATAGACTTTTAATTTAATGAGAATAGTCCTAAGTGGATGATTGAGTGAAGAACTGAGTTGTTCGAACCCTCATTCTTTGGCAAGTAATCCACATTCAAGAAAGGAATCAAAATTAAATTTCCCCAACCAAAGGACTGCCAAGCCTTAATATCTAAGAATGTAAACCTTGTTATTTTTTGTGAAACCTATCTCTTTTGTAGGATATTATAATATCAAATTCTTGACTAACTTCTATTCAAAAAAGAATTCCTTGATAAAATTCTATCTAGAACTTTCAAAAACCAATAAACACTTATGACAGACTACCGATTTGGAACCCATAGGAGTTTGTTTTCTTCAATTCTTGAGATGATTCGAGATAATCATGTGTTATTTTGAAATTTGAAGTGTTATTCATAAAATCCGATCAATAATAATAAAACATCTAAGCCTTCATCGGAGAAATATGTGTAACGAAACTACCAGAGATTGATGTCTATTTGATCGTATTAGTTAGGTCTTGCTAGGTGCATAACTAGAGCCTGCTTCAATATCAACTTAGTTATTTTTAAATCATCTTCTCAATTAAAGGATAAATAAATTTACTTATTGCAAGCTATCCTATGTCCGCATTGAAAAGACAACAATCATCGAATCTTAATGAGTCAGACGAGGAGGATTTGAGTGAGAGAGAAGAAGAAAATCTCGAAGGGATCCTTGTCTTATTCCCGGCAAGAGAAATCAAAGAAGAATCTGAGTTCATCGAGGATGACACTTTTGAAAAAGTAAAAAATTTACTTACATGTCCAATCTGCCTGGACATCTTTACTGAGCCTGTGCTTGTGAAAAAGTGCTTGCACAGGTTCTGTAAAACATGCATTGAGAGGGTTATAAGAGGGTAAATGAGTTTCGGTTTAGATATCATTTGAATAGTCAAATAAACAAGTCATGCCCATCATGCAGAGTTGCACTGGGCTGTAAGAGGATCTTGAGAAATGATACTGTGACAGAACAGATAAGTAACTCGCATAAGAATTTAAATAATCCTTAGTTCAAAAGGTTTTTCCTGATCTTCAAGATTATCAAAGGAAAGAAGAGGAACATCAAAAACTATATTATAGGAGTAAAACAAAGGAGATTCAGGAAAATCACAATAATCTAAAAAGAAGAAGAAGAGAGCTGTCCCCAGTTAGAAGAACAGACTCTTCTCGTAAGATGAACTTTAAAATTTATAAATTGTCCAGCTGTACTGAAAGAAACAGAAGTTGTTGAAAATAAAAAAGAGCCTGAAATCAAGAAAGTTGTGGAAGAAAAGCAAAAGAAACCACCCAAGAAGTTGAAAGAGAAGCAAAAGAAGAAGAAAACCTTTAGAAGAGCTGACAATGATATTGAAATTCTTGACATTGACCCTGATAAAGTGATCGAAATCATTGAAGACAATGATGATGAATCAGATGGCATCATCATACTTGATGATGAGCCCGAGGAATTTATTCATAAGAAAAAGAAAACCCCAAACGAGCAAGAAGTCATATTAATCGATGAGAGCACTGACTGCGAAGAAGTAAAGGATAACAAGAAGACTTCCAAAGACTTATTCCCTCCTAAATTGCCACTAATTCCACCGAGCAATAATCCTCTGGCCTTCTTCATGGATCCCTCAAAAGAGATACAACAATATCAAGCTCTAGCAAATTTGGCCCTTCAATTCGAAGTGGTAACAAATTTCTGTAATCGGATGTTAATCTTTATTAGATGAATCCATTGCTCATGCCTAGCCTGATCCAAGAGGCAGCACTTAGACCATTTGATCCGTTAATGGTTCGACCTTTTGACCCATTGGTAAGCTAGTCTCTTATCTTCTAACAAAGTTAGGGTTTTGGCATGCTCCCTATAATGGGGCTTGAAAGGACTCCTGGGCTCATGCCAGATCAAAATTTCTTAAAAGATATTGATAAACTAATTCCGAAAAAGGTAATTTTAATAATAATTTCAAAATCAAATATTAGCATTTCGACAAGGAATTAAACCTTAAGGAATTATTTAATTGGACTCCTCCTCACGCTCTCTTTGGACAGCCAGCCATTGATCCTTTTGGCATGATGAACCCATCTTTATTGCAAATTCTTCAAGCGGGCAAGGTTGTCAAAGATGAAAAATAATAGAATTAAAATAATTTGGTTCCTGCTTGGAAGTCCAAAGCAACAATCTAATGTAATATAGCGTCAATTTTATGGTTGATTTAGTATTAAAATTATGATTTACCTCCAAAGATATCTGTTGTTTCTATTTCATTTTCGTTATCTTAATGACATCATGTTATATTGCTATATAGAACTATATTCTATGATTTTCTTTATTCAAGAAAATTGTTTATAACTCTCTCGGATCTACCTATTTTCCACTCTAAAACAACTTAACCAAAGTTAATTTTAATTAATTTAGATATTTTTAGAATTAAATTAAATCAAAATCTAACTAAAAAGTCTCTTTTCTGTCCTAGCACCTAACCTAACTTGAACTAGTTGATTAAAATTTATTGAATGGCGACCAGGTTCAATCGTTGCAACAAAAATATTCTCGTAAGACGAATATGTCTTTAGAAAACTTCATCTATTACAAATCAATAATTTGGCAATCCCTATCCACATACTCTTATGAATTGTAATGTTCAAAGTTATATACTATTACATTACCGAGGTCATTACCGATTGCAAGATATTTACTATCAGAGCTCCATTGGACTCTATTGATGAATGAAAGCTTGGTTCTCATATTAGGCCAGTTACTGAAGACAGTGTAGGAAGGCAGATGTACCAGCCTGATAGCGTTTCTCTTCCACTTTGAGGTAACAGCGATAATTTCACTCTCTGGATTGAACTTAGTGTTGTCCAAACTGGTTGTCAAATTCTCAATTTCCTTTATGGGGGTCTTCTTTAGATTTTTTGTAATATTATTGTATTGATACAGGTTAGCAATACCCACAGAGTTTCCTGTAACCAGATAGTTTCCATCACCAGAGAAGTCAATGCAGTTAGTCTTGAGAGAACCATTGTCATGAAAGACATCCATAATCTTTCTTGAAGCAAGGTCCCATTGATAGATATCACCATCTTCAGTGGAAGCAAATAATTGATCAGAGTCAGAAGAGAAGGTAACAGCGCTGCATTCTGAGTTTAGTCTAAACTCGTATAAGAGCTGCTTAGTTTTGGCTGATAACATCATCAAATATTGATTATGCCCATACAAAGCGATATACTTCTCATCTGGTGAGATTAGGAAAGATTTTATTTTTCCTTCTAATCTGTCAGTAATAAAGCTAGGGGCACTTTTCTCGAAGGTTTCCTTAACAAGATCGAAAGAGAGGACATATTTCTTCAATCCTGTAGCAACAATCTCATTCTGGGTGCAATTGAATTGTGCACTCACAACAGGCAAATTTTTCAAATATATATTCTTTAAAGGCTTAAGTTCATATTTGCTGGAATCAAAGGTCTTGGCTATATTAAAAATCTTAATGGTTTTGTCCAAACCAGCAGTGATCATAGTAGGTTTTGACTTATGGAAGTCAATAGCCTGTATAACACTATTATGCCGATTTTCATGAGGAATGGCAGCGACCTTAGAGAGCTTGATAATTTCTGGTGGCAATGATTGTTTTCTAGTGCCTTCAATAATTGAGGTATTGGTCTTCAAAATGGAATCCAAAGCTGATGTCTCCTCTTCTTCTTGGATCTTCTTGTCTGCCCATTGGTAAAAAGTCGAGTTTGTGATCTGACTTTGGTAAAATTCTTGTAATCTATTCTGATATTCTTCTCCTGAGATTGTAGTCTCTTCTTTATTCTTTCGGAGCTTTCTGAGCCTTGCTACCTGTGAGATATCCATTTCAACTTCCTTATCATCAGGATCGAACCAGAGGCTCTCTTGCTTACGCTTTGATGATGTATTTTCAACGATTTCTTGTGTTTCTTCAACAGGAATATATCCTTCGCTCTCGTTTAAATCATCGAAACTGTCGTCATGGTTTTCCTCTTGGGACTGTTTCATTTTTCTCTTGGCTTTTAGCTCAGCATTGCTTCCTTTGTTTTTTGACATTTTTTTAGCAGCAGACATAGATTTAAAGATATGGGAGAATTCAATAAAAATAATTAAAAAAAAATGTATTTGGAAGCTTTTTCCGAAAGTGGAATTGATGCCTTATCAGGTAT
>Ga0065720_1020379_pt1 | contig 14925 bp, 17 predicted proteins | sample Thericmetagenome_FD_59107 | JGI IMG/M metagenome (GOLD analysis project Ga0065720, IMG submission 59107) | Thermophilic microbial communities from the Joint Bioenergy Institute, California, USA of rice/straw/compost enrichment - eDNA_2 v2... | ecosystem: Engineered > Solid waste > Grass >... | reverse complement strand
GCAGGCAAAGCGCCCTATCGCCCTATCGCCACGTCTGGACTGCGCTGCACCACACTTGGAACCTCTGGAAGTTTTGTTGTGGAATCTCGAAGTAGAAGCACGGACAACTGAAAGTTGGCATCCATCAGTCGACAAGAAGATCGACTCCTTTTGCTGTTTGGCTTCTGGTTTTCAGTGCAGTCCCAGCTTCAATTTCGAGTTCCGTCGACCCGCTTTCGAGCCCTCCAGCACTGCCCAGAACAACGAGCCCAGCAGCCACATCAACCGCCGTGGCGCATCGACATTGAGAGATCGACGCTGACGAGAATCGCGGCCGCTGACCATCATCCATCCCGTGGTGAGACAGGGCCCGTAGCCAGCATTAACACCAGCACAGAACGAAGCACCTAGGCCTGGACATTACCCCAGGCCCGGCCGCCGAGCATCCCACAGCGATCATCGCTCTCCATGGCGATCTGAACACTCTGGACGTTCCGAACTCCCAGTGTTCATTGTGCGTCGTGTTCCCCGCTTGAGCTGCTGCCGTTTTGTTCCCGCCGTCCCGGCCGTTCAAGAACAAGATCGTCTTAGCCCATTCGAGCGCATTCTCCCCGACACGATCCTGCTCCCTGCCTGCCGTCCTGCTCTGAGGTGCCCATGATAGACTGTCGCCCGGCTTCCACGACGCTCTCAAGTTGCCGCAGGAGCTTCCCAGGCGCTTTGTCTTGGCCTCTATAGCCCCGCCTCGTCCCTGTCGTCGAGCATCCGCGCGCATATCAAGGTCATATATAAAATAAAAATAACAGTCGCCATGATGGTGCGTGGTTGATCCTGAGTTTGTTCTTATTTTCGCCATCTGTCTTCCATGTCTTGGTCTGCACAACCCTCAATGCCCCGGGATGCTGTGCTCCCAGCGTTCGGGCGCAGTTGCACATCTCTCTCCCCCCCCCTTTCTCCCCCGTTCCCCCATTGCCCCGGTTTCCCCATCCTTCGAGCCCCTTGAATCCCTCCCCTGGAACATGGACATGGAGGCCCTCGTATCGCCGGAAGCGCGGCTCGCTGCGTTTTCGCATCGACAAAAAAAAAATAATGGATACCCAGTGGAGCAGCAGCGTTTCGCAACTTGTGCGACCAGCGGCTAACATTCTGATGTGGTGCCCTGCAGACCTCGACCAGACCCCGTGATGTTGGTGGCGGCAGCAGCTTTGGAAGCCGTCGCGGCCACGGGAGCCAACTGTCCATCTCCGATCCGAGCCACCACGTCACTGAAGCCATAGGCACTATGTACAAGGAAGAAGACGACGAGTCGTCGGGTGTCGAGGATAACAACACCAATACCAACTCCCGTCCCCTGAGCTTTATCGCCGCGGCCTACGGCGGCGAGCAGCTGGATACAGCCGTCCCCCAACACGACGAGCCCAGCAACGAGGACCGCCTACGCCTAGTGCGCACCACTTCGGACCAGACCTCCGCTGCCAGCTCTCCAGCCGACGCTTCGCTCCCGACAAACGGAACCGATCCGGCCGTCAGTCTCAGGAAGGCACAGACACTGCCTGCCAATCTCGCCGGCGAACAAAGCAGGCTGAAACCATCCTTGCATCCTCTGAACACCGGTCCAGCCACGCCGACCTCGCCGACCTTTGCCAACACCAACTTCGAGAACCCTAATGACATCGCTCAGGAGTTGAGCAATCTGCAGGCCCTCCGTCGGTTGTCCATGGACGTCAGCAACACCACTGACCCCGATTTGCTCCAGTTTTCGAATGTTTCCATCCTCGATATGGCTGCAAGACCGCCGTCTGCCGAAGATGACGAGGCAGACCCATCCCGTTTGCTTTGGGTGCCCGCGCGGGTACACCCGGAGCTCGAGCCTACTGCGTTCAAGAATTTCCTTGAGAAGAGGGTACAGCAGATGCGTCGCCGGTCGGGCGAGTCGCTGCTCTCAGTAGACGGCTTGGAACGCAATAACTCGGGCCTGCGCAGGAAGAAGTCGATGCTTCGTCGCGAGATTAATCCTAATACTGAAAATGGCGACACGTATGTGGATGGCGCAGAGAAGCTGGCGCGGAAGCGGTCACTAGCCGAGCAGCGCATGCCGGAGCTCAGCCTGTCGGATTTGATGAGTGATCCGGAGAAGGTAGTGCAGAAGCTCGCGCAGAATGCGTCCAAACAGTGTACAGATGATGACAGTCCGATTCTTCCGGTCGCCCCTGGCACGGGGCTGCGCCGATCGACCAAGACGACATATCGAAAGGGAGGTAGTCAGAGATACGGTGATCGTGCACCGTTTGCGAAACGGCTTGCTGCCAGGCAACAACAGTCGCAAGGCCAAAGCAAGGAGGAACCGCCGCCGCCAGTGCCACCTCTGGACCCGTCCATCGGGAAGCCGTTGACCCGCGTGAACTCGGAGCCGGTATCGCTGGCAGAGAACTACTCGCAGCCAACGCGAAATCTCAGGAGACAGCAGAACTTCTCCCGAGACTCGCCTGCGGGCACGACATCACCCCCAGCACCAGAGAATCAGGAGCCAGAGCTATCTGCAGCCCCAGCGAAGCCCTCATCTCCACCCTCTACTCACTCTTTGCCCGTTAGATCATCCTCTCCATCACCAGCCAACCGGACGCCCGTCCCTCCTGCTGCAACCGCTGCAGCTCCTGTCCCATCCATCGTCGAGACGCCGCCGGCTGAAGAGCCAACTAGGTCAGCTGCTGAACCGCCGAAATCGCCACCCCGGAGAGCTCACCCGCCACCTCAGCAGCCCCTCTACCCGGACAAGCCCCCCGTTGATGCTCCACCTCCCAGGTCGAGCAAACGGCCTCCTCCTAAGCCTATTCAGCAGTCATCGCCTAGCCCTCAGGGTAGTGAACTCAAGAGAACCCCTTCTAGCACCGCAGAAGCGCTCAGTGAGATCAGGCATCCCCAGCCACTACCAGGCAGTGCCAACTCGACTACCAGCAGTCTTACATTTATCCCGACGTTCGACACAATCCCTGACCGCAAGCCCGAGAAGAAAAAGGACAAGGATGAGACGGATAGTATCCTCTCAGTCAAGTCTACCTCGAGCTGGAAGTGGTTCAAGAGCGACGACAAGGAAAAGAAGAAAAAGGAGAAGGAGAAGGAGAAGGAGAAGGAGAAGGAGAAGGAGAAAGAGCGTGAAGAGCAGGCTCGCAGGGCCAGGGCCAATGCTGCTCGGCAGGATGCCGTACCCCCTCTCGAAGTCCCCAAGGGTCGCGAGAGCCTGCGCCTCGACCGCGACAGCATCGAGATCCCAGACGAGCCAAGCGGGAAGAAGGGTTCTAACCGCAAGACAAGCGAAAGTAAAAAGGACGGTTTCTTCGGCGGCTTGTTTGGCGGTTCCAAAAAGAAGTCTGACAAAGACCATTCCCACCACGGCCACAAAAAGAAAGACCGCGACCGCGATCGCGATCGGTCGTCCGCGCCCGAAGCTCACTCCGCACCCCGCGTCCTGCGCCCGGATATTGATTATCCTTGGACACGCTTCCCGCTAATCGAGGAACGCGCCATCTACCGCATGGCACACATCAAGCTGGCGAACCCGCGCCGCCCGCTGCTGAGCCAGGTGCTGCTGAGCAATTTCATGTATTCTTACCTCGCGAAGGTGCAGGCCATGCACCCGCAGCTGCAGATCCCGACTAGCCCGCAGCAGAAGAAGTTGTTGGAAGAGTCGCGAAAGAAGCAGGAGGCTGCGTTGGCTGCACAGAGGGAGAGAGAGCAGCAGTTGGCTATGCAGATGCAGATGGAGCAGCAACAGCAGCAGCAGATGGGGATGGACAGTGGGTATGGGGGGTTTGAATACCATCGGGTAGGTTCATCCACTTGAATTGTCTATGTTTGAGGAGATGCTGATGTTTGTTGATGCAGTCTGCCCCTGGATACGGCGACGCCCCCATCCCGCAACAGCAGCCCAGCGCTGATAATGACGTGTATGGAGACGACCCGCAGCAGATGTATGCTGCGTACGATGACCCTATTGACGGTTCCGCTGGCGTCGCGGACTTAAGTCTGGCGCTGCAGGCTGGGCCGAACTATTATTACACGCAGGATCCTGGAGTTGGGGTAGGCATTGGAGTTGGGTATGCGGATGATGATGGGGACGATGGGGGAGGGATGGTCCAGGGACAGCACAGACAGGGACAGCATACCGCTGGACGAAGTGACATGTGGTAGCGCCGCTTCGTTACTGGTTTCAGTTGGGGGTGAAGGGAAGTGAGTGTTTCTTTACAGGGCGGATAAGATGAATTGCACAACTTTGGCGTGGAGTGGATAGGTAGTTGAGCACGGCATGGCATGGATTGGACTGGTTGGACTTTTATGTCAATTGTCTATTGTTGTTACCACTTACAAAATCCCTTACTTACTTATCTACTATAAGGAAACATGGACTGTGGGTAGTGGCAACGCGGGTGGTTGGCGGGATGGATGTACGCGGCTTTACGAATGATGGCTGTTAGGCTTATCGATTGCATGTCTCCATCTTATGAAAAAGGGGAACAGGGAACTAAGCGTGGTGCGTGCTTGCTTATCGTTTTTTTTTTTTTCTATGATGATAGTGGTCATACATGTTGCATCCTGCATGCGACCCTGTGTATATACATGAAGTGGTAACTGGCTTGGCCCCTAGACCAAAGCCTGAGCCATCTCGCGAACATTGGATACGAAGACTTATTGGTGTTCTTATAACAGTCTATATTCTTAGATAGTTACAGAAGACACACTTGTATCATGAGAGGTGTCACCCTTGAGACGGATCAGCACTAAGAGTGTAACTGCAAGATGATTGACCATCTCGTCAACCCCGTACAGTGTACATGGTAAGCATGTTCGGATAAAGATAAGGGTGGATAAGCCAGTATAATCAAGCTCACTAGTAGGGTAAGAGTTCGGGTTGGACAGGAAAAAGAAACAAACAAATTCTTCGTTCCACCACCTGCTGGTAAATTGAAGTTCGGGCACTGAACCAGATTCAATGTTCCTTCACCATACATGTACTTGGCCTACATTTTGTACTTTCCCTTTCCATTCTTGATTCCTTTTGAGCTTATCCCATTTTTTTTCTCTTCTTACCCTAACATACCCATTGCCTCGACGGCCTGTTTGTTGCGAATGGCAATCTCCAAACTCCATATGCTTGACTACCCCCGCTCTCCGACTGCCACTTGATACCATCGAGCCATCAATGATCGGGTTGTTGGGCATCGATGCAATACAACAGAATCACTCAGCTCCCAGAAGGTTCTTTGGCGCATTGATTGATTGGAGGTATCATGAATTTGGGACTGTGATAAGAATTGTCCAGACTTCAATTGGTCTGTTAAAAGAGATCAGGAGGGAACAATGCTTGACAATTGAAGCAGCATTTACTGGAAGCGCCTTACTACCTATCTGCATTACCCAGATATTTGACAAACCAGCTAACATATCGATGTGGGCTTGATTCAGTCATAGGGTGCTAGTTGGTAATGGCCTGCCGGTGAAAAAGTTCCTGAAACACGCCATCCTTTCCAATGGGGCAGGTGAGCTTTTGTTGCTCTGCTCTCTGCTACTGGAAAGGACTCTCATCCATATTCTTTATGCACACATCCGGGCTTGAAGCTTCAAAGTAGGTTTTCAAGACCGAACCTTCTATTTTTCTTTTCATGGTGTCCATTTCTGCTGCCCTCCCCAGTGTCTCTCAAACCTCGAGCCTCACACAACCCCGCTGGACTCTCCGCTGACAGCGCCTTTCCATTCCCAGTACAAATTTCGGTCTGAGTTCCGTCTACGATCTTTGTTTGTCCTTCGATGAGAAGAAGGCTTCGGTTTCGATCCATATTCAAGTTCAGAATGCCAGAGCCTGAACATGAACAGTTCCATCTCCAGAGATAACTACAGCATCAGTCTTCTGCCACGCTTCTGGCAAGTTCGCCAATGCACATGCGGTCCCAGCCTTCAGTCATACAGTCCGAGCAGAGTTCAGCACCATTCATGCTGTCAGGTGAAGGAACAGACGTCATGATGTCTGCAAAGTCATTCTGGGAACGACACCACTACTAAAGACTTTTCGGGAAGAATTCCGCTATTCTATGTTGTTGAAAATGGCGCTGAGACTGCTTGCAAACTTTTAATCGATAGTTTTTTAGCCAGTATCCAGACCAACAGTCTCAGAGGCCTCGATCTGGAACAGCTGGGATTCCGAAATGTCATCAAGACAGCTGTCATGGACGGAAGCAACTCCATTTGCAAAATGCTCTTGGATATTCCCGGAATTGATCAACTCTTTCCGAGAACGAATATCATAAGTTGTATTCCATGCTCCTGATGACAGCTGTTAACAGGAATGCGTCCCTTATGAAACTTCTCCTCGATCAATTTGACTGCATTGAGTTCAAGTCGACATCTATGTCCCTACTTTATCTGCTTTTACAAGCCACCCGAAATGAAGAGGAAATGCTTCCTACATGCATAGACGCCATAGTCAAAGTTCTTGAGCGTGCAGGAGCTCTGAAGACGAATTGAGGATAAGCGACGTTGGGAAGCCTGGGTTTGCGGATGCATTAGGTAGTGGTGCATATGCTGCACTCTTAATACACCTTGGATCTAAAGCCATTTAGTACATCTAGGAACGTAGTACTTGTTGGCAACCTGCAGATTTTTCTTTTTCTAGGGGACTTAATACTGCTGGTTTTTGACCATCTTGGAAAAGTTCATTCACGTAGTTCTTGCAGAGAGTTTTTCTTTTAGGTACCTGTTGTGATTAATAGCAACAATGGAGCAAATCAAATGCAACACAACATTAGAATGAAGATCAACATATCTGATCGTTACATATTGACCTCGAAATAGTGACCCGCGCAGGAAGCTTAACCATATCAGCAATACCGACCTGTTGCAAAGATAGCGTAGGTGGAATGTGAAGAACGTAATTAGATCAAACCGCTTTTCCCTCTCCCATAGGCGTTTGGGTGAATTGTATGGGAATTTTCCCATGCTTACACTTACGTACCACAGTGGGGCGTGGAAGACTCTGGGGTTATGATAGGAAGAAATTGAGTAATTGGCATTCACTCAGCCATTACACAATGTCTCGACACTGAGTTATTAATAATACCAGGGATTTAAACCCTAAGTCTTTAGAAGTCATGTTCGTCCAGGCCCCAGTAACTCATAGTCCTCGCAGATTCAGAGACCTACTACCCCTAAGTTCAACTTTTCCCGCACCTTTTCACCCTAACAGGCAACCCCCCCTCCATAGGCAACGTCAAACTGCTCCCACTTATCCTCTCTTTACTCTTATCGACCTCCTCAAACTCAAACAACCACGCCAACACCGCAATCACCTGCACCGCGACTGCCTCAGCCATCCTCCGTCCCAAGCAAGTCCTTGATCCACCATAAAACACAGGAAACTCCCCTGTGGTCTTTCCCAACTGAAAACTAATCCGTTTCCGCCCATCTCCCGGCCCGTCTACCTCAACAAGAAACCTCTCTGGCCTGAAACGATCCGCGTCCTCGCCCCACGTAAGTTTAGACCTTTGCAGAGCGAAGAGACACCAGACCAGGACTGCGCCATGAGGGAGGACGGTGCCATCGGGTAGGGTGGTAGTTGTTCCGGGCGGGGCTTTGCATTGTCGGATTTCGAAGGGGATGGGAGGGTAGAGACGGATGGTTTCGTAGAAAACTGCGAGGGTGTAGGGCGCTGAGGAGGGGGTTAGGAGCGTGGGGTTGATAGGGAGGGGATTTTCGAGGTCTGAAGGGAGGTCTTGGGCAAGGAAATGGGTTAGTTCTTCGCGAATTTTGGTCAAGTAGGTTGGATGGCGTAGGAGGAGGTAAAATGCCCAGGTTAGGGCTTGAGCTGTGGTGTCTCGGCCGGCGGAGAGGTATGTTAGGGCGGCGTTGGCGACCGTGGCGTGGTCAGGGATCGAGTTGAGGAGGGATTGGATTAGGGAGCCGGAGATCTGGTCAAGTTTGCTGCTCTTCAAATCGGGGTTTGAGAAACTACGGTCTGTAACTGCCCGGGAAACGATGTGCTGACCGTAATCTTTGACGGTTGCGATGGACTTGCGCAATTTGGAGCCAGTAAAGCGCTCCGTTAGCTGCCAGAATGGGTTTTGGAAGCGCTCTGCTATACCGCCAGAAGCGAAGTCAAAGGATTTTGTAAAATCCTCATCGGCATGCATTTCCATCTGTGTAATGTTAGTCAGGGCAGGAGAAAGAATCCTCAACCACTCACGTTATAAGCCATCTTCCCCATTATCTTAGAAGTTATTCCGTGAAATATGTGCTGTAGGTCGACTATTGTTTTACCATCAGCCTTGGCGGTAAGTTCGGATACGGCTTCTCCCAAGTACTGCGGGAGAGCGACGTCTGTCAGCACTCGAAGGTTTGCTGGAGTCAGGAACGCTGCGCCGGCCTTGCGCTGCAGCTTCCAGAGATCGCCGTCTGCGTTAATGATGCCATCTCCTGAAGCGAAAATCAGCCTAGTGTCTTCATGATAACAATGTTTCAGCACTTACCAAAGAGATCCCATGTGCGTTTCTTGACAAATGCGCCCTTGGCAAAGAGTCCCTCATTCTTGAATATGAAGTTAAGGACTTTGGGATCATGAACGAGGACACCTGGAGGCAGAGTGGGCACAGTCAAGGCCACGGTCTCATAGCCAAATTGTTGTTGGCATTTGTTAAACCAGCTGAACAGCTGCCATCGAGGCTGCAGGAACTTGAAACCATTGCCAATTAGAAGGAGTGTGCCCGGAGGTTTTCTGAATAGTTAGCAGGACAATACGGTGATATTTAACATGACAGAATGGACGGTACCTTAAAGGCCTGCCATTGCGTGTAATGACAGGTCTTTGTCTTGAAGAAGTCCTGATGAGGATAGCAAGGAGGGCTGCGAGGACAAGGTGAGGGATCATATCAATGATAAATCCCATGATGATGATGATGATGATGATGATGAATGTTTAATACCTGCTTATTGCTTTTAAGAATTGAAGTACATGTCGAGCTGAGATTCGTGTCGGTGGAAAAAGTGAGGTCTCAAAACGGCCATGTTATGTGGATGTGTCACAAATCCAACTCCCCTTTCGTTTCCATTGGCCGGTACCCCACTCAAGACGATCTGATGGTAGGGTGTGCTGGTAGCGAATTCACTTTGATGAAAGGCTTCAAAACTCTTGAGACATTCCAAAATTCGCCTTCATATATATCTCTTATCGCTTTTTTTTGCTAAGCACATGACATGGAGGACGCATACTTTGTAAGACCTCAAAGGCATGTGCTGTCCAAAAGTTTGTTTACATCAGGGTTTTTTCCTGCCAAGTAACGGAAACTTGGAATTGTCATCTTTTTTCATCTACCTTCCTGCACCATCCTTACCGCTCCCCTTCTCCCACCATTCCAGTATCATATTTGTGGACCGCTGAATTATTTTTTGCAAGTTGTCTACTTTAACCCCTGAGCCCCTGATTCCCCAAGACGTTGTTTACTCCCAGGAACTTCTCCAGAGCAACTAGAACGCCAAGACGCTAAAAACGGGATGCTGTCATCGCTGGGGCAGCTCTCGCTCAGGCCGCAACCTTGATGACCACGTCGACGTCATTGTTCAGCGCTAAAAGAGAGGAGCTTGTTGCTCAACACAAATGATCTGTTTTGCAAAACTCAGCTACAGGGTTTTTGGAACATTCTTGAGTAATCCAAATCATACAATACACTCAAACATATCAAGATGCCTGTTATCCCTCGAATGCAAGTATTTGAAGTCGGGGATGCGCCCTGGTAAGCCCTCCCGATCGCCCAACTTCACCCCACGCCCTCACTGACACCAATCTCAACAAGGTTCCCTCCCTTCCTCCGAGGCTACTTCCAAGCAGCCCTAACGGCAGCCTGGACAACCCACGTAAGCCACAATCTACCCCCAACACTCCTCATTGAGCTAACCTCGAGCCCAGGTACCCGGCCTGCAACGTTCCGCCCCCTCCACAATCGTTGCCCGTCTCCTGCAAACCCACCTCCCCTCCCCCGTAAGCAACTACACCTTCATAGACCTGTGTGCCGGCGGAGGGGGCCCAACCCCAGCCATCGAGCAATACCTCAACACGACACCGCCCCAATCAACCTCCCAAGCTGCCAAAGCCAAATTTATCCTCACCGACCTTCACCCGCACACCTTGTTATGGGAACAAGCCGTGGCCTCTTCGCAACGGAGGAGAGACGAGAGGACGCTAGATTACGTGCCGCATCCCGTGGACGCGGCTGATGTAGACAAGGAGTTTGTCGAGAGAATGAGGGAGGGGGGCAGGAGGAAGGTGTTTAGGATATTCAATTTGGCGTTTCATCACTTTGATGATCGGTTGGCGAGGGGGATATTGAAGGGGTGCGTGGAAGGGGCGCGGGTGGGGGAGGGGTTTGGGTAAGTTCTGCCCTTGTTATCCAAACCAAGTGCTTGTGGGAGAAGAGGGGCTCACAGACACAGAATCTTCGAGCTCCAAGACCGGACCTTAACAGGCTTCTTGGCGTGCTGCACCTTCGGCATCGCGACGATGCTCCTGGCCCCATACTTTGCGCTGATCCTCTGGGGTGAACCCCTCGCGCTGGTGTTCACGTATGCGATGCCTGTGCTGCCTGCGGTGTTGGTGTTTGATGGCTGGATGTCGTGTCTACGGACACGCACGCCCGATGAGGTAGAGGCGCTGCTGAGGACCTGTGGCGCGGAAGGTGGCCAGGAAGAAATTGCCAGGCGCTGGGAGATCAGGAACGGGAGTGAGACGTTCATGTGGCCTGTGGGCAAGGTGAACTGGGTAATTGGCTTCAAGAAAGGGGAGACGCAAGGAAATGGTAGGTGACTTGTACGCAATTGGTTGCTTGATACGTTGGTTGTTGTCTTTGTGTGTATTGCTAGATGCAAAAATGCCCGATTGCTTCAATGCTGCCGTATATCGTAACCCAGAATTTCGAGCCGCCCAATGATGTCCCATTCCCGTCGTCTTCGTCCAGACCATCCTTGTGGGATGGGGTATCTTCTTCTTGCCTACCGTCCATCCAACAGCCATCCACGACACATAATGAACTCCGTGAACAACGTACCCCCGGGTATCTCATTTCTTAGACATCATCAACCTCAAAAACTCATCCTCATCGACTCCCCCCTTCCCATTGCTATCAAACTCCTCAATCATGGCTTGGATATCCGCATCCGGTATGTTATTCCCCACTTGCTGGCACACCTTCCTCAGATCATCCTCGGTGATCATACCCTTACCATCGACATCGAATAGCCTAAACGCGCGGCGCAGCTCGTCGCGCGGGTCTCGCTGGCGAATCAGTGTGCCGGCCAGCGCCTGAGCCGTAGCCAGGTTGAACTGCCGGTAGACTGGGGGGCATTCCTGGTCATGCGGCCAGTTGGCTGGGCGCTGACCGTGGCGCACCAGCATATCGTAGGTCTGCTGCTTGGGCAGATCGAAGCCCAGCGCGCGCAGGACGAAGCGGAATTCCTCGTAAGAGAGGAGGCCGTCTTTGTTGGAGTCGAAGAGTTCGAACTAGAGAGCGGTTAGAGGGGTTTTCGGCTAGGGGGAAGGTGGTAAAGGCCATACAGCTTCAGAGATACGTGTCTTCTGCTCATCGGAAAGCTTGTTATAGTCTTCCCTTGGCGGGATGGTGTATTGTATTTGGCGGGTGGCGGCCATCATGGGGGCAATTAAGACAAATAGTGACAGACAGGCAGGACAGGGTAACTCGATAGAGGTGTATCAGGCAATATAGGAGGAATTTTTATACGACTCGAGCGATGCTCGCTGAGGCAGCGGTATATTGTAGGTGAGAGAGCAAGAATGATGGATGAATGAGGATCAACAAAAACAAAACCAAGCGTCGACGGGAAAGGAAAAGGGAGGGACTTTGCGTCCGCAAATGTCGTCGTGGAACAAAGCTGCAGCAAATCGATAGTATTGTCAGGATTCGTGTTTATCAGGAGGGCTTGTCGCGATCTCAGCGACCCTTCCCGCCTCCCAAGCCAGCAGAAAGCAGTTCTCGTAAAAGGTCTTCAGTTTGATGATCGATGCAAGTGTGGATGCAAAGACGTCGGGAAAAGACCGGGCGAGGCGCGTCATCCCTGTCCACTTTACGCGTGATCCTTGCACGCCAAGACAGCTTGAGCCCACTTGCTGCGGGATCATGTGGGGCATCTGAACTTCAAACTTTGGACCCGCCAAAATTTCGAGACGGCATCCAGATCTTCAACTTTGTGTTTGCCTGCGACAAGTTCTACAACGAAAAAAAAAAACATCTAAAATCGTGGAATCCTTCAACAAACACCAATTCGTTAAAATAAACAAGTTTAGACCAGTATAAACCCATTCACTGGCAAATATGCCCAAACGCAAACGCGAAGACACCTCCCTCCCCGCGCTCCTCTCCAAGCACCGACACCTCCTCTACCAAGCCTTGAAAACCGCCAAAGGCTTTGAGCGCCAGCGTCAATCGAAGCGCCTTCGCGATCCTAAATCAACCCCGGACAAAAAAGCACGCATTGAGAAGGAAGTTGTTGTGCTGAAGTCCCTTGACCTACGCCAAGCAGCGCACGCACACCTATGCCACTCCCTCCTGCGCATCAAGGGTATTGCCGAGAGCGACAAGCTGCCTGAAGAGTTCAAGGCGGGCGTGCCGAAGCCGCAATTAGAAGAGGAAGAGAGAGTTTTGTTACATAATGTGACGAGTAATCTGTATAATCGGAAGCCGGTCATTCAGGCGATTGATCGGGCTGTGGAAGAGGTGTGCAAGGCCATTGGCGTGCCGGTACCAGAGAAGAAGAGAGGAAAGAAAGGGGGTAAAGATGAGGGGGAGAAGAATGGTGCTGTGAAAGTTGAAGAAGAGGAGAAGAAGGATAAGAAAGAGAAGAAGGATAACGATAAAAAGGAGGAAAAGGATAAGAAGGAAAAGAAGAGTAAAGACAAAGAGGATAAGAAAAGAGAACAGGAGAAGGAGAAGAGAAAGGATAAATATAAGAAGGATAATAAGAGGAAAGACTCCGACTCTGACTCTGAACCAGACTCTGACGACGAGCCCGAACAACCCGAGATCGACGAGTCCGAGGAAGAGCGCGCCGTCAACGAGCTGGACAAGATGTTGGGTCTGGCATCCGACGAGAGTGAGGACGAGGGATCTGAAGAAGATATACTGGTCAAAGGCGGCAGGAGACGAGCAGACCTGGACCCCAACGAGATCACAACCGATGAAGAAGACTCCGAGTCAGAGAACCTGGATCCAAACGAGATTACGGATAAGAGCAGCGACAGCGAAGAGTCTTTCGCAGGCTTTAGCGACGCCCAGCCGGAAGGCCCTAGCTCAGAGAGCTCAGAGAGCCAATCCGATTCATCATCAGACTCCGAATCCTCGGCTTCCGAATCTAAATCCGAATCCCACTCCGACTCGGATTCTTCATCCAGCTCATCTTCATCATCCTCCCGACCCTCCAAGAAGCGTAAACACGACACCTCCAAAACAACCCGTCTCCGTCCCACAGACTCCACCTTCCTGCCTACGTTGATGGGCGGGTACATCTCCGGCTCCGAATCCGAAGCCTCCGACCTGGACATCGCGCCGCGCAGAAAGAACCGGCGAGGCCAGCGTGCAAGGCAAAAGATTTGGGAGAAGAAGTACGGTGAGCAAGCCAGGCACCTACAAAAGAAGCGCGCTGAGGAGGAGGCGAAGAAGAAGGGGAGGGATGCAGGATGGGATTTGCGACGCGGTGCCGTGGGCGAGGATGGGGTTAAGCCTTGGAAGAAGGGGATCAAGAATCCGTTGAAGGAGAAGGAGGGCCAAGGGGAGAAAAAGGAAGAGGGTAAGAAGGAGGAGGGGGGCAAGAAGGGCGGTTTCGGCAAGCATCAAAGGGGAGGAGATAATAATAAGAAGAGGGATGATACCGGCCCATTGCATCCCAGCTGGGAGGCGAAGAAAAAGCTGAAAGAGAAGGAGAAGCTTACAGCGCCGTTCCAGGGGAAGAAGATTACCTTCGATTAGAACTAACTACGGCTAGGTACTGAGTTGGTTGTCTGGGTCATGTTAACGCTATTAATCACGTACATTTAGACTCTGACATAGGAACGTGGGCAGTTAGCTCAGCAACTTGTCCTTGTCATATTAATAGCATCTCTTAGATATAAAGGCAGAGGAAGAGCATAAAAAGAAAATAGAAGGTGAAACCACAGGAACAGCCAGACCAGATTCCCAGGTTGACTCTGATAGATATGCCATGCCATCTGCGAGAACCTCGACAATTCTGGCTCTGACTTTGACTCTGACGATGATGACACCAAGTCCGAATCGAGTTCCGACTTAGATCTTGACATTGACCTCGACGATGCCCTGCTGGAGAAAGTAGCTCCCCAGATACGGCGATCAACCTCGAGAATTCCGACTCTGACTCCGACCCTGAATCCTGGCATGGATCTCGATAAGGCCAACGACGACGAGGGATAGAGGTATGATTCGGAATGAGATAACGACACCGACTCTGGCGAGTCCAGCGATGACCGCTCTGGTTGAAGAGACGAGTCGGATCAGGACCTGGACATGAATCTTGTCGTCCGCGGGACAAGAAAGACAGCAAGTGCTTGTCCCAAAACCCGGCGTCAACTCGACCTCAGCTCAACTCATCCTCAACCCTCAATAGTTCATTCGAGTAACGTTACTCGGCGCCACGAATTCCGTCCGAGCATCATCCACGCAAGCCCGCTGGGATTCCTTCCCTTCCCCTCATCCCGAGCACGCTCTTCCGACGAGTTCTTGACAGGCCTTGACGAATGTCAAGGAACGAGAATGGCTTATCCTATGGGAAGGCGTTAATTGGGAAGGGCTCTAGAGCTTTTTCCTTCTACCGCTGGGTTCGAGTGGGCTCTTCATATAGGCATTGAGGGGTAGGTTGGTTGATCGTTGTAACTGGGCAATTGCCTTC
>Ga0065720_1020378_pt1 | contig 14929 bp, 11 predicted proteins | sample Thericmetagenome_FD_59107 | JGI IMG/M metagenome (GOLD analysis project Ga0065720, IMG submission 59107) | Thermophilic microbial communities from the Joint Bioenergy Institute, California, USA of rice/straw/compost enrichment - eDNA_2 v2... | ecosystem: Engineered > Solid waste > Grass >... | reverse complement strand
AGTAAAAAAAAAAAAAAAAACCAAGCAGTCACCAACTGTCTCTGATTCTAAGTGCACATTCTTATACTCTAATTTCAGTAGCGGAACTAAAAACAAATCGTTTTTTATGACTGTTCATTATCGTGACGTGCATCCCAGTCCTCTGTTTCGTAGTTACAGTCCCACGGCCCACTGTGCCAAGACTGGGGTAGATGTGTCTCAAGCCGAACCCATCCCTCATCTTGGGTCTCATCTTCATCATCACCCGTGCTTTGCCCAGCTGTTATTTCGTTCTTTGAATGGGTGTCATTTCTTTCATCGCCGTAATATGTGATCAGCAAGAATCAGCTTTCAAGACGCGTTGGGTCAAGCGGTCACCGCCCGCGCACATCATTAACCTCATCGACGTGCCCCACTCTTCGCACTTTAGACAGCAACGCTGCGACACTCCTTATTGAGCCTCTTCTGGTTCACATTCCATTCCCTTCAGGCACTCATTCAAGTCTTTTCAAACCTAAGCAATTCCAACAACATGTCGGTGATGCAATTAGAGGAGTAAGCCTCTCACATCTGCAACCATCACACAGTGCTGACCGACCAGCCTGGTCCTCTACCAGCTGCGCACCAGCTACCTGAATGACATCGCCGATGGTGTCGGCGAGCGTCTGTTCACCCTTAACGAGGGCTTCTTGCACTCAGCCCCCTTCAAAGCAGCCGGCTGGCGAACCAACCCAGCCCTGATCAAGCGGACACATTCCCCACCCATCCCAACCGGTGTCGCATCGGAGTACTTCCAGGCTCCGCGACTGGCGCCGCAGCCGGCTGAAGATGAGGGCGAGGAGACCGTCTTCTCAGGCGGCGGTACTCGGGAGACTGCCCCACCCAGCATCCCGCTCAAGTCACGTCGCCGCCAGCAGCAGATGCAGATGGAGGATGATGACAGCAGTGACCTGAGTGACGACAGCGATGACGAGGGAGAGCAGCAACAGCAGCAGCATCGGGGTGCGCAGCAGATTAAGTTCGCTAAGATGCCCTTGCGTAGTCGTGCAGGTTCATCACCGGGCCAGTCGTCTAACCTGCGCCAGATGACATCTGTGACATCTTCATCACCTCGCCCACCCCGTCGAGGGTCCCAGTCCACGCTAGAGACGGTTAAGGAACGCACTCGGAGAGATACCGTCACCAGCAGTGAGATCTCATCTGAGAACGAGTTTGACGCGTCAGGTTTCCATCGCCAGCGCGAGGCTGCCCGGGCAGCAGCTGCACGTGCTGCCATCAGCGAGGAGGACGAGACGGCTGTTCAGGTCACTACGACTGTCAGGGTTCCCAAACCCGGCAGCCTGCTTGAAGATGATGACTCTGATGCGTCATCCATGTCAGGTGCCTTCGTTGAGAGCATCGACTCAGCTAGCATTCTCGATGCAATCAAGAATCCTCTGAATCAGTCACTCCGCGACCAAGTGGTCGGGACACCACCACGCGAATTCACCCGGCGGTCAACCATCCGCAAATCAGCCATGCCTCCACCTTTACAAGTCATCAGTCAGTTACCGCCACCAAGACCGATGAGTACGATCCGGCCATTGAGCATGGTACAGCCGACGAGCTTGCTGTCGGCAGCGTTGAAGGCGAAGAAGACCAAGCCAACACTGCCGTTCGACAGTTTCGCCTCTCTCTCAGGCCAGGGCGATCCAAATCCAATCATGCTGCGCATCTTTGCCCCGTTCTCGACCAAGCCATCTGTGCCGTTTGAAGTGCTTATCCGAAGGACGGTGCATCAGGGTGAAGGAGGAGACCGTGCCGTCACCATTGCGGATACCATTGGCCTTAGTCTCTGGAGGTACAATGAGGAGAAGAGGGAGCCCCCTTTGCCGGAAGACAAACTCACAGTCAACTGGTGGAATCTGCGCATGGTCGAAGAAGATGGCGAGATTGACGACGATTTCCCGCCTCTCGACCGTACCAAGCCCCTGACCTCCTTTACAACCGCCAACAACAAGGCTGGTTTGCGTGGCCGCTCCAACTCCAAGGTATACGACATCTTCGCTCTCTCCATGGCCTCACCCTCCGAACACGAAGAAAATGTCAAGGCAACACCCGAGTTCGAAAAAGTCCCCGAAGCAGCAGCTCCCGCTGAAGAGGACGACCTTGCGACCCCCAAACCCCAGCAACCCCCCTCAAGTCCCCTCCCGCTGGACCAACCGCCAGAAAATCCTCTCCTCAACACAGCGTACCGTGCCCCACACGCTATATTCGCTGACCTCCCTCAGACCCAACAACCAACCCAACCGCAACAGCATGTGGCCCGAGGGGAGAAGCGCCTGCTCCGTATCCACATTCACTCTCCGGATATTGCGCCAGGACAAATGATCACCCTCGATGTGTCTACCGAGACATGGATGGCTGAGGTGCTCGACATTGCGTGCCGCAAGAGGCAGCTTGATCGTGCGAATCATGTCCTCAAACTCCCTGGCTCTGGCACAGTGGTTATGCTGGACCGAACGGTAGGGCAATACGGTGCCATCTCAGAGCTAGATTTGTGCAGAAGAAGGTTTACTACAGACGGACCTTTGTTGCAGGGCGTTGGGTCATTGAGCAGTTCCTCACCGAGACAGCTCATCTCTACTGGAGGGGGAGATGGTAGCTGGGGTGTGGCAGCCATGGGCAAGAGCAAAAAGGCTAAGCTTCTCCTGGGGAGCACTACTGCCGCAGGCGGGGTTGGCACCCATCCTCTGGCAAGGGAGGTCCTCAAGGCGGATGAGCTCCTGGCCGGTGTGTTGGGCTCGAATTACAAGAAGTATGTGGTTTGGAGGAAGCAGCCGATGAGGTTACTAAGCGAGAAGCTGCTCGTCATCGATGGTGATTACGTACACATCATGCCTGCATCCTCAGGAGGGGCAAAGATGTTGCTTGCTGCTGGGGAAAGAGGGGAAATGCCTGCCGGCACGGCTGGGGATGTCATGGTGGGAGGGAAGAGTACTACCACGGTGCACTTTAGCAATGTGGTTGGATGTAAGGTTTCGAGGAAGCATCCTAGTCATTTCAAGGTACGTTTTTACCCTTGTTTGTTTGACTCTAAGAGTTGGGTATGTGCCTAACTGCTGTATAGTTGGTCGTTTACAAATCTACCGAGAGCAAGCGGTACGATTTCGTGACAAGCAGTCCGGAATATGCGGCAGAGATCGTAGCAGAATTGAAGAAGGGGATTTCGCCATATCGTGAAGTTTGAGTAGGGGTATATGGAGTCGTCATTACCGCGTGGGAGTGAAGCAAGTTTGCGGTTTTTAAACGGGATCAAATCGCAAGCACTGGCAAAGCGTTCTTTGTACCAAATATAATCCTCTGGTACCATTAAAGATAGCAACAAACTGGTCAATCAAGCCAAACTTTCCTGAGACCGTGTCTTAAAGGGAGCATGGCATTGTTGCAGCCATAAATGATTTTCAGAGAATAAGAATGAAATGTTTGATCGCCGTCGTCTAAGCCTGAGAAGAGATACCACCGACTCATAAAAGATGGAAATTTTCTAGGTGCATTTTAGCATACTTATACACTCTCATTGCAAATGCACGTGCTATATGCAAGACCAAACCCTAAGTTTTGAATTATTCCAAAAGTCTCTTCGACCATCTTCAATGAAATCTGATGGATGGCGAAATTCTTAGTTCCCCCTGCTCGATTATGACCTCGATTGTTTATCTAAAGAAGCTTTCCATCTTTGGCCAGTACATATGGCATGTGATATGCACCAAGCTAAATTGGCTTTTTCTGATGCCACACACATCCTTGAAAACTCATCACTGTGTTGCTAGTCCCCCATTTGAATGTATGCGTCCATCACGCTCTTGCGGGTTCCTTTCCAAAATGAGGAGTATTTCCTCACTAAACGTGTCGGCTTGCTGGGCCAAAGTTGGAAGAAAGACATTTCAGTATCCATAGCAAGAGCGCTGTAGGGATGACATGTGGTCATGTTGAGAGATGTTTGAACTTCAGCCCTTTCGCAGAAGCGTTGCCAATGAGGCGGCCTGCCACTTCTGTATTGCCAAAATGTTAAGCTCGATTTTCATCCGAATGTTGGAAACTGTGACATACTAATGACTGTTCGCAACAACTGCACGACGAGCATAAAAGACAGCACAACTGAGGAAGCTGGCCAAATGTCAATGGGTTATCCTCAGGCGAGTGCCCATTTCGCCGGTCATGAGCCTAGATACTCTCTGATGTTAGTTGTGTCCTGACATTAGGAGTCTCGATGTACAAGTTAACGCCAACTTACTATCTCTTCAAGACTCAGGTCCGTTTGTAAAAGGCATATCTGCTGGATCATCGTAAAGTTTCGATCGTGGAAGGTTTTTTTTTTTTTGCATCCAAAAAAAGGGTGCTAGACCAAATGGCGATGTTCGGCAGGGAAGGAAATGAAATTGTAGCCAGACCACGACGGCTGAGACTGTGAGCTGAGTGATACCGAAGAGTTTTGACTGCTAGTACCGTTGGGCTAGAAGGACGGCTAAAAGGTGCGTTGTTATGCCAACAGAGAGGAAAGTCGTGAACAACGTTGTAGTGATAAGCTGACATGGAACAACCTGGGGGACCGATGACGACTCAGATATACCAAGCTGAGAAGGATGATTTTGTCAGAGCAGCCAAAGATCAGGGGCTCTAAGGGAGTAAGGATATCTGGACACTGCTAGTTCGTTCGAAAAGATCATCATGATCTGGGCTAAGTCCAGCCTTTAGCCAAAAGTTCATACACCTGATGTCAAATAGCTAGTAAACTTTATTCGCTTCATATGCAAGTTCAGGCCCTTGGCCTCAGAAACAAATCATGACCTTGAATTTGCCTTTGCCATTCTTCTTTGAGCTCATATTTACTGGAATGGTTTTCATCTAAACCGGGAAAAATACACATTGCGAAGGAACACCCAACACCAGCATGTCAATGTCTTTGTAACAGCAAAGCCGGATTTCAAATAGCGGATGCGGGTGACCCTGACAGCGGTGTAAACTGTCAACAAGAATGAGAATATAATTTGTAGAAAATCAGTTAACCATTGTTTCTAATACTTTAAACATCGTAAACGTACGCCGATGTCCGCTAGATATGCATCCCTTTCGTATTCTCCAAACTTGGTCTTACCATAACCAAGGATACTTGTCCCAATCTCAGCCCGGATGATAGTGCAGTCGTCCGTACTCCATAATCTCAATAGCAGGTGTCTAAGCTTGAAAACCAGCCTTGGGATCTCAAGTTAGGAAAGGCTATGTGGACGCCCGTCTCAGACTCCCCTAAGGGTAGTCTTTGCGTTCGAAAAGAGTATATGGGGACAGTGGACAATGTCAATGAGCGAATATGTCCACAAGCAGGTGTGTATGCCAATCTGATAGCCAAGTATGGCGCTTTGAATGATGGATATCGTAGACGCGGTAAAGTGTGAGGTGATAACACTGTGTAACATAGGGCTATATAGTGCTAGACACGGCCTTGAACTGTAAGATGATGTATTAACCCATACCCTAGTCATCGGTTCAGATTCAGTTCGGCGCCTTGCTAACCTCGCATAAGCCTTCATCCCCAGATCATTCCTCATAGTGGTGAACGGTTGTGGATTTTCAGACGGTCACACAACGTCAAGGCTAAGAACAAGCTGGGGGCCGTAAGCGTCAACCCTATAGTCACCTAACCAATCAAAAGGCTAGTGAAAGTTTATTCGATGCACGTTCACCACAACGGCATTGTCCTTAATCAGGATCACTATTGTACAAGGCAAGTCTGCTTATTTTGTGAACATGGTTTAAAACTACAACATTGGTATGAAGCTGCGCTTCCATCAATCTGTCGTGCCACCTGGCTGCATGAGGACCGGTAATCACAATAGAATCTTGATGCCGTGTGCTTCATTAGCTGCAGCAAGCGCTTTCCGGTTTGTCTGAATACAGTAGATAGCGCCAGCTCCAGTTGTCAATCGTATGTTGTCTTAGCTGCGTTTTGTTGTGGTAGGTTACATCTTTCGTGTTCTGCAGGAACAATCTCTGCGGCATGCTAGCTATATCGCAGCCACAGGTTGCACAAAATGATAGTAATTGATTTCTTCATTCGAAACATGACAGATCAGCCGCCATGCTTCATGATCCGAAAGTTGATCATGATAAGGAAGCCCTCAATAACTGGGCCTACTAAGAGCCCTCGATTTGCTTCTGTTGTAGATCGCCTCTTTGTTATGACCAGCCTTTGTTGTCATGAACTATCTTCCCTATTTACACACGTTACTCTCTTGCCCACTGAGCTCAGCTCCACCTCACACATGACGGGTGTTGTTGCCCTGAGGTCGGTGTTTCTAGCTGCTCATATTGATTGAAAGCCATGAATGACAATGTGGAAAAGACAAGTCCCAACGGAGTTATACACGTATGACATCTATAACTCGCGCATTCTATCTACCTATGGTAAACTATCAATCCTACATTCAAGAAGCATTCTGTTTCCCATACTCTACACCCTTGCCATCTCCAGCAAAGCGCCATGCACCCTACCCTTCTTACCAACCCTCACAAACTCCTCAAGCAGTTCTCTTACTTTCCTTACGTCCTCTGTTTCCTTCTCATCACCACCTTCAAACCCATCATACACCTTTACGACCGTAACAGCCCCCAATACAACCCTAGCACACACCGCAAACACATGCTGATCTGCCGTCCACCCCATTGGCCCATCACCCCCATTCTCATAGGAGCATACTGTATCGAGGAGCGATTCCAGACCTGCAATGAGCCAGCTTACATAGCCGTGGCCTATCCTGGTCATGGCCCCCGCCGTGCTACCAAAGAGCTGTGACAAGACTGCACACCAGCGCCTAGCCTCGCGAACCTCGTCAACAAACAGGTTCTGCTCTTCGGCCGCAAAAAGGGAGTCGTCGAAGTTGAGTGCTGCACGCAGCTGTTCGCCAGCTGGGACCATCACCCAGTCAGCCGGAGTGTTTTGTGCGCCGGTTAGGCGGTAGATGGCCCTTCTTAGGAGACTGTCATCCTCCTCGGTGGCAATGGGCCTAGAGTCAGAGTATTTGCAGGCCAGCCAAGCAGTAAGAGCATCAGCTGCGACGGGAGCGCTCATGCCGGTAGGGATGTTAAGTAATGCTGAGGTGGCGGCAGCTGCTTCGCAGCGGACGTCATCATCGTCGTCGATGAGGGCTGTGTAAAGCGTTGAGAAGAGTGGCAGATAAGATTTGGGAGGAACGCTCTGGGCAAATGTGGATGAAGTAAGCGTAAAGAAAGAGCGCAGAGCCTGGGAAACCGCGAAGCGCGTGTCGAAGGGGGGCGGCTATTATTGATTAGTTATCACCATCGAAGTAAGTATGAGATAGCGGGAACTCACATCGCGCATATCCAATTCTCCTCCGAGCATGTCTCCCCATGATCTCACCCTTCTGCCGAAGTCATCTTGTCCAATCTCCCCCTTCAGCAGCACAATGGCCATAATCGTGCCACTGGCTTCAACGAACGCTCCCCACAGTGCAGGGTTCAGCTCCCCTGCAGCCAACCTTTTCCAAAGACGATCCAGCTTCTCTGTGCTTGGCACAGCTGCCAACTCGTCCTTCTGAACCATCTTACCCATAATCTGGGCCAGATTCTTCACAGCCAGAGCTCGGATCTCGGGCGCCTGGGGACAGAGCTCACAGATGTCGAGGTGCAGCTCGCATAGCGCTGCTCTTACACCTTCTTTGTCGGTAGGCCAGACCTCAGGGATGGCGTCAAGAACCCGTGCAGCGGTATTAACATTACCAGGGAGAAGAGTTTCCAGCAGCATCTTGCGGAGGAAAGACAGGTCGTTGGAAGAGGCGGATGTGTGGAGGGCGTGCAGGGCTGCTTGGGTCTGAAGGAGGGCTGATTCCCCGGCTGAGGATGAGCGGAATTTGGACGGAGGAGCGAGGTACAGGAAGCCTAGACGTGCGAGAAGATTGAGGATTTCGAGATGGGCGGAGTACAAGTCAGGCGAAGGGGGGAACAAGGGGGCGTAGGTGTTGAGGAGGGTTAAGAAGCGGGTTATGGAATTCGAGTCTTAAGAAAATATTAGCCTTGTAGTCGCCACGCATTTGTAACCAAGACGTACCATTCTTCAACTCCACGCCCACATCCTTTTTTCTCTCAATAACAAACCTTGCGGTGAGGAGTATTCCATGCAACCGATTCGTGTTACTCTTCGCCTCTCCAAACAACCGCTCAATCTCCCCAACCCAGTCACCCTGTAGCATAAATGAACATAGCGTCCTTGCCGCAATCTCACGAACATGCCACAGCTTGCTGCCAAGATACCCTTCCACACAGCGCTTCAATTCATCGTGAAGATCTTCTGGGGGCCCGGCACGACGGATGATGTCTAGAACGGGGAAGACGGCCTCAGCTGCACCGGAGGACGATGAGGACTGAGAATCCAGGCTGGTATCGGCCGAGCGAAGAAGGTTGAGCATGACGCCCGGAAGGGTCTGGTACTTGGTGTAAGAGATGCGGACAGAAGTGCCATCCCAGCCAGACTCAATGGTGGCCTTGCTTTCGCCGGTGCCCAGCAGACAGTCGATCAAACTGCGAAGAAGAAGTAGGCCACAATTGCGGATGGCCCAACTATTACGAATTAGCTCAGCCCCAAACAAATGACAACTCCTGAAAGAGAACCTACACCTCAGACTTCAAACTTGTCGCCGCTAAATGTAATGTCCTGGCCAGATACGCCTCAGCCCGCTTGCTGAGCAGCGACGATCTGAAGATATCGCGCAACGAGTTCAGCGCGTGCACCTGTGGCAAGTTGGACCCGTCGGTCTCGACTATGCGCACAGGCTTGCGGGCAATGTCCTCCAGCGTGCTAAACACCTCGTCAAAAGAAGGTGACGAAGAGTTTGCTGCCAAGATACCGCCAATAAGGGAGGGGATACCGGCCGACCGGCGGGTAGTCGAGGCTTGGGTCTTGATACAGGTTAGAGCGCCCTGGTACCACTGCCAGAGCAGATCATCCGACTTGGGGAAAACACTCTTCAGATTCTGCGTCAGCTGGCAACACGTAGTGAAGGTGTATGACACCGTCGAGAAGGCACCGCGATGCCTCAGGCTGGCCAGCTGCTCAAACGCCAGGAAGCCGGTCTCGCGGAATACTTCTAATGGCGGGAAAGGCACGCCGGGCTTGTTAGGGAGCCTCAAAGTGCCAATCAGAAGACGAAGAAGGTTACTGTTCCCCTTAGTATGCTAGTTGCTTATTGACCAATGGTATGATAAAACCTACCTGGACTCATGCACAGCACGGAAGCTGAAGCTCAACAAGTCCTTTGTATCTAGCCCCTCGATGTCTTCCATCTCTTCGGGTAGATGGCCCTCAGGCGAGTCATCGCACAGGACGTGCTTGACCGTACGCCAGATGCGCTGAGCGTAGCTGAGGATACGGAGCTGTTGCTGGCGGAGAGTTTCGAGCTGGGCGTCGTTGTAAGTTTCCTTCGAGAGGACTTGCCAGACGTAGCTGGTAGAGTTAGTATATAATTGCAGTGGATAGAAGAAGATAGTTGAAAATCATACCTGACTGCAGCAAAGTCGGCGTGGACTGGGCTTTCGATGGCAGCATGTCCGAGATCGTTTTCAGCTTTGTCGACCTTTTGCTCAATTATGTCGAGCATGCCCTCTAACTGGGCAATTCTTTCTTCTTTGGTCCCCAGCCAGCTGCACAAGAGCCCCTGGGATCTGGCAGCACCATCGCCGTGATCAGCGCGCCCAGTCCGATCAGCCAGCTCCCTCGCCCGACTAACCACCTCACGTAGCAAGCCACGCATATCCAGCCCCTTGGCAACACCATATTCACCGGGCGACAACAGCCCCAAGATTGCGGCCGTTCCCTCTCGAACATCATCAAATGGATCCCAAAACAAATCCATTAACACGCGAATCCACGTCTGATCCTCACAAATGGCCTTCGCAATATCCGGATCAATCGTGTCATCCGTTGCTCCAGCATGTTTCCCCACACGCAGCAGCAACAATGTCGCCCTGACTCCAGTGATATGCCTCTGATACGACGCCGTGGGCAGTAACTCCCCTTTCAGGAATTCCAAATACCAGCGCAAAAACTCCTCGTGCCTATCCAGCACCTCCTTCGCATCACGTGAGTCTTTCAGTGCTACCTCGGGACCAAACTTCTTTGCCATGGTAGTCCCCGTCAGCCGCGGAGAGGCAAGGCTCCTCTGAGCAACAGTGATGATATTCTTCAGCCGCTTGACTAGGTTTTTTGTGAGACCAAGGACTTCATTGCGGACCTTGGCGTCGTAGTCGGCGTGGAAGGGGGCGAGATGTTTTCGGAGGAGAGAGATGGCTGCCGGGGAGAAAGGTTTGGTGGTTGCTTGGGAGGAAACCAGCAGGGCGAAGGCAGAAGAACGGACTGGGATGGAGGGGTGTGAGAGGAGGGCGTTGAGAGTCGAAGCTGGAAGGAGGAAGGTTTTTGAGGGTGGTTCGGAGGGGAAGAGGGCGTCGCTTGGTTCCTCAACGAGCCCGTGTTTCTTACCCACTTCGAGGGCTGCCAGCTGGAGGAGGAGACCCTGGTCTGACACCTCCTGGTCAATGGAGCTCAGGGTTGAGTTGGTGTTAAATACCTCAAGGAGTTTCAATGACTCCTCATGGCCAGATTTGAAGATGGGCGTCAGCACATACACCTTGATATCTTCGAGCACCTCCGGCCGTTGTACCATCGCATCACGCAACCACTCCTGCCATACCTCCAAAGTAAAGCCCTTCAGCTCGGCTGGAGCATCAGCATCCTTGGAAGCCTTGTAAAGCTCCTTGAACACATGCACAAGGCACTTGCCTGCTAGGGGGCATACATATGTGAGCTCCATCCACGAAAATAGATGGAACGCCCACGCCCTCCACACTTCCAGGCTTGACAGTCCCTCCACAGCCGGATCGACCGCCCTGAACTTCTCATACACTTCTTTCAACCCAACAACCTTCTTATTCAAGAACTGATCCAAACACTGCAATCCTGACTTGGTCAACATCCTCGCCGACTTCTTTGCCACAATTGCGACCAGTGTACAAAGCACATGCTCCTTGATCTTTCGTCCTGTCTCGGGGTCAGGATTTCCCTTGATGCAGTCCGCCAGGACATCAAGAGTCTGCTTCAGCGCGCGATGGGCATCAGCCTCGTACCACTCGAGGTAGAACGCGAAAAGCTCGATGGCAACAGCCTCGCTAAAGGCCCAGCGGCGGACAGTTTGGTCGGAGGACTTGCCACAAAGTTGGACGAAGCTGCAGAGTTTGACGCAGGCATGGCCGTTGCCGTGAAATTGGCGAGACTGGGTTGCGGAAGTGAGGAGGGTTTGGTAGGTTTGTTGAGCGACTCTTAGGAGGGGTTAGTAGAGGAGTATATCTAATTGAGGGTTGAGGCAGGCTTACTGAAGGCGCTCTCCCTCAGGATGGCTCAAAACCCATTTTGCAATGGTGTTAGCATTTTCTGAGTAGTCATTGTCCTTAGCCCCGATTGGTGTTGGAGGAGAAGCGGGGAGTGTTGCCGCCGCCATGGTGGTCATGCCCCTCCTTGGTGATGAAGGGGCAATAACTTAAGTTTTTGTTGTTTACCCCGGGATTCAAAAAGCAACCTCCAGGGAATGTGTGATTCCTTGGAAATGAATGAGACTACAATAAGCTTCAGCCGCAAAATGTTGACTGACTCTTTACACGAGCAACGCTGACTTGGATGTGACTGAGAAATTTCAAATCATAGTCGAGACTGAGATGCGAGCCTTAGGTACGTACCCTCACTGAGTTCAACTTCACACCGAGCCAAGAGCGACCCGGTTAAGTGGATCGACCTGGTAACTGGCGCAAAGTACATCACCGTTGTACTTAACCATAAGCTCCCGTCACAACCACTGAAAATTCCGAGAAAACAATCACTTGGCAACAAACTGCCTTCTAGGAATACCCTCAGATCCTAAAACTGGATTTCCAAAGTGATCATGAGGCTGGCAACTCCTGTGGCAAGAACCTGACACGCACGTACTACGATCGCCAAGCCCAGCTACCGCGGTGCACGGACCAGCACTTGGTCTTGCGTCGAAATTTTTTAGACTTCGCTCTTATCGATGGCGGCGTGTTTGAGCGGCTTTGAGCGTCTTCGCTGGTCCCATCTATCCATCACCACCGTCGCTACCACACTACTCCTCTAGAAAGCGCCGATCTGGCTTATCCGACGCCCCTCAAGCTCCTGGTCCATCACGCAGAAGACTCTTTTTTCTTCGATCTTTGTGTATCTGAATAACTATTTCTTTTCCTTTTCTTCTCTGTAATTATACCAGCCTCATCAAAAAAACGCTGCCATGTCGATCTGGGATGCCCTGACAGGACGCAAGTCCTCGCAAACCTCGCAACCAGCAGCGCCCGCTGCTCCTGCTCCTGCGTCCCCTTCCACCCCGTCTCCCTCTCCATCCCCCCTCCAGCCCTTCGACCCCACGACCGCTCAAGGCGTCGAGTCCTTCCTGACTCCCTCCTCCTTCGCCGACCCGACACAACTACACCCGCTGGCCGGCCTTAACAAAGACACGTTAGAATACATTACCCTCGAGGACTCGGCGCTTTCCGATCTTCCTGGCTCCCAGTCCGTTCTGCCCTCGCGTGGCTTCACGGACGATCTCTGCTACGGTACTGGCACAACATACCTCATCGGTCTGACCATAGGTGGCGCGTGGGGTTTGCAGGAGGGCCTGAAGCGGTCGGTTGACCAGCCGCCGAAGCTGCGGTTGAACTCGGTGCTCAACTCAGTGACAAGGCGGGGTCCGTTCCTGGGTAACTCGGCGGGTGTAGTGGCGATTGTTTACAACTGCATCAATTCATACCTGGGGCATCTTCGGGGCAAGAACGATGCCGCTAACACCATTCTGGCTGGTGTCTTGAGCGGTATTATTTTCAAGAGCACGAAGGGTCCCAGGCAGATGTTGATTTCTGGCGGTATTGTGGGAACGGTTGCCGGCTGCTGGGCGGTGGGTTTACCCCTGGTTTGTGGTGTTTTGGTACGCACTATGCTGACTGGACCCTCACAGATCTTCCGCTCTGCCTTCGTCAGCGCCAAACAGCGCAAGCAGGAGCTTGCCTCTCTCTAAGCCCCTCGTAAGGCTCATCACCACCTACGAGTTGAGATCATCTTCGATCTCGACAATGTACAACTCCATCCCATCTATATCTAATCTCCGATAGGCAGCCATATGCAGGCTGTCGTGTGTGTATATGTCTTCATATCACAATCAGACCGACCTGAAGAAGGGTGTACGAATCTCAGGCGTGCGGGCGTGGGACTGAAACAGGACAGGCGGCAGGCGGCAGGCAACCATAAAACGGGGAAGATTTGAGGTTGTTGGAAGGCATCATGAACGACACACGGCACTATTGGCAGAAGGGTATTTATTCTCTCCTCCCTATGGATGCATGGACACCAAAATTTGTATATTATGTATGATTCATAGAACGCTCTGGTTTTGAGCGATCAGGCACGGGGAATGTGGAATGGTTTTTGTCCTGTGGCAGGCGCCTGGCTATCATCCTATGAGCTGGCAGTGACGTTTATTCTTGGGGGAGAGGATTAATGGAGATACCCTACCAACCTAGATTGGTTTTTTGATATGTGGCCAGTTGGAGATGTGTTTTATGTCCGTGATCCAGGGGTTGATGACAAGATGAGCTGAGTCATATGTGAATTCCACACAGTGAACAGCACAAGATTCTGATCACAATGCTGATTGCCTCATTTCTCGGACATATCTTCCATGACTGTCCCAGAGGGCCCTTCCTCATCATCTTGCCTTCCTGGCATTCGGTGCCCTAGACAGAAGCCCCCGCCCTGTTTGGTCCTCTCCCGGGTATGGGCCGGCACATAGACCGGACGAAGGATCCAGCGCCAACAATTGTCAACATACACCCTGACTAGGACGAAAACCAAGTTTAAAGTTTTGATATATGTCTAGCGCTCTTACGAGGATAATCTCCTCCATAAAATATTTTTCATGCAAAGCATCTCTGCCGCATTCACACACTGGCCACGTGTGAACTTCCTACAAAGCAAACACTACTCCTTGATACCTCCTACGACCCCCCTTTACCAAAACCTTGTTTGTTTTCCAACATCATGCCTTGATTTCATCCTCATTTATGCCAAACCCCCGAGCTTTACTCAACCCAACTACTCTTTTGATACCATCCATCCAACATGCTGCCTACAAAGACCAACGCTAACAACAGCGACACTTCTTCTGCAGGTTGTCCCTGGTTCCCGTTTCCCCCTCTTGCCCCGCTCAAGAGCCTCCTCAAACTATCCACTTTCTCTTACGGTGTACGTATAACACCCTCTAAGCTAAAGACCTATCTTATCCTGCTTCACGCACACATATCTCGCGTCAGGCAAGCTCCGATCTCCTCCTCTCTATAATTCCTCGCTGAAATGGGAGCGGGCAGCCTTCTTATCGATCAACTTCGGGCCCCCATCGGTACCGGGTACGAATTAATCTTCGTACCGAGTTCGACAGTCGAGCACTGGCTTGACTGGAAGGAACTCAAGAACCAGGAGCTAGTTGAGAGGTTGAAGGAGGTAGACGACTTCGTCAGGAAACCAGAGAACTGAAAGTTAATGAAGAGAGTTGAGGAGTTGATTGAAGAGGGGTGAGCGGGAAGTACAAGGATATTTCGCTGGGTGGTTGAAGATGTGGATGTCAGCTTGAGTTTGTGTGTAAGAAAAGGAATGGGGGAGTTGGGGTTAGGGTATTGGGAGATGGTAAGTTTTTGTTTCTCCTATTTTAATCATCTAATCATCATTATTTTCTGATTTTAAAGATAGCAAGGCAAAATCTAACTCAAGAATAACCAGGTCGATATATTCGCCCAAGACTTCATCAACCACACCAAGCCGACGTTGTCAGCAAAGTCAAGTTCTCCCCCCCCC
>Ga0065720_1020375_pt1 | contig 14941 bp, 9 predicted proteins | sample Thericmetagenome_FD_59107 | JGI IMG/M metagenome (GOLD analysis project Ga0065720, IMG submission 59107) | Thermophilic microbial communities from the Joint Bioenergy Institute, California, USA of rice/straw/compost enrichment - eDNA_2 v2... | ecosystem: Engineered > Solid waste > Grass >... | reverse complement strand
GGGGGGGGGGGGCTGGGCACGGGCATGGCTATCAGTTCAGAGTGAATGTTCCTGTGAGAGCACCTATCTAACATAAATAGATCTGGTACCACAAAGCCCGGACGGGACTGCATCCATCCAGAGTTTCAATACCCGCACTGTTGTCTCTCCCGGAGATTTGTCGCGGAAGTTCAGTGGTACCAGCAGAGATGAGGGACCCTAAGGAGCCATCCGGCTCATGCATACCACATGGGTCTGGGCCATGGTCTCCCGTCCAAGTATACTTAGAAGTTTCAGGTTCTTCCAACGACGAGGCTATCACCAATAATTCAGATCTCGCTCACATGGGTGGAGATCCCCTTGTCTATTTCCTAACCCCAGAACCGCCATCCTATGGTATTGAAGAAAGCGGTATTAGTGATTTAGGCGATATGGACTTCCTCATGGAGTTTGACGCTGGTATTGAGGACGCAGCACACCCAAGACCTGTGGTACGCAGCGTGAGCCCATCCAACTTGGAGGGGTTCAGCCGACCTCCGGGTTTAACCACACCGCCCAAGTCACCGACGATGCCAGATTTGGACTACGATACAACTGCTACACCAGACGAGCACGACCTTCTAAGCACGCCGCCGTCCAGTTTCTCGCGCCGGCTCCAAGGCCCTGTGCTGGGACAGACGCAAGGTGACCGACCGGATGATGGTCGTTCATGGGAAGGAAGCCAAATGTTGACACCACCTTCATCCACTCTCCTAGATGGCATTCCTTGCATTGGCTTGTCTTCAACAGCATCAACATCCAACCGTGGTCGTGCTCTTAGAAGAAACTTACATCCTCGACGACGCTCACCGCACGCATGGCGCGAGCCGAGCCCCGACGTTTGGGCCATCGAAGAGGAGACGGAAGAAGAGTTGGTGAGTGATAGCCAGATGGCTATAATTACCGGCCAGAAGATGAGCGAGGAGGTAGCAGGGATAGATGTGGGCCAAATCGGAAAGCCAAAACCGACAATGAAGGAAAGGAAGTAAGTTCGATTTGTTCTGCCTGAGTGAAGTTACCATGGCATCTTGGAACTCCTGAAGCAGGGAAATGTTTTCTCTTCTGGTCTTTTATCTGCATATTGCTTTTTTGTTTTGAAGACATAAGCTTGATGATAATGACATTAGTAAAAACTGTATGTCATAAGCATGTTAATAGCAACTTTTCAAAAAGCTCTCTTTACCCGTAGATTGCTTGTGGTGAAATCAGTCCTTTTATCAATTTACTCTGAGCCCATGTTTAGTAACTAACGATTCCCTGACCGCTTACCTGATAAGAAGGTGCCTATTATCGACGTTTAATCGGTAAAGGAACGGCCTTGATGGGGGATGATTCTGAACTTCCTGACAGGTTGGTGCAAGCAAGACGAGTCTAGAAGTTTGGATACCTACATGCGCAGTAACAGGTACCAGCATGCATGCTGACCCCAACCCAAAGAACGGCAACGTGCATTGACAGGTGAAACAACATGGCCCAAAAAGGTGGAATACGGAATGGATAAGAGCTGCTGGGCACCATCAGCCCAGGCCACATTCTCCTTTCCGCTCTGACAGAGAACCTTGGAACTTGGGGTTCAGTAGCGTAAAGCCCTGGCGCTCTCTTGTGCCTCCCCATTGTCATGACGAAGCTCCACTATGGCTAGTTTTTTACACGTTAGTAAGTCCATACCAACCACAAGCACAGAGAACCTTGCTGGCTGTGGCTGATCTGATGTCACGTCTGGAAAGCTTGACAAAACGGCCAGCCAAGTTGTTCTGTGTACACTCTAAAGCACAAAGCCCCCTTTCCGAGGGTGTATCTACAATACATAGACCATACATGCACTCAGGCTGCCATCTCGGCTCATCTTCGACTTGTAAGATCCTTCGCTTGTCCATTGTTATCAAGAGCCGATTTTGCGGACTATTGAAGCTGGAGGCTGGATGTCCGCTTTTCTTCGGATGGAAGCAGAATGGTGTCCACAATCAGCAAAAGCCCCCAAGAGTTTGAGGTAAGATCGAAAAAGAGCTGGAGGATTGCCTGAGGTGAACTAAGAGAAGCAATTCATCAGACGAGAGCTTCAAATCTCGGAAGGTCGAGGCTGAACTGCTTTCCATTACCCACTGCTCATGGAGCAGGGACCAGGAGTTGATTAATGTATGCGGCAGCCCTGACAGGTGACAGCCCGAAGCTTGGCAAAAAGTTGGTGGGTCGGTGCCAAAACTCACATCTCTGATTGGTCCCAAACAAGCACGCCAAAGCCCGGGCTGCGCTTCGGGCCAAAGAGGCTCGTGCCGTGTGTTGGTGGCGGGGGTGGGGCTGCTTGTGGATTGACTCGGGAGGTGCATCCTCCACTCAGCGTCACAACACCAGCCCAGCACTGTGTTCAGTTGCTGCTTGAAGTCACCTCAGTTTGCTCCATGCTGAGTGCATGTCCTTCTTTTTCTGCGCCCAGGTCGTCAGCTTTCCATAGTGTACCATTGAAGTGCCGCCCGAAGTTTTCCAAGCCTTTGTGCTGCCTTGGACGGCAGGTAGGCTGCGGTAGTCGATTCCCAGCCGCAAGGGGCCGCGAGCTCTCTCTTTCGGTCTCTCTACTCTCTGCCACAGCGACATCACAAGATTGCTTGTCTCTAATTCTGTGCTTGATACCTTTCTTTTCTGGTCGCTTGAGACAGCAATCCAGCGCCCCCTCCGTTGCACTGCGTGCGGGTCTCTGCAGCACACACCTAACCCGCTTTGCAGTTGGTCCGGTTGCAGCAGAACGGCAAGGACCTGCTCTGCGCAACATTCCAAGCTGCCCGCTTTCCATTAGCACAAACCCAGACGCCGGGGTAGGGTGAGACCGGAGCAAGGAATGTCCAGTTCCCACTGAGGTTGTTGCTTTGTTGATGGGATTCGTATGATTCTAAAAGGCTGGAATTTGGGCGAGCTGGCGCTTTCTGGTCATTGGCTCGGTCGCCGTGGCACGGGGACTTGGGGGGCTTCTCAGACGTGTGGTTTCCGCGGCGCCGCTGCGCTCCCATTTGTTTGTTGACTCCGGAAGCGCAATTCCCATCACACGTCCCGCGCGACCCCGATTAGCTCTCTCCTTCTCTTTCAGATAACTCGATAAACAGACGTATCGAAGAGCAAAAGTTCAGGGACATTTCAACAAGAAGCAACACTTCTCGCGTCGCTTGCTGTCGCCGAAGTCGTGGAATGCGGGTCGCGAACGCAGACCGTCCCCCCCTTCGTCGCATGGTCTAGAAACATGTCACCAGCGCAACAAGAAGAGACAGCTCCAGCCGCAAAATCAGACTCCTCTCAATGCGCCGCCGCCGTTAATCATGCCACCGCGAGTGCGACGACACCAACAACCAAGCGGGCTTCGGCCCAGGCCAAACCCAGGCCGAAGAGCGCACCGGCTGCCCCGAACCGAGCATCAACTCATAAGAGGAAGCAGCCTGAACCTAGCTTGCTGGTCGACTTCTTTCTTGGTCGCCCATCGCCAGCGCGCGTCGCAGCGCAGCGTGAAGCATGGAAGCAACGGCGGAAATCAATATCTGCAGATGCCGCGCATGTGCGAGAGGAGTTGCGGCAAGAGATGCGTGCTGCGGCAATGCGAAGACTTCAGCAGCCTGGGCGAGTCGCCGATAAGGTATTGGCGTGGCAGAAGAAGAATGCGGAAGCAATGAAGGCTTATGGCGGTGGGGTTCCTCGGGCAGAGGATGCTGCAACAGAGCCAACGGAAGTCGCCGTTAATCTTTCGCCTGCCAGTGTCACCGAAGAAGACCGCATGCGCATTGGAGGGCGAGATAAGGTAAAGAAAAAGAAGCCGATGACAGGGGCTGCTGGGGAAAAGGATAAGGAAAACCAGAGCGCGGGGGAGAAGACCGAGGGCAATGGACAATCTTCGAAGGCGAGACTCCCGAGTAACCGGTCATCGCAATCGTCTATTCCTCTTGTAGTCAAAACCGCGCCAAAGAAGAGAATCGTGAGCGATGATCACTGGATGAAACGGGGGCAGTCCAAGACGACACCATCTGCAAGCAGTCCTGCGAAGCCAAAAGTGCAAGCGAAGCCAGCTCCCATCCCAAAAGACTTCTTGAAGCGAACCGCTCAGAACCCTTCGGTGCAGAGTAAGATCAGAGATTGGGCCCAACGGCTCGAGACATCGACCACTTCTCCTCCTCCGCCTCGGGTCAGGGAATGCTGTCGCAAGAAGTCTGCGGATAAGATGGCGCTCTCAGAGAATTCCTCGAGCAGCGCCGTAACATCTGACACGGAGTCCACCAAAACGCCGGAAGCCAAGGTCGACAATGGAAAAGTGAAAACTGCAAAGCCAACAACTTCAAAATCCGATGTCGATGACGGTATCAGGGTCAAACCTTTGATGGCATCAAAGTCCAAGCCTGATATTAATGATAGAATTCGCGTCACACCAGTCTTCGAGAAGGAACAAAAGGGTAGCAATCCCAATCCGCGGCCTATGCAGAGCACGGCATCCGATGATGGGATCAGAGTCCGAGCATTGGACGATCCCAAATCAGGTGATGGCATTAGAGTTCAGCCGCTTGATCCCAGTTCCGAGGACGATAAGTCCGTTGAGAAGTTCATGGAGAAGGATATTGCCGGCAGCAAGGCTAGTAAAAAAGTCCCAACCAAGAAGACGGCCGATAAGCTCCGTCAGAAAAAGGAGACTGAACAGGGCTTCAAGAAGCCTAGCCAAAGTATGCCCGGGAGAAAGTCTCCCATCGAGAAGACTGCAGACGTACCAACAACCAAGGAAAAGCCCGTTGAGGGGAAGACGACGACAACCACTGTCAAGTCATCCGAAGCGAAGCCCTTCAAAGAAGCAGCGGAGAAACGGCTTGCCAAGCAGAAGTCTGTTGAAAGAAAAGCCCCGTATTCTTCGTCAAAGACCACTCCCGTTGAGAGGAATTCGAGTCCCTCTAGGCCGGCGAGCACACCCAAATCTTCAGGTCAGAACATCCTGGAGTCAAACGTTGAAGATGAGACACCTGTCAAGAGAAGGCCTTCTCGGAGGCATTCGAGACGTCGCCCACGAAGCCCAAGTCCGGCCAGACGAGAAGAGGGTTTGCATGAAAAGCAGCACCGTGAATCATATTCGGACTTGTCTGGGGATGAGTCGGATAGAGTACCGCCAACTATCTTAGGAAACAAGTCATTGCCAGAAATACCGTTCGGTTCCTCTGCATTTAGTGTACTTGACTTGTCCTTGGGCACCGATCCCCAGCAGACCAAAAAACCGAAACCTCAGCGAACCCCGAGTCTCAAGGCAGTGCCTAAGGTGATCAAGAAGGTGGTGGCGGGTGCAAAAGAGATACTTCAAGAGAGTCTCGAACCCCCTCGACCACCCCCGACCGCCAACAAGCCTCAGACCATAGAATCATGGCTTAACTCAACTGTTGACCCCTTTGTGGATGCCGCGTCACCGCCAACAGTCGAGCCAATTGAGAGGGAAGCGAAGGCAGAACCCACGAAGCCAACCCCAGAAGCTGTTAAGCCGCCTATTGGACTTGAGAAGAGACCACCATCACGGGCACAGCAAGATAGCCGGCAGCATGAAGCAGCGCTCTCCACGACTCCAAAACCAGGACAGAGCCGCGAAAAGGTATCTGTGCAGTCAGAGGACCATGAAGCAACCACCAGTACGACGAAGACGACTCAAACTCCTCAATCGGTGGGCCTGAGAAGAAGCAAAGCCACAAGAAAGCCTACTATTCCGACAAAGCCAGCTACCAAGAACCCTCTCCGCGACTTTCTGAAAGAGGCCTTCTCGGGAGAGTCCGGAAAACATAAGTTTTCTCCCACAGAATACCACAGCTGTGAGGCCGACAAGCAGTCCGCATACCTAGAAAGTGATTGGGATTCGACAGAAGAGCCCCAACGACGTCCCGGTCCGGCTCAAAGCGATTACTCTTCCGCTTATGGATCAACCCTGTCCTCCGAGACCTCCAGTCATCCTCCTCCAAGGCGGCGGCCGCCAACCAACGGGATTCATGAGCTCTCCACGATCGCGTCTGAAGAGCCCAGAAGCGTAGCAACGTTTGAAACAGCTTCCGATGTCTCCCAATCTACCATAACTCGAACGACTGCCGTTGCCAAGCCAACCGAGGTGTCAAGGCAAAGGAGCCAAAAGTGCGGGCTCAAACGCCGCCTTACCAAGCACTCAGACCTTGTGTCTGTACTCTCACATCTTGACGACGGCCATCCCCCAGCTCGCTCCAGGAGCGCCAGGTCATCCAGAAGCATCCGTCGCAAGCCAAGCAAAGCCAGCAGGCAAAAGGCGGACGATCTTTTGGAGGACTTTGCTGATGATGAGTACTACTACGGCAAAGAGCTCAAGACACTCGTCGATGGTGTCATCCCAGTGCTGCTGAGAGATATTATGAATGGTGATTTTGGAGGTACCAAGGCGGATGTTACTGCAAAGTCGGTCGTCAATATGGGTATGACACTGGAAAAGCTCAAGAACTCTCACAAGCAGGTACCACTGGCTGATTTGGATGAACTTTTTGTCTGGCTGGACAATATATCTTCGATATATGATCACTACTTTGATGTTTGGCGACTCGGTTTCCACGGCATTATTATCAACCTGGCACCCAGGCTCAAGAATCCAAAGGACAATGACTCGCTTTTGGAGGCCGTCAGCTGGAATGAAGATGGCGATGTTATCATGGAGACTGGCGAACGGGTGGACGTTGCGTTCCTGCTCAAACGTCCCTTGGTCAGGGTCAAGTGGATAGTCAAGTTCCTCAAGGTGAGTCTGGTCGCTACCTCTCAATCTTGCAACTTTTCTGACTCCGATAAACCAGGCCGCGGTTGAGGTCACCGGGTCATCGGAAGCCCGTCGACTAGTCGGTGTCTACGAAGATCTCCAACAGAAGGCTCGGAAGCGGTACCGGGAAGAGACTGCTCGTATGATGGACGAAGACGCCAACAATACTGACACTACTCGTTGCCGAGATCTCCGTACACTCTTCCCACTCGAGGGCGTCGTGGTAAACAAGTTGCGGCAGGTTGTTGCGCTCGATGTCTTCGAACTGGACTTGCGCCACTCTAGCGGCCAAAGGTTGGAATGCCGAGTTGAGTTGATTTTTAGGGACAATCCGGCGCTCCCTAGCGACAAGGGCGACATCTTGATTCGAGAAATCGGAAATGGCACTCGTTCATGGCTGCTTTTTCCCCCGGTGCCCAGACAATATATCTCGGCACGAAGGGATGATGATGGTCGATCCCTCACAGCTATGATCCGCGGCACACACAATGGCATTGAGTGGTATGAGTTGCTCAAGTTCTCTTCAACGAGCGAGGAGCAGATCGATTATTGGTTGAATGTGTTGGGAACTCATCCTCTTCCACCTACAACTCGAAGCAGGCCGGTAAGCATGGTGGTGGAACCAAGTCCATCCAAGCCAGATGGACTGCCAGTAGACATCCCGGTGGGAGAGCGCAGACTTCACCAGAGCAGGACAGAGACACGTGAAGACCCTCAGACTCACCCACAACATGACTCTCAGCCCGCCAAAGGGTCTTCAACTTCGCCCCTGAAGACCGTTCCCAGCCAGCATCCTCCTCAAGCTCCTCGTCCTAGCAGCACACCAATTCAATCGTTGGAGAGCTCCCCCATTGACATTGATACACCGCGACTTGCGAGACCTACCCCGAATTCGACACCATATCGTGCAGATGGTGCTCCTCCTCCACCAATTCATCGGACCCTTGGTCCCTTAAACTCGGGCTTGCTTGTACCACCGGTTGACTTTGCTTTCCGCACCCGACTGAGGAGGAAAACATCCTCTCCACTCAAGCATGAGTACCATCCATCAGATGTCTCGTCCGAAAGTTCAAGTTCCCTCAGCAGTGATGAGGATGATGTACGCCCTGATGACGACGACGATAGCGACGAAGTTTCTTCTGAAACTTCGGAAAGCTCCTCCAGTGAGGATGAACTTGAGGATGATGAGATCCCCGACACGATTCCGGGGTACAGCATCAAGGAAGACTCCAACCCGGCTGCAACTGTTTTCTCTGAGAACACTATTCTGCCGGAGCACTCTGCTTCTCAAGTAGCAGGTGCGGCCGACCGGGACCAAGCTCAAGCAGAGCCGGATATCCAGCGATTTGTGGCATCCGTTTCATACTGGTCAAGCCGGAAGGGTGTGTGGAAAGATATCAACGATGGCCAACCGGCATCAATTTTGGTCCACCCTGGCTGTATGGAAGTGCACGTGTTTGACGAGCAACATGCCATTCGTCAGGCATACCAGTTGCAGACATCGTCCCTTTCCCGAACTGCCAATACGGACAAGGAGGCACCCCTCATTCTATTGGTGTTGACTCCGGTGGTTATGATCCGCCGCAGCACAGCAGTTGACCTCGAGGTCCGTAGCCCGGCGTCTCCCGAATCGCGGCTGAAGATTGATGCGACGATGTTCCGATTCCGAGCTGCCAACTTGGTGGAGGCTAAGGATCTTTATGACGCAGTCCACTTTAGCAGATTGAATAATTCACGGTATATTCAACTGAGTGAGGAAGCTCGTGTGCGTGCATTTGGTCAGATGCATGCGCAAGGCGAAGAGGACAGCATGGATGGTGATAATTCAAGCCACCGGCGGAGTTGGTTCGGGCGCAAAAACAGCTACCGTGCATCTGCACGTGCGCCCAGTGTTTCTCAGGGGAGCCTGTCTACAACGATATCTGCAGGTAGCTTCCTGCGACGACTGCTCGGCGGGGGCAATAACTCTTTCAATATTGACGAGTCATCCATCGACAGACAAAGCCATCCCGCATCGCATGGAGGGCCGGGCCTCTGCACCCCCAGCGGTTACTCTCTCTCAGGAACTAATATCTCTCCTCCCCGATCTGTTTCACTCTCCGGATCCGGCAAGAGTCTCAGTCAAAGCATCCAAAGCAGGCTCAGCAACGGTTTTGGCAGATCACCTGATAATCCCTTTCTCATTCGCTGCCATCTGAATGTCGCCAACAACCGCTGGCTTGATAAAGGCGACTGCATTCTTCACATCAGCCGACCGCCGCCGGGCGTCCGCCAAGAGCTGTCGCTGTATAATGGGCTTGAGAAGCGCATCGTCGTAACTCACGCAACTAAGAAGCAAAAGAAGGGCGTCATTGGAGGGAACGATGAAGGCACTCCACTGATCCTGCTTGACGCTGTGCTCGGCAGCAAATGCTTCAGCATGCTGGGTAGCAAGGGTATTATGTGCAGCGTGTGGGAGAATCTGAGAGATGAAGAAGGAAACATTGGTGTTGCGCCACGCAACGGGGCCATTGCCGGCCGTGTAACGAAGTGGTGTTTCCAGTGCAAGAGCGGGCAGCAGGCCCAGTGGATTATGGGCCTGTTGACGGCAGAGGTGCCAGGGTTGATTTAAGGGTTTAAGGGGAATATTACGTATAAGGAGGGAGATAAAGGAGAGGAGTCCTACGTAAGTCGGAGTTTTCGCGATACTCCCATTGTGGCATGGCGGTATGGCGGGATGGGATGATCTGGACAGGCAAGGACTTGGCAATGGAGTTTGTGGATTACACTATGTGGCATTCTAGTATATACCATAATGTGATGTTTGATATAAGTGTTGTTTCATAGACATAATTTCAAGCAAAACTGTCAACTGTTTCAAATAGGTACCAGGCAGGTAGACTTGGTGTTGGAGCGGGTTAGACTTATTGGCCCCAGTGCCACCATATTATGTCTTCGCACATACTTCTGTGGGTATCTACAAACGGCGAGAGGCTTTTACTAGGACACGCACAGTCTTCGTTTCAACAACTATCAAGGCAGAGCTTCCGATCCTCTTTTGGATGATGCGGTACGTATTGTGGCCGCTGTGGCCGCTGTGGCCAGGGCTCACAGCACAGAACCACTGAGGGTTAGGGTTCAGCTTGTGCGTAGGGGAGGGTCAAAATTGGAAAGAGTAGTGCAAAACATAAGGGTTGCTTGGGTAACTCTTACTTCATCTAACTGGCAATTCTCAGAAAGTTGTCTTTTACATGGACACACAATAGGTAAGCAAGCCTACACAACAAACCACTCAGCAAAGTGCCGACGAGTGAGGGCTAAATAATAATGGTGTCCTAGGTATTGTTCGGCTTCATATCAGGGCGTGCGGTTCTCTGTGGTTGCATCCTCTGTCCAAAGATAGGGACAGCCAATGAAAGTCGATTGCGTGTGCTCAAGGTGGGTCCAATCTGTTGGTCTGTCGCAAGTTCACAGCCGCCTTGCCCTTGCATTTCAGTGACGCGTTCCCTTGCGCGCCTTTTCCTAGAAACCTCCCGGGCCTCACAGCCATCGCTCGTGTCAAATCTACGCCTTGCAACTCTCAGCAGCCACAGCGGATTTTCCGACTTTAAATACCTCTCAGAAACTCAATCTAACAACACCTGGCAGAGCACTTTTCTAAATTTTTTTTTGCTCGTCCCTCTCTCCGTTTTTGTTTTTAACCTTGCTGAGACAGTAAAGACTGTCGCGCCGCCGTCTCCACAATGGTCGACTACAGCTCTATGAAAGTTCCCGAGCTCAAGAAGCTTCTCTCCGAGCGTAGCCTCCCTCAGTCTGGCAATAAGGCAGACCTTATCGCCCGTCTCCAAGAGTACGACAAGCAACAGGCTGCCAAAAATGCGGAGCCGCAGGCCGGTAAGCCTTCTACCTTGGAAGTCCTCTCACGAAGCGCCGACGACCCATGACTTCACGTCCTTATCATTTCCTCTGTTTTCTTTTGGCGTCGCGAGTGCCGGGTTCATCACAAGTACCATCCGGCGACTCGCTTCCTGAACATTGCGCAAAGACCGCCTTCTCAGATCCGTCGCTCGATCGGCGAGAGACGATCCTGAAACCCCCTCGCTGACCACAAACCCAACGAGCAATCAGACTCCAAGAAGCCTGCTCCTGCTGAGGATGAGATCGATTACGAGGATGACGACCTTCCGGCGACCACAACTACCACTACCGCGACCAAAGACAACAAGGATACCGTAGCCGAGAAGCCTGCGGCCACCGAGAACGCACCATCTGCTGTCTCGGCTCCCACTGCCAGTACCGAGGAAAAGAAGACGGAGCCTGCCGCTACAACTTCTGCAACAACATCCGAGAAAGCCGCAGAAGAGAAGAAAACTGAAGATGCCGCCACTGCCAAGACGACATCGTCCTTCACACAGAACCTTCCTCCCACCGACGCGAAGACGGAAGCCGAAAAGCGCGCTGCGCGCGCCGCCCGTTTTGGTTTGGATGTCCAGTCGGAAGAAGCCAAAAAGGCTGCTCGCGCGGCTAGATTTGGCCTGCCGCAGGAGGCAGTGGCCGCTCTCGACAGTGCTCTGCCCGAGCGTGCTCCTCGTAAACGTGGTCGCAGTGGTGAGGGTGACAGCGAGGCCCGTGACAACAAGAGGCGCGATCGTCACGGTCCCGCTGGTCGGAATCACCAAGGCCGCGTTAGTTCTGGTCGGCATCAGCCTCGTCGTGGCGGCGGCGGTGGTGGAAACAGGGGCAATGGGTACGCCAATGCCAGGAAGGGCAACAACAACGGCCCGAAGCCTGCAGTTAAGAAAATCGCGGATGATCCGGTTGAGAGGGCGAAGATGGAGGCCAGAGCTAAAAGGTTCGCTGCCAAGCCTGCTTCTTCTTAAGGCTTGAGGGAGGCCGGATTGCTTTGAAGGGAGAAATATCGATGACTGAGTGACTTTGCAATCGTGTACGGCTGAATCGTTCCTGCAAGCTTGCTTGTTCACTCTTCTCCTTTCCCTCTCCATGTCTTCATTAGAGTTGCGCCCACGTTTGCCATGCCCTTGTTCTTGTGGCTAGTCTTGGGGCTGGACGAGACGATATGGCTGGCGATGAATGAGGGTTATGAACAAGATGACATTGGAAGGACTGTAATGATGAGAGAGGACGGGCATGTTCCCCCATCATGTTACGGCTATCCGCTTGCATAATTTCCATTACCTCACTTTTCCTTCTTTTCGTCCTTCCTGTGATTTCTGCTTCATCTTTGTTCCGTTGGGAAGTGGAAGGTGTGGGAACTCGTGTGTCAATGGGATGGATAAACAGACAGATAATGTGCTTTAAAATTCGGGCGTTATTGGTCATAACTCTCTACTGGTAAACTGGTGATGTCTTCAGCTTTTAATGGTGGGCATGTTGCTGAATCAAAGCCAGACAGTCAACAACGGCAACGACCATGTGTATTGGTTCCGCTAGCTCATTGGGTATATCTGCGCAGCCTGAGTTCCATACATGCAGATTCTATTCTCCCATAAGCTTTGTACCATTGGGCATTGATCTACGACATTGCCCGCCGACTGAGTAAAGCTCCGGTCGCGGAGCAGCAACGCGACACAATTGTATCATCAGCTACCAGTTAACAATTGGCACTCTGACGTAATTACCTAGTTATCTAAGGACTTGTGTTGCCTCAGAGGTAAAGATAGGCTCAGGCAAATAGGTGACGGCTCCGCAGATACCTACCTAGCTTGGCCGTAGTAAAGATAGGAAAGAGCCGTGAGAAACATGATCATCGGCCTACCGTAGGTAGTGCTGTCACTAGTTCGATGAGAATAGATAAGAACTGAGGTGGTATATGAAGTTGATGGACAATTATCGGTTCAGAGTGCAGTCGACAGGTTGCTCTGGCAGGTCTGACAAGTTGTGAGCTTAGAGTTCCGCCCAGAGAAAAGATGTAGACAAGTAATCGTTCTTAAGTTAGCCCCTGGCGTTGTTAACCGTAGCCACCATTCCTGACCTAGACCAGTCCAGCCCAAGAGTTCACCCTACAGTGGTGGAAAGCACATCTTCAATACTTCCTGACTCGACATTCTGAAGTTCTTGCCATAGACGGTGGGTTACACCAAGACTGGCCACGGAACATGGGCGCGACATCATCTTTGATGGACAAGAACCAGACAAGAAGAGGGAAGCTCGCTTTGGAAATGCAAAGGACTTCTGGGAGTTTGGTCTCGGGATGGCCACCCTACTTGTTATGCAAACCTGAGAGCATTGGTTCCTACATCGTATGCTCAAGAAGACCCAGATATCGAACGTCTAAAATGTCAGGCATGTACCCTGGTAGTAAGTGACAACTCTTTCATACAGGCTTAAAAAGGCAGTCAGGCGATCACGTTACGGACAAGGCAAACCTAGAGTGCATGACTTGCAGGTGTTTGTGTGACGGGTCGGCTACGTGTTTGGTACTGGACCGCAGATCAGAGAAGGAGTAAAGGAGAAGGCGGTGTTAGTCACGGCTGTGGGGTGCAGACTGCGCAAACCTTCAGGCTGCTATTATGTTCCATCCTGCGTTGTGCATGACGAGATTACTTGATCTTATCAGACAGGCTTGGAATTACTCTTACTTCATTTCGATCAATCCCTTCGGATGTGAGCATGCTCGTTGGATGTTGTCAGTAAAGAATGAGGACAACCTGCCAAGGCCAAGAACAAGCGACGCAAGAGGGCTCCTGCTACTCAGTTGCCAGTCCTTTAGCTTCCTACCAGGTAGCCACTCAAATCGCTTAGAATCGACCAGTGAGATATGAGACCGGCTTTCCTCCGTGTCCCTGGTTAGCGTTCTCCACCGATCTTACAACTGGACCACAGGCGTAAATTCTTCAGGTGAGTCACCTTGCACAGAAGCGAGGGCGAATTGCCTTTTTAAACGGCTCGAGAACTATGAATTTAAACGCCACGTCAGTAGTTCCGAGTGCTATCAATAGACGAGGCGAACGAGGGCGGCTTTGATCCAAATACGTGGACTGTGGCTGAGTGCCGACGGGGGATGGGCTTTTGGTATCTAGGCCTTCTTCAGGGAGACGAGTGCCACGGCTGAAGAGCAAAAAGGCATCAGCGGTACAACATACCGCCATATGTCCCGCAGCATGCAGATTGTGCCCAAACAATGACCCAACACTCTGGGAGCATCGACAAGGTTGTCCATTGTCTTCGATCCGGCGGTCGGTGAGCTGATCGGCAACACATGAGGTGGTACAACATCCCCAAGTCAGCCTTGCCCCGCGCACGAGGGAGCCTCATGTCCGCGCGTTGACGATGCCAACTCATCAGGCTCAAGTTCCCATGACTCTGAGTTCTGGAGAATTGCGTCATAGCTCCATGCTAGTCCTAACAATCAAATAGCGAAATTTTGAAGGCTGGAACTAAGAGTAGCCCGGCGAGTTTGCTTGCTGATATCATGGACTCGGCAGGTGTATGCTCTAGTGCCTAGTGCCATACTCTGTGTATTGGCAAGGACCAAATCTCAAAACTTTGATCCGTTCGGCAGCCGGATCGCCCATTCGCATAAACGCCCGTTATTTGATCAGGGCAAAGAGCGGGGTTTATGTTTGGAGCGGCTTTCATCGGCCAATATCCTGCGTTCCCATCGTGGAGCCGGAACTTTGGCCTACCCGAGTGATGCGGTTCGACGCTTCCCCAACGTACACAATTGACTCTGATCCTTACGGCTAATCTCTAGGAAATGCAGTCGGGGTCTGCCAGGGGCAGCGAAACATGCTTCGTTGCTCAGAGACTCGCATCAGTAGCAATATAAAGAACACAAAAGAGCACATGCATACCTCGGTACCTACATGGCAGGGCGTATGTAGGCGTAATACTTGTAGTTGCTGGGTGAGACATGCATGTGTCAAGTAGTGCGATCGAGAAGCAAATCGATCGTCTTTTAAGCGCATTGAACAAGGGCAGCATACAGGTTGCTTGGAAAGAGTTCCAGGCGACTAACAAGAGTAGAGCCCCGAAGATGTGAGAAACGATGATGTACATGCTGCTCAGTGGAAGGAGGGATGTCATTAGACAAACAGCTTCGAAACTTCGGCCAATCGCAGAGTGTAGAGGCTCTGAAACTCTAGTCGCCCCACGGAACCCATTCTCCTGTTTACGTTAATTGGAACACAAGGGAGACGCCGTCGAAAAAAAAAAAAAAAA
>Ga0065720_1020373_pt1 | contig 14942 bp, 7 predicted proteins | sample Thericmetagenome_FD_59107 | JGI IMG/M metagenome (GOLD analysis project Ga0065720, IMG submission 59107) | Thermophilic microbial communities from the Joint Bioenergy Institute, California, USA of rice/straw/compost enrichment - eDNA_2 v2... | ecosystem: Engineered > Solid waste > Grass >... | reverse complement strand
CAGAACACCTGCTCAATGTCTTCTCGTACATAGAATTTGCTGAATTTTTCCCACTCATAAAATAAATTCATTCCAAGGTCCTGAAGAATTGCAATTGATTCTGCTCCTACTTCATCATTAAAGTCTCCAAGGAGAATCGTTGCAAGCTTATGTTTCTTGTCGCCAAGTTCTTTTTTCAACTTTTCTCTCATTGTTTTAAAATTACCAGAAAGCTGCGTAGCTTGTTCGATACGAGCTCCGTAGTATTCTGGTTTGGCTTTGAAGTGACTATACCCAATTAAGAGTGTATAGTCTTTGCTTTCCTCGACTAAACTTCTCAAGACATTCAATTGATAAACTTGGGGGTATTTTTTACCTGTGGTGAGATCAAGATACTCTCCTTGAATGCCATCAACATATTCAAATTTCTTTTTCTTAAAGCAGAACAAAAGGCCATCTACTCCATCTAACTTTTCTGTATATATTGAAAGATACCCCTGTTTTTCTCCCAAAATAGACTCATAAAGTGTAAGATCATCTTTGTTTATTTCTGACAAACATACAATGTCTGCATTGTGGGCAAAGATTTCTTTGGCAATAAGATTCTTTCTATATTCTGACTTGAGATAATCAGATTTTATTTTAGGATATCTCTGAGGAGTACAGTAGAAGTCATTTAAGACATTCCAGTGCATGATACTGAAAGTCATATTCTTATCCTGAGGAATCCTAATTGAAGTAATTTGTCTTGAAAGTGCTAATTTTGTTCCCTTTTCCATAAAATTTATTTAAAGCTTTGATTATGATCCTGCTCAGAAAATGAAAATAACAAGAAATTATCTCTAAGATGATCTAATAGAATATTTCTAGAAACAATCATTTTTAAAGAAATAGCATCTGCTATATTATTTCAGGATAGATTTCTCTCAATTCATTATGAGAAATTGAAAGACTATTCTAGAAATTGTCTATCCATTAATCAAGTCTATGGATGAATGGCCTTTAATTAGCAAAGAATGCACTTCTTCATTCATATGCGACACAGAGGGATAGCTGACTAATTCATAAGTACCTGAATTCAGGATTTTCATGTTTCTAAACTTAGGTCGAGAGATCTGCAAAGTTTAATGTAATTCAGTGATGTTCTTATCAAATTCATATGGGCATAATTGATCATTATCAAGCGTATCATAAAAAAACTTGGAGTTTAAAGATTTTCAATATCGGAATTTAAATTGTTGGAGAAAACTTCCCAGGTTTTCACAATATCCTTCATCAACTTAGCATACTGAACTCCAGCTTTAAAGAGTTCTCCTTCTTCCATGTGTTTGTGGATTGTCTTTATATGATTTAGATATTGGCTTTCAGGGGCATGAGCATATGTAAAGAATGCACTAACATAGAGACTGCTATGAATATCAACTCCAAGTTTATTAGTCATTTGTTTTTGACTTTCAGAACTAGCTACACACTCAATAGTTGAATGGGGAATATTTTTAGTAATTTCTTCAGCTTTTGTTTGGAAAAAGTCTATTGTTTCCAATGCAAGTGTCTGAACAGAAGCATATTTACTTAATTTCATCCATTCATAGTAGAAAGCCATTTGGTTTATGGCAGTGGATTGGTTAAAGCAAGAGACTATATCTTTAGGAGCTGGAAGTTCTAGTTCAGAGAACATTCCATTCATAAATAATTCAAAAGCGCGGAGATTTGAGCGAACGTTTCTTTTCCCTCCGAAAATCTGTTTCATTAAGACTCCATATAATTCTCCGCTTCTGTAGAAGTTATTGCTGAAGTGATTTTGGAAGATTGCCATTGGAAGACTTGAACTAGTAACAAATCGTTTTGGGAAATAGAAGGTAGGCATAGGAAATAGTCCAGGTTTCTGGAAAGTGTCACCGGAATCTGTTGTGAAGTTTAGGGCCTCAATAAATTCTTGATATTCTTTGGTTGATTCGATACAAGCGAGAGTGTTTTTTAAGGAATCTTTTACTTCTTGATATTTGATATTCAATTTCTCTACTAATTCGAAGTCGCCATAGGTAGCAGCCTCATCTATGTAGTTACTATAGTCTCCCAAGAGAATAAATTGGGAATAACTTTCAGGACAACAGAAGCAATTCTCAATTTTACCAGGAAATAGCCCAAATTGGTTGAATAGTCCATTGAAGAAATCTCTAATGTGAGAAAACTTGTCAGGAGCATTGGCATCTGCACATGAGAGTGTGAAGGTAAATAGTGTAGCTAAGATAAAGCATGTATAGAGCGAGGGTTTGTTCATGTTCGCTAACAAATTTATCTATCTTATTTTGGTTTAATAAATTGGATTCCTATAATTCACTTTCTGCTAAAACATTCAACGGTTTCTAATTTTATGATTGATAATGTAGTGATTCATTTGTAACTCGAGTCTTAAACACCTTAAAGCCATTAATTTCCTTCTGATTAAGTGGAAGAAAGAAAAAAAATTGTGAAGAGGGAGTGGTTTGTAGCTTTTGATGAGGGATTAAAACTCAATTCAATTTGGCTAATCTCAGAAATAAGAATAGGTCTTCTCTTTGGTTGATTTTTTTTTTTTTTTTTTGGTTTCTTGCTGAAAAGAAAGATTAGAAATTTCTTTAATTTCTTTTAGAAATTATAAATCTGTTCTCAACAGACAGTGAGATTCTAATACTTTCCAGCAATGGAAAAATTTAAGGATTTTCTATTAGCTCAAATATAATTAATAAATTAGACTTCGATTCAAAAATGATGCTCACTTCATCAAGAAACTTACTACGGCAGGCGACAAAGATCCTACCAATACAAGCTACTGCAATTAATTATAAATTTGCTAGGCAAGCTCCACATAGAACTCCTTTCCAGAGCGACACTAGAGGGGAAAAGTATACTCCAACTAAGGAAGAAGAAAGAATAATGATGGATACAGCCATTCCTAAAGGTCCAACAGCTGATGAACTGATTACTAAGGATGCCTCCTTGAACTCATTTATGGCAAAAATCTATACCACTACTGGACTTAGTGTGGCAAGCAGTCTTGGAATCAGCTACTTACTTGCAACTAGCCCTCTAGTATATACTCATCCTTTCTTACTAACTTTTGGTGGCCTTGCAGCTTCCATAACTGGCATTATTGCCTTTAATGCTATGTCTCCTATAATTAAAAGAGAATATGTATCAGGCCAGCTGATCGAAAGGTGGGAGAATTCTATACCAAGGAAGCTTGCCTTTGCTACAATTATTGCTGGCTCAGGTGTTATGATCTCTCCTTTCATGAATGCCATTATGGCTCTCAATCCAGGGATTATTCCTATGGCTGTTGGACTCTCTTTTCTTGTCATGGGTGGCTCAAGTATTTATTCCTTGAAGAAGCCATTGGGACACTTTAAAACATGGGAGTCCACACTTGCAGGAGGATTGATAGGCTTAGTTGGAATGAACTTGCTCTCAATTCTCTTCCATGCAATTATGGGGCCAAATGTCTTCAGTTATGCCTGTAGCAAGGTTGATCTTTATATTGGGCTTGGATTGTTTAGTGCATTCCAGGCATTTGACACACAGAAAGCTGTCAGAGATTTTAGATCAGGACGATATGATCACTTGACTCATGTCATCAGTTTCTTCTTGAATTTCAAGAACTTGTTTGTTAGAATTGTAGAGATTCTCGCAAGAAATTCTAGAGATTAATGTAAGTAATTCATACTTATAATTCTCTTTCTATCTTATGATTTGCTAACAATATTGGCTTAATTAAATTTCACAAGAATCCCCTGATGGAAAATTAGTTTCAACTAGTTTAAGGTCCTTGATGAAACAATTTAAGTTCCATATGAATAGAAGCATAAAGTCTCTTACATGGATACTCAAGTTTGATAAGTGTATTGAGCTTATGGGAAAGAACTACTCTAAAAAGTATTGTGGATAGAAAACCTTCGTGTTCCTCGGGAAAAATCTGTCTTGTCCTATTTAGAACTTTTTAATTGCCTCATCTATCTTATCGATATTGTCTTTTAATTTATGCCAGACGTCGACTGGTAGAGAACAGCCTGTATGATTAGTCAGTTATCTTAGGTGGATACCTTTCTTAGTTGGCAGGAGTTCTCCATCCTTTTCATAATATTCTCTGATGCTGACCAAAATCTGTCCTTTGAATTTAGAAATACTAACCTTCTTTCTAGGATGAAGCTAACGTTTAATTATAATGATATTAGATTTTACATGGATAAGTGTCTCGTTTTCTAACTCCTCGACAGTCACGCCATCACCGCTTGTGGTTCTCTTCTTGTCATCCTTCTTGGATTTTTCCTTTCCTTTATCCTTGGACTTCTTGTCTTTGTCTTTGGAAGCTTTCTCTGGTTTGGTCTTCTTTTTCTTTTCATGTTCCTCTTCATCATCCTCAACATACTCCACAATTTCATCATCTGACTTCTCTTCATCGCTGTCACCATATTTCATCTTTCTCTTCTCCTTAGCCTTGGGTTCGTCACTCATTTGCTTCTTCTGATTTCGCCTATTTTTTATTTCTGTTTATTAAATTGTTGACTCATCTCGAGCTCAGTAACGAAGACATGATTTCTACCATAGGGAGTAGAAAGTGTACAGACAAGAGAGTGTTACAAAATTTTGTTATTTGCTAGCTGATTCTCAGTGAAATTGTGTGTGAGACATATGTGATTTGTCAGGCTATTTCAGATACTTTGAAATTCTCATATCTTTGATAGTATTTTATCGTTCATCTTTACAGAATTTTTCAACTGAAGAAAGTAGATGTATTTCTCAAGATGATTGTTAATCCTTGATAGAACAGTGAGAATTTTATTGGTTATCGAATGAAATATATATTATTTAGAGGAGAAGTGATTGAAGAGAGAATCGAACTATTCAAATAAAAAGAATATTATCCTTCACAAAATGAGGATTTTACAATACATAACACTCAATGGAGAGACCTTGACTACCAAGATTTGATGGGAAATTTTGTCGTATGTAAGCAGTAAAGTTATTTTGTGTTCTTGATTAAGAAGATGAATATTGTAGACTGTACTTAGTAAGAAAACCATAACAATTAATTCCATGAAGAACTAAATATCTAATAAGAATTGAGTTCTCATTGATTTTTTTCAATAAAATTTTTCAAGATTTTTTGCTCTTCGCTGACTTTTGATCATTTGGCAATGCTTTTCTTTGAGCTTCATTACTTCTTTTATTTGCTTATTATCCCCCTTCTTGGCTGCTACTAAATATTCCTCCTTTCTTTTTTGATGATCAGTTTTGTTCTCTTGTGTCATTATCTTCTCATTTGGAGGATCAAAATCATCCTCCGTCTTAGATTTCTTTCTTCCTTTGATTCGGTGAAACTTTTCAAATGAGCCCTCTTTATGTTTTCTTGGCTTTATTTGCTCTATTTCATCATGGACTTCATATTCAAGTTTATCGAAACTCTTACTTTTAGACTGAACTTTAGAGCAGTCAGGAAGCTGGGTGAGGGATTGAGTTTGGGCTGTTCTCAGATCGTACACAATCGTTTCAGAAGGAACCAGAGACGATATCCCTGATGAAGACAAAGGATACAGATCTATTAATAATGTCTTTCCAAAGAGTTTGATCATTAAAACATCGTCTCTATATTTGACATCTGCGTGTAGAAGGTGGCTCCTTTCTAAGCTGTCTGTGAGCACTGAATATTCAATATTCCATTGACGAGCTAGAACTATATTTTGGAGGCAATCACCCTTTAGATTTAAATCTAATAAGGGCCAGAAATAGAAAAAGACTCTGATTTGCTCTAATTCATCCATGTAAATTAGAAATAAATAGAAGTCATCGAAGATGATCCTGCAAGGGTAATCGTCTAATAAGATTGGATCTAGTTCTATATCTCTCGATATCATAATTCTGTCTTGTGTCCTAATGTTAAACACTTGAAAATAATTGACATGGAGAGTTATAATAAATTCCTCATGAGTATTCCAGCATAGAATTGGCTTCTCGGTTTTGATTTCACTCTTCTTTCGGTTTCCAATCTCTAAAATCTCCAGGGTTGTTTTGCTCCTTTGGCAGATAAAATACTCTTTTGATTCCCTGTATTCTTTGGAAATTTTGGTGTAGGTATATCTTGGAATCTGCTTTTCGAGATTCGAAAGATTTTCACAAAGAATCTCCCATTTCATTGCAAGGCTTTGGATTGATTGATTATGAATTTTGTTGTCATTTAACTCTAATAAGAAGGCTTTGTCTTTATCCATTAGAATAATTTTATTCCCATCAATGTTTATGTATTCAGAAAGGCTACACATGAATAGAGAGAGCCTTAAATAATTCTTCCCAACCAGATAGTCAACTACGTCTAGTGTTCCATCCCTAAGGTTGATAATATAAAAATATTGGTCCTTCACAAATGTTGAGAAGCTGGAGGGATCAATACTCTCCCCATAATATTCTATGACTCCTTCAGATTCCTTGTGCTCCTTTGGGATACAAGAATACGTTAACTGATAGACTGGGACCAACTTAGACAGTAAATCTTTGATCAAATGTTCATCAAAGTCAAGAGGATCAAATAATACTGTGGAATGAAATGTGTAACACAAAGAGACTACTTTGGATCCTTTCGTCATCTTAGATATTATAACAAAATGCTTGTCATTCAAGAAAAGTGCATCTAAGAATATTCCATCAACAGAGTACTTAGCTGCACAGAACCAATCATTTAGAGTTCCAAAGTTTCTGGTATGATTCCAAAGAGTGACTGTATTTTTGGAGTGATCATAATGTAGGTATATCCTATCAGAAAACTTATCCTTCCTTTCGTTTATCTTTACTAGAGTGCGCAGATAATCTTCTGAACGAATCGCAATAAAATCACATGTATTGGAAGCTATGCCATCCTTTAGTACTCGATTTAGAATTCCTTTCTGAGATCGATTCTCAATTACTGGGAGGAGAGCCTCATATCCTCTCCTGGGATTATGCTTAAATGATTCTTCTTTCCCTGAATATGAGGACTTTATTAAGTTTAGCCAGAATCGATCATCTAAATTATTACTCATGATATTATTTCTATATTCCTTTTTATTGATGCTTTCAATCTCTTCTTCGAGCTTTTCAAGGAAGTTTTGTGTATAACATGAAAAATCAGAATGGATAAAAATTAATCGCATCAAATCCCAATCTTCTGGCAACTTGAAGTTCATTTTTTTATGATCAATCAAATAATTTTCATCTCTTTCTTTGTAAACTGGATCAAGACTTTTTGATCTTCTTGGACGAATTTCAGGAGAGTTTCTTGATGATTTTTTCTTCAATTTAGTCTGAACTCCAGTCTTACGCTTACGTTTCTGAACTATTGCATCTTCTTCGGTCATGAAGCATTCTTCTATCTGTCTGATAAGCTCAAAACCTGAGATTCTGTCGATTTTCTTCTTTTGTTTGTCCATTTGAATTTATTTCATTTATTTTATAATCTGCTTGTCAGAATACAAAAGAATATAAAAGTTCTTAAGAATGAATTAGATTGAGATAATTCAAAGAAAAAAGAAGGACTAAAATTAGCTATTTGCAGAACTGATAAAGTGTTTTCTTCTAGAGCACTTGAAAAATTATATTCAGAAAGCGTACATAATTTTTGAAATATCTAATGTATAAAAAACTAATCAAAAAAAGATTAGCAAGTTCGGCATCCGAATTTTCTACAGCATGTGCTAGAGCCAGAACCAAGTATTATTTTCTCTCGGGGATATCCTTAAGCTCACAGAGTGATCCTTTCTTTTCCTTAATTTCAAAGGACCCACAATTCAAAAGAAATCTAAAAATCCTCAAAGAAATAAAATGTCTTCGAGCCACGCCTTTTACTGGAGTTGAATTCTTTATCAAGAAGTATTTAAGAAATAAGGCCAAACTCCAGAGTATTACTTTCGAGGTCTCTCAAGAATCCAGACAAAAGATCTCGACGTCATATTTATTTGATCTATTTTTGAGGCTCATTCTAATTAGAGGGCCAGCCAAACAAATCAGGAAATTGACTCTCTCATACTCAGAAGACTATTTTATGAGTAATATACATTACAGGGTCTGTGATGCTATTAAGGCTCATCGAAACTTAGAAAGATTTCAATTCAATATCTCCCCTTTGATGGAACCATATTTGGCAGAGCTGAAAATTATGAAAAAATTCTTTGTAAATTTTGCTAGGCTGAAGGAACTGAAGTCCTTGTCATTTGAATTATTTCTACTCAGAGATTCTACAATTTGCAAGGTACTTGGTCCTTACCTCAAGAAAATCCCCTCACTTGAGAATTTCCAAATTAATGGAGTGCTGGATGATCACAATAATAACAACTCTGGAGCGATAATGACAATTCTTCCTTATTTAACAGAAGTGAAAAATTTAGCTTGCCTTTCCCTGAATAGCTTCAATTACCTAAGTGATGAATTTCATAATCCTGTTTTAATTTCCATGAACAAGACTCTCATCTCTTTGACAGGCCTCAAATCTCTTGAAATAAAAATACATTTCTATGTGAATAAGAATCTAGTCATCGAATTCTGGTCTTTCCTGGCAAAACTTAGCTCACTGGAAACCTTCAACGCTTCTCTGCTTCTTCAGATTATCACTAATGGATGTATCAAAGCATTAGCCACTAATCTGGAAAGACTTGAAAAAATAAAGCATTTCTCTTTTGTAATCTTTGGACAAGATGGACCTTCTTCATTAAAAGAGCAAGGTTTTAAAGATTTAGCAGCTACCTTGAGAAAGAAAAAATTTTTGAAATATTTAAAAATAGATTGTCCTTCTCAACTGAGTGGTAGCTTTGACTCTTTCTTTGAAGAATTACATTTGGTTCCTTTGAACACCTTCAAATTCAAGACAAGTTTTCAGAAGAAATCCGAAATGGAAAGCCTTTGTAAATTTATTCCTAAGCAAAACTCATTGAAGAGTCTAAAACTGGTTATTAATCCGAATGGATCAATCCCACAAAGTATCTTAAATCAGCTGAAAACAATTATATCAACAATGAAAAGTCTTGAGAATATCTGCATTATAATCGGAGAGGCCAAAAAGAGAGATGATCTTGCTTCAACTCTATTGGAAAGTCTAACAAACCTGAGAAAGATGCAACTCAAAGGTATTTTTATAGATGGCACTGAATGGAAGAAAGTTATACAAGTAATTAAAAATACAAGAATTGAGAAAATTATTATCATGGGTATCTTTGATGATAACGTGGATGTGGATGATATTACCTTAATCAATAAACAGAAGAAATTTGAGTATGTGAGAATTACTGCAATTAGGGAGGAGAAATTCCCCTTTACCTATGAGATGAATGACTCAGGACTTTGGTTGACTAAGTAATATATTTTCTAAATTTCCCCTAAATATATTGTCTGTTTCAAGTGATAAGGAGGTAGAAGGCTCCAAATCTTATCTGGTATGGTCTATGTGAAAATTAAACTTTTGTAGAAATCTTTTTCTTTGATATAAATTTTGGATTCAACACTTCTTGATCATTTCTTCTATATTAATTGCCATGCACATTAATAGAAAATTGAACTCATCGTCCAACTTAGGTAACACTAAAAGAGTTTGAATGACAAGGCATGCAGATAGTCGTTCCATTCTGTGAGAATTCGGGAGAAGTGTAACTTGGTGAGGGAAATAAATGGAGAAATTGGAGATTTGAATTCAAGATGCTCTTTTGAAATTTCTTGATATGAAATAAACTCTCAAAGTATAGGGAAGTTAAAAGAAGGAAATAAATAATATTTTTTTGATCCAAAATTGATTCCTTGACTTTTTTAGAACCTTAATTTTGATTCTCTCACTTAATTTCTGAGTATGAAATTATTGAATAATTAAACTTAATTGGTTTGATGATACAAGAAAATCACAAATGCATTCGAAGAAACGTCAAAGGCGACCAGCTCCATTCCCTTTCAATGCTGAAGCGCGCAATTGTCAAGGCTTACTTAATCAAGGCCTGGGAAATAGATCAACCTATTCAGTCCTGTTTCATTAAGTTACACTCAGATCGAACTTTTCAAAAAATTCTGAAGCTAGTAAACTCAGTCTCACTTAACAGACTAAAACCCCAACGTTCTGACTTTGAAAAACTCCTTAATTTTCTCCAACAGAGGTCTTCTATCAGATCCTTAAGGCTTGACCTTCTAAATATAATCAAACATCCCCTAAGCATTTCCAACAGCGAAATGCTTGCATTTCTAGTCGCCAAAATCAGCAAGAGGGGCTTCCTTAAAAGACTCAAGAAATTTCACGTGAATTTCTGTGATGTTGAGCTAAATTGCCACTTACAGCGAAAGTTGTACCATTGTTTAACCTTTTTCAAAGAACTCAACTCTTACAAGTTCAAGATCGACACTCAGGAACCGTACTCCCCTGATCTTAGCTCCACTATCAACCTCTACAATAATTTGAGATATCTAAGAGATTTACAAAGTTTATCTTTCGATTTAACGACCCTAAACAATCTTGAGGTCTGTGAGGCTGTTGGGAAAAGGTTGCTCAAGTTCAGTAGCCTAGAGAAGATTGAAATCTCAGGCTTCTTGAATGATAACTTCAACAAGAACTCTGAAGCTTTTATTTTACTTTTATCTCATATTAGCAAGCTTAAAAACATAAAGTTCTTGAACATCTCGACCTTTGACTATTCTAAGAGCAAATCTTATGATAAGGTTATAGTTTCTATCGAAAACCTCATTCAAAGACTTTCTAACCTAGAAGTTTTAGATCTAAAGGCCGACTTTACAGCAAAAAGATCTCAGCTAATGTCTCTATGGGATACCTTGGGCCTTCATGACCGTCTTACAACCTTGAAATTTTCTTTTCTAGCCCAGCAAATGAATTCAGCCCTCATCCAGCATATTTCCCAGAACCTTTCAAAATTATCCAAACTTCAGATTCTGAGCCTGATATTCGTTGGGCCGGAGGTTTCCTTTACGGAGTATGATATGGGACAGTTCGCAAAGGGAATAAGTTCAATTCATAAACTTACTCATTTGAAATTATATTTCCCACCTTCCTCCAAGAGTAAATATGACTCCTTTTTCGAGAAAATGGGTCAACTCCCAGCTCTTACAACGTTTAAATTCTCTGGAGATCAAAAACCTGAAAAGATAATTAAGTTTATTGGGAAACATCCTAATGTTGAGAGTTTAAAACTCATATTGAAGAATCTTGCAAAGGTCCAGCTCAACAACCTAGATGAGCTGAAGAACATAACTTACCTAAGAAAATTCTGCCTCAGAGCTGATGGAATAGAGCAGGAGGCTAAGTTCTTAATTTCATTGTTGAGGCATTTTAAGCAACTGGAAAAATGTGAAATAAGAAACAAAGGGCTGACGATTAGAAAGGAAGATTGGATGGATGTCTTAGAATCCTTTGTCAAAGCTGAAAAGTTGGAGAAGCTATCATTTCATGCTTCCTTTTACGGCTTTGGCCAAGAGATCCATAAAGCTGTACCTTTTCTTGGTTATACAAGCAGATTTAAGCATCTCTCCGTGACAGCCTTTGTAGAAGATGCACCTCCTACCACCTTCCAGTTCAGTGATCCAGACCTTTGGTTTTACTGATTTTATTAGAATTTGTTCAGTCTTAGCTGTTCATTTCTCCTTCTTATGAAGTTTATTTACTTCAATGATTGCATAACTTTTTTATACTTGATTTAGTCATGCTCTAGACTCATTTGTTTCTAGTTACTGTCACTGGAAAATCATGCTGATTTAAATCCAGTGGCCAAAGTTTGATTCTATGTATGTGTCTTATACATCTATTGGACAATCATGTTTAACATCTTATCAAGTAGAGTCTAATGTCAGGTCACTTGTGGACCCAAGAGCAACCCCACTCAAATATCTCTTTAAACTCTTTTTATTTACTGCCCTATTTTCAATTAGAGTCAATTAGAATTCTAAAGTGTCTGAATATAAAAACTTTAGTATGAAACTGGTCAAATTTTGTTTATTGGGGTGCCTTTCAGGAATTAGAATTTTGCATTGGTTAGTCCCTCTACAAAAGAGTTTTTGCTTTAACACTGGCGATATCTCGACTCCTAATCGGCTCATCATTAAGCCTTTTTTATTTCGAGTCTTGCTCGTTTGAGTCTGATAGTATTCTAGATAGGGCATTTAGTGTACTGATCAGCAAGACTAGGATTTTGAATTTGATCAATTTCGCAAAATAGTTCGTCTTGTAACTTGTAAAATTTAAATTCAATGTCTGATCAAGATCCTCGTAAATACTATATCATATCTCAGGTCAAGAACATATTCCAACTTAAGGAAGCTCCTAGAGACCTGTTCGATGATCCACTTATTGACGATTTTCTTAATACAGTTAATGTTAATGCCATCAGAGTGGCAAAAGATCCTAGTTCAAATTCCCTCCATGTCGAAAGAATAGATTCAAAGAGCCTCAGCTCAAAGCTAGGTCCCGATTCTGTCCAAGTATGCATTAGTAAGGTCAGAAATGAAGAGATCACAAGTCATAATATGTACTCTCAGATCATTATTAATACTATCAACAGCAATCCTCTCATGACCTTGCTAAATAACCTTCAAAATGTGTATCTCCCTACCTTACAGAACCAGCAATGGGCTGACCAACTCGATAATAATATTAAGAGACTCTTGGATGAATTGAAGGTTGGTCTTGACAATACATTAAGCAAGGGATCCACAGGAACTGTAAGAGAAATAAATGTTCAATAAATTAATGTTTTATAGTTTGATGAAGATAATTTCGCAGGAATCTTGACTCCTTGCGATGAGTTCGAAGCCTGGAATAATGTACTCAATGTTGGACCTTCCCATCTGCAAGAGAGAGCTCGCTTCTATAGTGATAGATTCTCTCAGATATGGAAGTTCTACAAGGACTTAAAGGCTATTGATATTTCAGGGCTCCGAGAAGTCATCGGTATATCTTTCCGTTTTGAATCTCAACGTTTTAGATCAAACATGGGAAGTCTTAGATGCAGTCTGGAACTTTGTCCACGGCAAAGAGGCATATAAAGAGAGCAGAATGAAAAATCTATTCGAGCTAATCAGCAATGCTATTGGAGGGAGAATTCAGGAAGAAATTCCCGAAGATCAACTTTGGGATCCAGCAGCAACCAATATCAAGGCCAAGATCCATGAAAGCTTACGTGCATGCAGGGGATGGGCTGACGGTATTGTCCAATATACCCAAGGAATTTGGTTGAGTAAGTCTGCTGCCCACAGATGGAGAGATGAGAAATATGTGAATGTCTTCATTAATAACCTCATCCAAAGACTTAATCAACTTCTTGAACTTAGAAATCAGCTCGATGAGCTAGTGAGAATTAATACCATGCAGAAGAGTCTCAAAATTAACATCAAGGATATATTCTCTCCTTTCGCTCAGGCCAAACCTTTCCATGTTAGTGTCTATTCCCAACAAGCCTGGGATCAAGCAGTCTCTCTATACTCCAAGAATCTTGAAGCAGTCGAAAAAGATATAGCTCAATATCTCCGTCAAGAAGTTTTCTCTGACCTCACAAACCCTACTCAAGCAGTCAAGGAAGCTCAACGATGGAATGGACTATTATCCAGGCCTACAATGATGAAGATTCTTCAAACAGAAAGAGATCAGCTTCTAGCAGGACTTTTCACTTATGTTGATAAACTCAAGGAAGATTTTGAAAGCAGATCAGGAGTTATAATTGATACTGTAGCTGGAGTTGATGGTATCCCTAGTGGCCACAACTTCTCTCCAGCTGTTAATTCCATTAACTGGGTAAGACAGCTCAGCGCCAAGGTCAAAAAGGCTCTAACTAATGCTCAGTCATTCCTTACTGATCTTAAGAAATTTGCTAACTTCCAACAAACCTGCAACGATCTTTTAAATTCCATGAAAGAGTATGAAAATGAGCAATTCGAAAGCTGGAAGGATGGAATATTGGAGATCCTCAACAAGCCAAATAACTCCCTCTCCCTTCAAATGAGTGGAAAGCTTATGGAATTGGATATTGCTGATGGTCTCCTAAAGGTCAACTATTCTGAAAGACTCGTTCTTCTTCTCAGAGAGACTAGACAACTATGTGAATTGGGATTCAGAAAACAAATTCCGAGCATTATCCATAAGACAGTAGAAGATGGTAAGAAGTTTTACAAGGAAGCTCTGACTCTAAAGCAAGTCGCAAACTTCTACAATTCTATGAGCTCACAAATTATTGAATCCCAAAGATCTATGGTTGTTGACCTGGCAATTAAGTTTGAAAACGTTGTCAAGAATACTCCCACAAAGGGTGAAAGGAATAAAGATGGAATTAATGAAATTACTTGGGACAATCCTATTGAGCTCGAAACTTATATTGCTAAAGTCCAAGAAGCTGCTCAGAACATTATGAATGAGAATAGAAAGCTCAGAAAGATTCATATGAGTATTTGTGATCAATTGAACGACATGTTCAATATCGATTTGTTGAAGCATAGAAACATCTGGAAGGAGAACATCGATAATATCAGAAGAACTATTGATTCAGTCACTTCCAACAGAGACCCTAAGCTCTGCAAGCCCTGGAGGGTCCATTGGGATTATCAAGTCTATAAGGTCTTAGAATATCAATACCAAAAGGGACTTGAAAACCTTAATCAAAATCTCCCAGAAATCAAGGTGGAATTGGTTTACTCCAACAAGAACATTGGCTACAAGCCACCCCTTGAGGAATTAAAGCAGAGATATTACAAGGAAGTTAAGGCCTTTATCACCTTACCCTCCACTAACTTCACAGGATTTGGAGGGAACCCAGAAATCTTTAAGCAAATTCCTGAAAAGAACTCTCATTACCTTTCTATTGTTTACAACAAGACTGAAGAGCTCTTCTCTAAGCTTATCAAATTCACCGAGAGTTTCAAGCAATGGTCCGTAATTGGAGCTATTGACATGGAAGCTATCATTGAAAAGTACTTTAAGAACAATGAAGATT
>Ga0065720_1020371_pt1 | contig 14943 bp, 17 predicted proteins | sample Thericmetagenome_FD_59107 | JGI IMG/M metagenome (GOLD analysis project Ga0065720, IMG submission 59107) | Thermophilic microbial communities from the Joint Bioenergy Institute, California, USA of rice/straw/compost enrichment - eDNA_2 v2... | ecosystem: Engineered > Solid waste > Grass >... | reverse complement strand
TCTTCCCCCCCCCCAGCAAAATGGCCAACAAGCCGCCGCCAACATCCTCAGTTCGGTCTTTGGCAACACGGGGCAATCAGCTTCTTTGTCTCAAGGCAAAGTCTTAGCTAGCAAGAAGAAAGCGGGTGATAGCAGCGGTAACGGAGGAAAGGTGGAGGCGTTGAGTGATGAGGAGCTTAAGAAGCTTGGGTTAGAGCCGAAACAGATTGCTGAGTTGAGGAAGGAGCTGCAGAAGTTAGCTGGGGAGAGGGGGTGGGTGTTGAAGCTTGTTGAAATGCCGGGAGGGACAGTGGAGTTGATTGGGGATGTGGATGGGGATGAGGAGGGGGAGAGCCAACAAGAAGACGAGAAGGGGGCGAAGGAGAAGCTGAAGGGGAAGGGGAAAGTTATGGGGAATAGGAAGGGGGCTGCTGTTAAGGGAAGTGATACGGGGAGAGAGAACTTGAAGAAAGAGAGGGAGAAGGAAGAGGAGGAGGAGGAGGAGCTAAAGGGGTCGAAGGAGATATTCTTTCATGAGGAGTTGTAAATTATCTGCATAGGTTATGGGGATTATGTAAATATTTCGTTTATTGTGCGTGCTTACAAAGCAAAGCGACATGGATGAAAAGGGGGCCAGGAAATGCTACGCAGATTTTTAGAGTTATTGAGGTAACCTCCTCTTTTAAAAGAGGAGATGCTGAGACGCAAACAACGGAACGTGGAGAGGAACTTGCCGGAGGAGTGAGATGGATGTTTGCAAGCATCTGGGTTCTCATGCACCACTGACACCTGGGGGCCAGCCAGGCTTTCGGTCATGAGCTCTATTGGTTCTGGCATATCGACGATTCCCAATAGAGAGCGCTGTTTGACGATAGGCCAACATTGCAGGTTATTTTAGAGCGGAATGGTGTTCCAATGAGCTTTCAATGAACTCCCAGTGACACATCTAGAGCCCTGCAAGGGAGAAACATGTCACAACCTGGTTTCCATAAGTACATGCGTGCCTAGGCACACATGCAACCCAGCCCTCCAGCTCGCCGCAGGTCCACTAAGTTCCAGCCAGCAGGTATTTGGCCACCACTGTACACCGGCGGTGTCAGTCTGTACTTAAAAAATCTGCGAAGAATCATTCGTAACTCTTTCTAGTCTCACTGGCATAAATCCAGTCTAAAGTTGAGGAGAACGAATCTAGTCTTAAACTGCATGATCACGCAACCAGGCAGGGTGCTTGTGAATTGTGCAGTTTATTGATGAGAGCCTTCCAAAGATTTTGCTCTTGATCCTCAAACATTAAGTTTGGGATCTCACTTGAGGTGTTAGGTACCACCAACCCACTTGATATACACGATGGCTCAAAGCAAACACCTGGCAAGGATCGTTCATGACGTTTGCAACGGTCGAATACCATGTCCTGCTCTCAAACTCATAGAAAGCATTACTATGCATATCCAACTACTAAGCACAATAATAATAAGATTCCTCAACAATAGTAGATGGACAACATATCAATCAGGGAAAAATAGACAGAGCCACCGGAAGTGGGGAGTTGAAAACTGACTTTGTACCAGCTTGATGGTTCTGAGGAGCTGCATTCCTTTGAGATAGTCGGCTTCTGCCTAGTGATGGAGAGTGAAGATCCCAGCCAAGTTCATCAGCCAACACACTAAACTGGTATACAAGTGTATTGTTAACAGGTTATAATGCCACCATAAGAAAAAGACTATCATTGTATTCCTCCCTGGTTGACATGGCAAGTTAGTGCTATCTTTATTACTACCTCCATTATCTCAAAGTAGCTAGGACATGGATATTGTGCGCTATAAATGACGCAAATGATAAGCAAGGTTAACATACTTCTGTCATCCTTTAACGGGCGACTTGGTCTGGTGCAGGCAGGGGTCGACAATGGGTCAAATGGGTTAGATGATGGCCACTGACGATATGGGGTGCACAGCGAAGTCAATTGCTACGTGTAATAATGTTTCTTTGTCCTCAGTGTCCTTGTGTTGGGGAGAGGAAAATCAAGAGAAATCATTCATCGCGTCCGGGTAGCTCCCTTTATGAAATCCATTTGCCTTGTGAGCACCTCGCGGTCTCCTGGGATCTTCAGGGGTTTTCCTCAGCGTGGCAAGGTTAGCTGGCTCATTCTTAGCACCACCTTATATTTCCCGAGCTCTACGAATCAGATATGCCTTTGCCCTTCTCAGCTCCTGTGTCACCGGTGTTTTATATGTTGGCTGTCAAGGATAATTCTTCTCCTTGGACTGCCGTGTCCATGTGACACTACCCCCCTCCCAGGCCTGAGTTCGCCTCGAACTCCTCTGTCCTATGTCTTGCTCCTTAGGCTCCGGTGATGATCAGACCTGACCGCCCATGGCTCTAGCGTCCCTAGGTTTCTCGGATTTAGGCCGATGGAAATCCCGTACAGCTTCCTTCGCCTCTTCTCCGAAGAAATGCTCCCAGGGTTCCCACGTCCAATCCCTTCGGTGGGGATAACCTACCCATCTAACGAGGTACCGCACTTGATCCTTACTGATCTGGGAATCGAGCACACGTTCCACGGCGCAAGTGTTGACCACCCGACCTGCTTCTCCCTGGAGGACCTCCTCAGGGTCCACGGTATGTTGGTTATCAGACGTGCGGAATGGTTCAACCAGTGACATGTGGAAAACGTTGTGAATTCTCCCGTCTTGGGGAATATTAAGCCGGACGACAGTAGGGAAGATCACCTTTTCAATCACGAAAGGGCCGTACATCCGGTAGTCCAGTTTTTTGCTGGGCCTCTTGGTTGTGAGATTCTTTCCATTGAGCATGACGAGTTGGCCTTCTTCGTAGACGGGTGCAGGACTCCGGCGAGTGTCGGCGTACTGTGCTATTCGCTCGCGGGCACGCCTTAGGTGCTTAGCTGCCTCTTCTTAAATAGCACCAAGCTGGTGCTCGTACATATTGCTGTACGGGTTGCTCGGTTCATCTGCTATAGGATTAGTGGCAGCGGGATGATAGCCTAAGTTGAGGAAGAATGGAGTTTTGTTTGTTGAGGAGTGTTTCGAGTTATTCCAGGCAAATTCTGCGATCGTTAAGAGCTTTTTCCAGTTGCTCATTTCGTAGTTGCAAAAGGTTCGAAGGTAGGTCTCGAGGACTTGGTTCAGCCGTTCTGTCTGACCGTCGGTCTGGGGGTAAAAGGCTGTGCTCATGCGCTGCTTGATATTGGCATAGGCACAAAATTCTTTCCATGTTTCGGAATTGAACCGTGAATCGCGGTCGGAGATGATATTGAGGGGCGTTCCGTGTAGCCTCCAGTATCCGCGGGTGTAGATTGGGATGAGATCGGATGAGGTCTTTCGGTCGTCGTCCAGCGGAATGAAGTGAGCTGCCTTAGTGAAGGGATCGACCATGGCCCAGATCTGAGTGCTCCTGTCCGCAGGTGGAAGATCCGTAAATAAAGTCCATGGCTACTGTCTTCCACGGGGTCCAGTGAAGTTCGAGGGGCTGAAGGAGTCCGAAAGGGCGATGACGCGGAGTCTTTTTCGCTGACACTCGAGACAGGCGCGAACATAAGACCGTACATACCTCTCTATTCCTGGCCACCGGAAATTCCTCCGCACTTGGTCCAACGTTCTCTCTACTCCCCAATGGCCAGCTGCGGGTATGTCGTGTTCGGAGTGCATGATTTCCCGCTTAAGTTCGACATTGTCGGGGATCCACAGGCGGTTATTTCAGTACAAAAGTCCGTCGTTGACTGTGTACTTGCCGCCAGGGCTCCGCAGTGTCTGCGCATAGGCTTGGTCGCCGAGACCTGCCTGTCTGACCTTGGTCTTGAACTCGTCCGTCCATCGAGGGATGGTGAGTGCAGCAAGCTTGGCGGGGGTGTTGATCTAGAACGAAAGCCCAAAAGAAGTGGGCGAAGCCCGGAAGAGGCTCTCATCAGCCTTTCCGCGGGCCACAAGGGCCGAGACAGTCGCGATCGGCTGGTCCTCACTCCCCCCCTTTTCAGGGCGATCTTGTTCGCGTCTTGAGAGAGTGTCTGCGGGGATGTTTTTCTTCCCGAGGATGTAATTGATGACAAAGTCGTATCCGGCGAGTTCCTGTGCCCATCGGGTCTGGCGTCGGTTGAGAACTTTGGAGGTGAGGAAGTACCGATGGTTGTTGTGGTCTGAGTAAACCTGAGCCGTGTGGGGCGCGCCTTCAAGATAACGGCGCCATTTCTTGAACGCATCAACGATGGCAAGGAGTTCCTTGTCGTGGATCTCGTAGTTGATCTCAGCTGGTGCCATCTTGCGGGAGTGGTACCCGACAGGATGAAGTCGGCCATCGTCGCCCTCTTGGTTAAGCACGGCGCCCAGAGCGTAGTCGGAAGCGTGGGTAAAAAGGTGAAAGGGCTTTGTTGGGTCGGCGTGGATGAGGACGGGCGCTTCACGAGAGACTGCTTTCAGTTTGTCGAAGGCTCTCTGCATCTCGGGAGTCCAAGACCACTGATTCTCGGGTAATGAGTGGCTGGCTGTAATTGGTTTAGCGATGCGAGAGAAGTCCCGAATGAAGCGACGGTAAAAGTTTGCAAACCCAATGAAGCTCTGACTATCCCGTAAGTTCCTCGGGGGGTTCCATTCCTGCACACACCGAACCTTCTCTTCGGACATCTTAATCCTTTCTCACTGATGATGTACCCAAGGAACTCGACTTCACCAACGTTCCAAATAGAATTTTCAGCGTTGACGGCTAGTTTGTGTTTCTGGAGACGAGTGAGAACCTCGCGAACGAGAAGGTCGTGTTCCGGCATGGTTCGGTAGTAGATAAGGATGCCGTCAACATAGACGAGAACACCTTCGTCCGATAGGACATCGAAGATGTGGTTCATCATGCGTTGGAAGGTAGCTGGTGCATTAGTCAATCCAAAGGGCATCACGTTATATTGATACTGACCATAGCGAGTGTTGAACGCTGTCTTCCACTCGTGGCACTTTGCCATGCGATTGGGGTACAAAACCCCACCGCAAGTCGATTTTTGTGAAAAGGCATGAGTTGCCAATTCGATCTTGAAGTTCTTCAACCAGGGGTAAAGGATAACGGTCCTTCTGAGCGATGGCATTCAGAGGCCGATAATCCACCACTACTCGGTATTTTGGTGTTCGACCCTTCTTTTCTTTTGATGCATTTTTATCGACCAGGAATATGCCAAAACTAATGGGCGAAGAAGCAGGGGAGATTTTCCCACATTCAAGCATTTCATCAGTCCACTTCTTGAGAAAGGCGAGTTCTTGCTGATTCATCGGGTAGAGGGGCGCCTTTTTAGGCAGTTCTTTATCCTTCATGAGCACGATCTTGTGGTCATAAGGGCGATGACCAGGGAGTTCCCGGGATAACTCCTCCGAAAGAATCGGAAATAACTCCCTGTACTTCTCCGGAACGGCGCCAGGTACAGTACCCCTGGGGGCGTAACCAGATGGACTCGAAAGAATCGACTCGCTTTTAAAATATGCTACTCTTTTTCAAGATTCAAAAACTGCGTTTGGAGCGCTCTGTCTGAGAGCGGCCATCTCACCTCGTTCTGCATCCTGCTGACTCAAGTACATAGACCTGACGCAGTTCTGGCGGCAGTACGCCGAGCCGAAGGTCAAAGAATCTCCACCAAAGAAGTTGGAAGGGGTGTGCTCTTTGAGCCACCAGTAAGGAAGGATAACATCGTGGTCTGCAACGAGAGAAGAGATTTCGAACTTTACTTGAGTGAAGTGTCCTTCATCACGCTTTAGTGTCACTAGATCAGTGAAGTGCGTCAACTGGTGATCATCCTCCATAGCGGTGAGAATTGGTTGTGCAACTTTCCTTTTGAAGCATCTAATCTTATATTAGGCCACTAGGTCCCTCCGGATGAAGGGCTTCAAGGCTCCTGGGTCGAGGCGTCCAGAACGATCGTCATCGGTACGATCGGTCGCTCTCCATGGTAGGGAGGAATGGTGCTCCGTTGCATTCATTTCGGATTCTGCTTGTCCGGGCGGTCGTCGGCCGGTCGCTTGGCCTGCCTAAGACCTGCACACTTGGGCATACCGATGGGTCCACCATGTGCAAAGCGGTCGGTCACCGAAAAACCGAGTCGGTGTCCGTCGATTCGTCTTCAGAATTGGAGGGTGTCCAGTCTAGTCCAAGCAGCGGATGATCATATTCAGAAGCGAGAATTGCCGCCACCTTAGCCCGTTTGTGTTCCCGTTTTTCCTCGCGATCCTCATCGTCAACTTCCGCCGGATCATATCGTCCACGTCTAACCCCAGCCACTCCGGGCTTAGTTTCCTTAGCTGGGGCTTTGGAAGCGGGTTCCCATTTTCATCCTTGATTGCACAGCATTCGTAATACTTGTGACTAGAACGACCACAACGGATGCAATCTGCTTTTCCTTTTTAAACCTGTCGATGCTGTCCTTGTTCACTCCTTCCATCGCGGCTCGGTAATCAGCCCATTTCCGCTCCCTCTGGACGCCGGACTACTTTTGCTGGTTATTCCATCCTCCTGTGTTGCCGCCGCTGTTTCTTGATGTCAGTTTTGAAGATTGACCGAAGGGGGAACTGGCGCGTTCCTGGAGCGTGCGTCGGCTGTCCGGTGTCATCCGCTCCCTCAATGAACCGTACCCGACTTTTCCTGACCTTCGCTGAAGTTCGAATTTCAAAAGGGTGTCCTCGTGAGCTTCACCCGCGGTCCTCACTGCTTCGTCGAACTCATCGTCTGTAGGGTTTGTATGCCGTTTCAATTCGTGGTGAATTTGCCGAGTGAACTCAGCAGGCATGGCGGCGTATACTAGACGCCGGTACATCTTACCCGTGAGATGGACCGTGAGGTTGAGATCGTGGAGGCGAGTGAGGTACGTGGCTATGTTACCCTCGTACTTTGAGAGCCCACATGGCAGCAGCATCACGAGCTCCCTGCTTTGGGTCTGAGAACCGTCTGACAACGGCGTCGCAGAACGCCTGCCAGTTGTCCTCGAGATTTTGATTCTCAAGACGCTCCTTTCTCCCGTGGTACCATTCGTAGGCAACTCCTGTCATCTTTGAGCCGACAGTGCGGATCTTTGGGAGTCGAGGTTCGCAGCAGCAGGGAAACCAGCGAGATAATCCCGCATGGCCATCCACCATCCGCGAAACGCTCTCGGGTCACCGCCCTTGAGCTTGGGTGGCTCAGAGATTTTGGGTAATTCGAGGTTGACAACGGTTGTGGTCTGTCCGTTTGGAAAGATTGAGAGGGAACGTCCTGTCATTAGGGGCTCCCGCGGGGGAAGTGAAGCAGGGACGTTCGATCGATGATGGGGTTGGCTGTCGATGCTGTCGTCGCTACTACCATCGTCCCCCGGATCACAGGCACCGGTCACCCGCGAGGACCCTCGTGGGGGTCCGCGTGGAGGGGCTGGTCCGTCTCCTCTGACAGGTGCAGAGAGTCGCGGGTAAGGGTCTCCGCAATCTTTAATAGGGTCCGGGAGTGGTGTGGTTTCTGGATAGAGGTCCCTGGCCCATCGGACCTCCAATTCATGCTGCTGGCGCTCACAAGTACGCCGGTTCTCGGCACGTTCAAGCTCTTCGTCCGTGAGGCTGGGGTTTGGGGCGTCCGGAGTACGGGGTCTGATGCAGCCACCGGGGCGAGCACCCCGCGTGTGGATCCGGAAGACCGCGACTTGACTGTCATGCTTCCGCGTCGCGAAGCAACCAGGGATATAATTCCCTGGTAGGTAAGGTCCTGTGCTGCCATCGCCTCGGCCACAGCCTGAGAGATGTCGGCCTTGGTTTGGGTCATTATCGATGCAGTAACATCGCTCAGGATTCGCACCAAATGTGGGGCAGTAACCAATCCAGCACTATAGACGTGGTCAAGGCGCTGGGAGTGCTCCTGTGTAACCCGGGCAAGGTCCTGGATATCGTCCTCATGTCGTCGTTGTATTGTCTCCTTGTATGCATCCATGGAATTCGCCCAGCGCTCTAGGACAAACATCCGCTCATTTGTCTCAGTGACTCGGTTGGCAACTCCTTTCCAAGTATGCTGCTGAAAGTCGAGCAGGTGCCGTTGGAGGGCCTTTTGGTTAGTGGAAATGAGGGCTTCGGCTCGAGATCGTGACGCCTGGAGTTCCCGAACTACGCGATTGTAGTCCCGATTGACTTTGTTGTGAAGTTCTTGAAGACGCGCCGTCATGCCAGTGTCCAGCTTGGCGACTTGGTCGAGAAAATGTTGGATGTCCCCATAAGCTCGCGCGATTCGGTTGTGATAGGCGCGAAATACGGGCGGAATACGGTGAATACGTTTCTGGGACCGACTTAGAACGTGCCCATTCTCAATAAAGTCTTCATAGGCGACCATCTGGTAAGTCCGCATGTCCGCAGCGTCCTCCATGACCACATCGACTTGGTCGTGGAAACGAATGAGTCCGCGCGGGTTGTCGGAGTTGGTTTGAGCAGGGGACGTTGAGGGCGGAGCAGGATTTCCCTGACCGTCTTCCGGGAGGACCGGTACCTCCATTGCGACAGGCACAGAAGGGATGGTCCCAGGGGCATTAGGTGCCATGGCTTCGTTTTAACAAGATGGATGGGGAAGTGTCGATAACAAAACGATTAGAAGTAATAGGGGTTCTTCTGTCGCGAATAAGAAGTGTTGCACCAAGGGGAAGAAAGATTATAGTGTAACGGGTGACTTGGTCTGGTGCAGACAGGGATCGACAATGGGTCAAATCGGCTAGATGATAACCACTGACGATGTGGGGTGCACAACAAAGTCAAATAATATGTGTAATAGTCTTTCTTGGTCCTCAGTGTCCTTGTGTTGAGAAGAGAAACCAAGAGAAGTCCTTCATTGTGTCAGGCTAGCTTCCTTTATAGAATCCTCTTGCTCTTGTGAGTGCCTTGGCCCTCTGGGCTTTCAGGGGTCTCGTCTTCCTGCCTGGCCATCTGGCTCATTCGATCTTGTGGCTCCATATATCTGCCGGGACTAACCACATATTTGTGTCGTTCCCAATCATTCTATCTCCGGTGTCCCTTGTGTTGGCAGTCGGGGTACGCCTTTCCTTGGACTGCCATGTCCGTGTGATAAGCTTTTGCTGGAGACAAGGACTTCCACATACTGACTAGCCAGCTGCTGGATGCATAAGGCATCCGGGAAGTTCTGCGCGTCTTGAATCTTGCTCACCTGACGCTAGCCTGAGAGTACTTTGTGGAAAAGTCCTTTCAGTCGGGCGGTTCAATGGGAGAGGTTTAAAGATATCTTCAGGTTACAGTTTTTGAAGACACAAATCAAGGTAGTGACTTTGAAAGCTGGAAGCAAGAAGGTTAGGGAGTGAATAAAGAATGTCGTAATAACAGTTAAAATTAAAATTTCCAGGTTGGAGCACAAAATAAATTGATTGTGATGCATTCCAATCAAGTAACCTGTGGAAAGAAAGGTGGATAGGCAGAAAGCCTGCTGTATGCCTATCAAGGCATCCAAAAACATTGGTTAACAACAAACGCTTAATTCATTCTACAAATCACATCGTAGCAGGCCTCAGTGCATCGAATGCAACAGTGAACTCTGGCCAATATGATACGATCACAACTATGCAACTTTCCGTGATCGCATGCAGCCTCTTTATACCAACAACCACAGCCATCTTAACAACAACCAATAGCAACCCTTCGGTTAACAGTCAGCTTTTAGTTGCGCAGCTGGAGTTGTACAAGGACACCAAGATGACCTGTTTCAGAACGTTTCTGTGTCCAACTCCGTTAATAAAGCTTCTGGAGCCTTGTTGTTGGCCGTCCACATTGTAAGCTGCGCACAGAGGGATGGCTGACAAGTAATGTGAAGGCATATAATTGCTCACCTTGTGCATAAATATCCAGGAACTCCAAGCATCAGATTTTGACCGTGTAACAGTCATTCTCGCTACACCAAGTCCCGCATCCTAAATCTGACCAGAATTGTCTCCCACACAAAACAACATGTCCTTAAATTGGCCTCGGAATAACTCAAGGTGGTCAACTGATTGGCCACCAAAGTCGCGCACCTGCTCCGCAACTCCTCTGCCACTCTTCGGCAGTCTCCTCAAAACGCTTGAGCTCGAGACTCTTGACGACAATACTGCCTTATATCCTGACAACACTGACCCGATCAGGATCAGGAATGCCCGATTCGTCTCATCGTACAACTGGATGGACACACGCGGTAAAGGGCCAACCATCCTCGTTCCAGGTACAGAGTTCCTTTCAACTCTGTCTTGCCCTCCGCGCTGACATTATCACAGGGAAGCCCCCACTGTGGACTCCCCAAAAGGGCCCTCAACAACTCAAACAGGACAGCGGAACCTATTATCGTGACAAGAACGCCGCCCGCTATCCAGCACATCCGCTGGAACCAGCGATCATTGTTGCCCTTGAGGCAGACCCTGAGCTTCCCTCAAATTTAGACATCTTCTGCTGTGCGAGCACACTCGGCAACTTGCTGCGCTTTGTTCGCGGTGAGAACAAGCAGTTTCGCATGGTGGTGTATAAGCTTGGACGGACCTTTTTCTTCGTGAGAAGGGAGAACTCCCCTACTGAGGTGATCCCAGATGTGAAGGGTTACGGCCATACATTCCCTGAGGCAAATACTACGTGGGAGGAGGATGTCAAAGGGAGTGGGAGTCACCAACGACTGGTGAGCTATCGCTTTAGTGGGATGAAGCTGTGTGTGAGAAGTGAGGCAGATGGGTACATCAAGAAAGAGGAGGACAAAGAAATGTCAACCTCCGGGAAGGCAACCACAAACATCACTGGGCCTCCTGCCCCTCCTAGGCCTAGTCCTACCCTTGAGTCCCTTGCCACCGCCCTCGACATTCTGGAAGTTACCCCGCCTTCTCAATCCCCAAGGCCCTCCGACATCCCCACATCCCCCACTGCCCAATCCCCACTCCCCGCAGGTCTCAAAATCCTCCGCTCATATACCCCGCCAATCCCTCAGTCCCACATCTTTGACCTCAAAACTCGTTCCATGAAGAAAAGACCACTCGAAAACGTTCTCCTAGATGAGGAAATCCCACGTCTCTGGATCCGACAGCTCCAATATTTTATCCTGGCATATCATGATAGAGGCCTCTTCCGACTGACGGATGTCGAAGTTAAAGTTGTCAAGGATGATGTGAGAAAGTGGGAACTGGATCACCAGAGGGAGTTAGGAAAGTTCGCAAGGGTGTTGCGATGGGTTATAGATGTAGCAGAGGAATATGCTGCCAATGAGGATCATGGCATTGAAATTTGCTTGAGGGAGAGCAAGAAGTTGGAGGCTAGGAAGGTAGTAGGGTTAAAGTATGGGGTGGCATCTAAGGGGGTGAGAGAGTGGTGGGAAGGATTGGTGAAAAAAAAGGATCCGGAGACAAACTCAGGCGAAGAGGAGGGAAGTGAGGAAACTGAATCGACTTATGCCAATGATTGGATGGTTTGAAGCTGACGTACAGTGATGAGGCCCGCGAGGACTTCACTGCTTGTAGTGAAACCTGTGGATATTATGGGCGATGCACATACTAAGTGTTTAGGTCTGATCGAATTTGCGTTCATTTAACAAAATACTTGCATTTTTATTCGTGAACGCCAGATATCCAGCAGTATCGTCTACCTGGCCCATCAGCACCAAGTTAGCTCACTCTGGTTCTACGAGGACTGCTAGCGAGTTGAGAATTCATCCATATCAGAGGAGTTGGACTGAGACTCCATTACGAGTTGAGGATTGGCCCATATCAGAGAGCTCTCAGTTGGCGTTGGCATTCCTGGTGTTCACCGTGTTCTCAAGGATGAGACAAATGACGAGGTTTTTATCAGGGCTTGATAGCTTATTCACGTTAATCATCAAGAAATAAAGAGTTTGTAATAAGCACAGAATGAGTTTGGGTCAAGAATAGTTGGTGAGAAACTTAGACTCCGATGAGAATTTTCCTGGTTATTAAGCTACTCTGCTGCACTGTATTCTCAGTCATCGCATCATGACGAATGCCAACAAGTGTTGGATGTAAAGGATAATGGTGGATGTGGATGGGAGTATTTACTTGGCCGTTGCCCTGCAGAACACATGGCTCCGAGGGAATCTATCAAGCACAACAGGTGCCGCAGATCAACAACGCTCTACCTTCTGAACTGCGCACGTGTGAAGGTGGATGAGCATAGCTCTTATATAAGGTCAAGTGTGCCCATGACCTCAGTGGAGCCTGGGCTGACCAAAGTAGGTCAACGGTGACCACACCATGGTCACTTGCGGCTAACAAGGCTGATTATGTGTGTTAAGTTGCCGCGCACCATATACCAGTACTTGATGCAAGCTACATGACTGGCAGAGAAATGTATGTGGATAGTTCACCTCATCAATGGACACGTCAAGTCGCTTCATTCTATCATCACGGTGCATCACCCGATGTTATAGCTTCACTTCGTAAATATTGCATCAATACTGTCTTCAATATTTAGTCACATGCTTGCTTCAACCACCATGTGACACACCTTCATCTCGTTGATAATCACATCATACTTACTGTTATCTTCATGTTCCTACTCTCCACAAATTCCCACCACTTTCATCCATCACTGCACAGACGCCTTCTCCCTCGCGAAACCATCAGCAGCAGCAGCCTTCCTCTCAATCCTCATTAGTCCCCTAATTCTCTCATGCTCACAACTCAAAACCTCATACACTCTCGCAACATCCATATCCCCATTGAACGCGAACCCCTCCCCGCTGCGCCTCGCCACCTCAGCCAGCCGTGCGTGGCTGCTCTCCGTCAGATCGGTGTCAATTACCCAGCTCTCTTTTCCTCTGACGGGAAAATGATAGATCGCATGTTTCCATTCCGAGCGACGGAGCTCCATCTCGAGAGCGCGGTCATATGCTGAGGATGGAATGGAGCAGGCCTGCTTTTGGGATATGCGTTCAAGCGGGGAGAGAGGTAGTGCTAAGTGAGGGGAGGAATGTGGCTGCCTGAGGGAGTTTGGCGGGTTGAGGTGGGATTGGAATGACTTTATGGGAAGCTTGAGGGCCAGTCCTAGGTTTGGTGGGGCTTGTGAAGCTTCCCGAATGACGATGCTTGGTTGTGGACGTGGCGAAGTGCTACATTGCCGGCTGGGAAATCTACTTCCATTGCTGCCAGAAGGAACAGCACAGTCGTAGAGCAACGACGGCTGTGTCGATCCAAAGGCCTTCTCTGCTGAAGAGTCGGATATATCGGTAGTCGTCTTTCCAATCGTATTGACATCCTGGCTCACAGGGCCCATCTCTTGAAACCTATCTGGCGATGAACCAACCTTTGTCCATGGCTGAGAGATATCTGGACTCAGGTAGGACAATTGCCCCGGGCTTCCTTCCGTAGGCGGAGCTGTTTGGTTCCGATGATCAAGGGCATCAATACATATACCGTTCGTTACATCCGGAGATATTTTAGAAGAGACAGTTATTTGCGCCAATTTTTGTTTCGCGATTGGTGCAGTGTCTGCTGGGCTTATGGAAATGCTCGGATCATGTAGAACAAGGACCGATCTGAGCTGGTATTCGCTGTTTTGTGACGAGCGTTCTGGCTGATTTTGTGACAATGCCCTTAGCTCAGAGATTCTGTTTTCTGTCTCAAACATGTGGCCGAGTGCTCTGAAACACAACTTTTGGTTTTTTTTGTGTCAATATATTGATATTTGAGTGAACAGACTTGCTATCAAAGATTAGATGGTCGCAATCCTGAGGTGTAAGCGAGAAAGTGGGATGCCACTCGGATTAAAGCCACTCCAGTCTGGCTTATAGCACGCAAATCACAAGGAACGAACGTTTTGCCATGAATTCAAGCTTATATAGTCTTTTAAGAATGGGAAAAAACAGATTTGAACATGCATCGAGTGAAGTATCGTTGTGTCGTGTGAAACAAGGCGGCCATCGTTTCGGCCTTGACTCCCGACCGTCCGACGGGACTACGATGCTGACGTTTCAAGCCACCATCACGGACAGGAAACCGAAGTCGCACATCGAAATTTTGTGTATCTTCATGTCACGATCGTGAAAGAATAAGAATCTGGAACCTGGAGTCTGGATGATTCAGTTACCTGTATGTCAGGGAGACTTGAAGTCTTCCATCGTCCATGCCCTTTTTGCATCAGTATGTCTGTTTGTGACCTATGTCTTTTGGCCTGAAAAACCCGATTATATATTCGAGACAAGACCAAATATTTTAGTTTCATTCAAGTCTAAGACCCGTTTTGAGATCACTTGGTTTGGCCCATGTCGAAGCTGGTCAACCGCGAACCGGCCAGGCCAGTCAAGCCTTCCATCACAGTTCAAGGGTTAGGGTTGGAATATGCCAACTTAGCGAAAGCCCACCAGCTGCCCCCGAGATACGGGTAAAATATTGCCCCTTATCCCTTTTCTGTCAACTGAGGAGGGAGTTGGGATGTCCTGGTATATTTTCACGTCAGAGTAATGTAGGGTAATGAGAATGAAGGCTAGAATCAAGATAACTTGATAGTGGGTTTCAAAATTGATCTTGAACATCCATCTAATTGCTTTTGCTTTTCCTATCAACCCAATGCATTCTTTACTATATCAATGAACCAAAGACTTGGAGATTGAATTAAATTGAATTGAATTGCATTTCCAACCCGTATCATTCATGAGGATGCTTGGTCGTGCCCACGATGCTGGCGGGCAAAAGGTACATATATGCACTCGCTAGTCTAAGCTATGTACACGCGGGAAAACCCCGAGAGGGAAAAACCGGTGCGTATCCGTGGAACAGATGAGTGGTCTTGGAAAAGGGAGAGAAGTATAAAAAAAGAAAGGAACAAGAAGAAAATATTAGGTTAGGAGGTGCGAGTGTGAGGTATGTGGATGTCCAAACTAGACCGTTTCGATTCTGATCTTCGTTGTTAGGGGTATGTAGCGGGTGACTTGGTCTGGTGCAGGCAGGGATCGACAATAGGTCAAATGGGTTAGATGATGGCCACTGACGATATGGGATGCACAGCG